>Ga0070741_10012320_pt1 | contig 15488 bp, 15 predicted proteins | sample Coa_R1_4_FD_66440 | JGI IMG/M metagenome (GOLD analysis project Ga0070741, IMG submission 66440) | Surface soil microbial communities from Centralia Pennsylvania, which are recovering from an underground coalmine fire - Coalmine... | ecosystem: Environmental > Terrestrial > Soil > Unclassified ... | reverse complement strand
GACCAGGGCATCGATCTCGGCGCCGACCCGATGGCACTGCAGCGTCTCTACGAGGCGGCGGAGAAGGCGAAGATCGAGCTGTCGTCGACCATGACGACGCAGATCAACCTGCCGTTCATCACCGCGACGCAGGACGGGCCGAAGCACCTCGACCTGCAGCTCACGCGCGCGAAGCTCGAAGAGCTTGCGCACTCGCTGCTCGAGCGCACGGTTGCGCCGACGAAGCAGGCGCTCGCCGATGCGGGTCTCGAGGCGTCGGCGATCGACCATGTCGTGCTCGTCGGCGGCATGACACGTATGCCGGCCGTGCAGGCGAAGGTCAAGGAGCTGATCGGCAAGGACCCGCACAAGGGCGTGAACCCGGACGAGGTCGTCGCCGTCGGCGCGGCCATCCAGGGCGGGGTGCTCAAGGGCGAGGTCAAGGACGTGCTGCTCCTCGACGTGACGCCGCTGTCGCTCGGCATCGAGACGAAGGGCGGCGTGATGACGCGCCTGATCGAGCGCAACACGACGATCCCGACGCGCAAGTCGGAGGTCTTCTCGACCGCCGACGACAACCAGCCGTCGGTCGAGATCCACGTGCTGCAGGGCGAGTCCGAGATGGCGACGTACAACAAGACGCTCGGCAAGTTCCAGCTCGTCGGCATTCCGCCGGCGCCGCGCGGCATGCCGCAGATCGAGGTGTCGTTCGACATCGACGCAAACGGGATCATCAACGTGTCGGCGAAGGACCTCGGCACGGGCAACGAGCAACAGATCCGCATCGAAGGCGGCTCGGGCCTGAAGCAGGAGGAGATCGACCGCATGATCAAGGACGCGGAGACGCACGCGGGCGAAGCGCACAAGCTGCGCGAGCTCGTGGACGCGCGCAACAACGCGGAGGGTCTCGCCTACCAGATCGAGAAGTCGCTCACCGAGAACCGCGAGAAGCTCGACTCGAGCCTCGCCGGCACGGTCGAGGGGCGCATCATGGAGCTGCGCGGCGTGCTCGAGTCGAGCGACGTCGCGGAGATCAAGGCGAAGACCGACGCGCTGCAGACCGCGTGGACGGAGGCGGCCCAGGCGCTCTACGCCCAGGCTTCGGCGTCGCAGGCGGCGCCGAACGCCAACGGTAGCTCGGAGCCTTCCGACGACGAGGTCGTCGAGGACGCCGAGTACGAGGTGGTCGATGAATAACGAGCTTCCCGAGGAGGAGCTCGTCGAAGAGCCGGCGGCGGTCGATCCGCTTGTCGAAGCGGAAAGGCAGCGTGACGAGTACCTCGACGCGCTGCAGCGGCTGAAGGCGGAGTTCGACAACTACCGCAAGCGCGTCGCGCGCGACCAGCACGACCTGGTCGCGCGCGCCGCGGAGCGGCTCGTGTCGGAGCTCGTGCCCGTGCTCGACGATCTCGAGCGCGCGCTCGAGGCTGCGGCATCCCACGAGGAGGCGAAGCTCGAGGAGGGCGTTCGTCTCGTGTATCGCGCGCTCGCGGACGCGCTCGCAAAGGAGGGGCTTGCGGAGATCCCGACCGACGGTGCGTTCGACCCGCACACGCAGGAGGCCCTTCTGTCGCAGCCGTCGGACGCGGCGGAGGGAACGGTCATCCAGGTGCTGCAGAAGGGATACATGCTCGGCGATCGCGTCCTGCGGCCGGCGCGCGTGGTGATCTCGGCGGGGTCAGCAGTTGCCTAGCGGTCTGTACGAGGTCCTCGGTGTTCCGAAGAACGCGTCGCAGGACGAGATCAAGAGGGCCTATCGCAAGCTCGTCCGCGAAGTGCACCCGGACAAGAACCCGGGCAACGAGGAGCGCTTCAAGGAGGTGCAGGGCGCCTACGACGTGCTCAGCGATCCCGAGAAGCGCGCGCAGTACGACCGGTTCGGGGCGACCAACGGCGCACGTCCGGGCGGTGCCGGCCCCGGCGGGACGACGTTCGACTTCACGGACTTCGACCTCGGTGACATCTTCGGCGGCCTGTTCAACCGCGGCGCCGGCGGCCGCGCATCGCCGCAGCGCGGCCAGCGCGGCAACGACGTCGAAGTCGACGTGGGTGTCTCGTTCGAAGACGCGCTGCGCGGGGTGCAGACGACGGTGCCCGTGCAGCTCGAGCTCGCATGCCACACCTGCCACGGCACGGGCGCCGCGCCCGGGACGGCGCCGGTCACGTGCCCGAAGTGCAACGGCTCGGGTGTCGTCGCGACGTCACAGGGCCTCTTCGCGCTGCAGCAGCCGTGCCCGCGCTGCCGCGGCATGGGCTCGATCGTCGAGACGCCGTGCCCGACGTGTCACGGCTCCGGCCGCGAGCGCCGCACGAAGCGCTACACGGTGAAGATCCCCGCGGGCGTCAAGGACGGGACGCGTATCAAGCTGAAGGGCAAGGGCGAGGCGGGGTACGGCGGCGCGTCCGCCGGCGACCTCTACGTGATCACGCGCGTTGAGCAGTCGAAGGTCTACGAACGGCGCGGCGACGATCTCGTCGTCAACGTGCCCGTGTCATTCGCGACGGTCACGCTCGGAGGCAAGGTCGAGGTGCCGACGCCCGACGGCCTGGTGTCGCTGAAGATCCCGTCCGGCACCGAGGACGGAAAGCTGCTGCGCATCAAGGGCCGAGGCGCGCCGCGTCTCAAGGGCGAGGGCAAAGGCGACGTGCTCGCGCGCGTGCACATCGAGGTGCCGAAGAAGGTCTCGAAGAAGGAGCGCGAGCTGCTCGAGCAGCTCGACAAGGGTCGCAAGTGAGCGTAGGCTTGACGGAGCTCACCAAAGAGCGGAGGCGCCGACATGCGCGGCGCCGGAGCTGGGTCTAATGGATGACCGGCCGCGGTACATGATCGGCGTTGCGGCGGAGCTCGTCGGCATGCACCCGCAGACGCTGCGCATGTACGAGCAGAAGGGGCTCGTTCGGCCGAAGCGCACCGCGGGCAACACACGGCTCTACTCCGACGCGGACGTCGAGCGGCTGCAGCTCATACAGCGCTTGACGGGCGAGCTCGGCCTGAACCTCGCCGGTGTCGAGCGCGTGCTGCACATGGAGGACGAGCTGCAGCGCATGCGCAGGCGCATCGAGCGCATGGAGCAGGAGATGCGCCGCGCGCTCGACGACGTCCACCGCTCCTATCGCCGCGAGCTCGTCGTCTACCGGCAACCGCAAGCCCCAGCGCATCAACGACGCATGTAGAGACATGCCCGTGCCGGCCATGACCGGTGGCAGCCGACGTCAAGTCGGCTTTACAAGAAGGACAGGGACGGAAAGGACACATGGACTTCCAGAAGCTGACCTTGAGGAGCCAGGAGGCGGTTGCCGCCGCGCAGGATCTCGCGCGCCGCCGCGGCAACCCCGAGATCGCACCCGCGCACTTGCTGCTCGCGCTCCTCGACCAGGAGCTCTTCGCCGCGTGGGCGGGCTTGCGGCCCGAGGCCGACGCTGCGGTCGCGGCGCTGCCGTCCGTCCAGGGCGGCGCGCAGCAGCCAAACGCGTCGGCTGCGTTCTCACGTGTGCTCGACAAGGCCGACGAGGAGCGCCGCGCGCTCGGCGACGACTTCGTCTCCACCGAGACGCTCTTCCTCGCGCTCGAGCCGGTGCCGCGCGACGACATCCTCCGCTGGATCGAGCAGATTCGCGGGGGGCAGCGCGTCACCTCGCAGGATCCCGAAGGCACGTATGAAGCGCTCGCCAAGTTCGGCCGCGACCTCACCGAGGCGGCCGAGTCCGGGAAGCTCGACCCGGTGATCGGACGCGACGAAGAGATCCGCCGCGTCATCCAGATCCTCTCCCGGCGCACGAAGAACAACCCGGTGCTGATCGGCGAGCCGGGCGTCGGCAAGACCGCGATCGCCGAAGGGCTCGCGCAGCGGATCGTCGCACGCGACGTCCCCGAGGGGCTGAAGGACCGCCGCGTATGGGCGCTCGACATCGGCGCCCTGCTCGCCGGCTCGAAGTACCGCGGCGAGTTCGAGGAGCGGCTGAAGGCCGTGCTCACCGAGATCAAGGCGAGCGAGGGACGGATCGTCCTGTTCATCGACGAGCTGCACACGATCGTCGGCGCGGGCGCGGCCGAGGGCGCCGTCGACGCGGCGAACCTCTTGAAGCCGATGCTCGCACGAGGCGAACTGCGCTGCGTCGGCGCGACGACGCTCGACGAGTACCGCAAGCACATCGAGAAGGACGCAGCGCTCGAGCGGCGCTTCGCGCCCGTGTACGTCGGTGAGCCGACGGTCGCGGACACGATCGCGATCCTGCGCGGCCTCAAGGAGCGCTACGAGGCGCACCACAAGGTGCGCATCCGCGACGCGGCGCTCGTCGCGGCCGCGGTGCTCAGCCATCGTTACATCGCCGACCGCTTCCTGCCGGACAAGGCGATCGACCTCGTCGACGAGGCGGCGTCACGTCTCCGCATGGAGATCGACTCGAGCCCGCTCGAGCTGGATGAGGCGAACCGCCGCGTCACGCAGCTCGAGATCGAGCTCGCCGCGATGGCGAAGGAGAGCGGCGACGTGCGCGAGCCCGTCGAGCGCGCGCTCGCCGAGGCGAAGGAGGAGCGGAACGCGCTCGCCGCCCGCTGGGCGAAGGAGAAGGAAGCGCTCGACCGCGTCGGAGAGATTGCGACGCGCATCGACGAGCTGCAGAGTGAATCGGCTCGGGCCGAACGGGAAGGGAACCTGCAGCGCGTCGCCGAGATCCGCTACGGCGAGCTGCCGGCACTCGAGAAGGAGCTTGCGGAGCGCGACGAGACCGTCGCGACGCCGATGGTGAAGGAAGAGGTCGACGAGGACGACATCGCGTCCGTCGTCGCGGGCTGGACCGGCATTCCCGTCGACCGGCTGCTCGAGGGCGAGACCGAGAAGCTCATCCACATGGAGGAGCGGCTGCACGGCCGCGTCGTCGGCCAGGGCGAAGCGGTGTCGGCCGTCGCGAACGCGCTGCGCCGTGCGCGCACTGGCCTGCAGGATCCAAATCGCCCGATCGGCTCGTTCGTGTTTCTCGGCCCGACCGGCGTGGGGAAGACCGAGCTCGCCCGCGCGCTCGCCGAGTTCATGTTCGACGACGAGCACGCGATGGTGCGCATCGACATGTCCGAGTATCAGGAGCGGCACTCCGTGTCGCGACTCGTCGGCGCTCCGCCCGGCTATGTCGGCTACGACGAAGGCGGTCAGCTGACGGAGGCCGTGCGCCGCCGTCCGTACACAGTGGTGCTCCTCGACGAGATCGAGAAGGCGCACGCGGAGGTCTTCGACGTGCTGCTGCAGGTGCTCGACGACGGCCGGCTCACCGACGGCCAGGGTCGCACCGTCGACTTCCGCAACACCGTGCTGATCATGACCTCGAACATCCGCAGCGCGATGGCGATGCGTGAGCACTTCCGGCCGGAGTTCCTGAACCGGATCGACGAGATCGTCGAGTTCAAGGCGCTCACGCGCGACGAGCTCGGGTCGATCGTCGAGCTGCAGCTTGCGCGGCTGCGCACGCGGCTGGCCGACCGCGGCCTCGCTCTCGAGCTGACCGAAGCGGCGAAGGCAGCGATCGGCGACGCGGGTTGGGACCCGACATACGGTGCGCGACCGCTGAAGAGAGCGATCCAGCGCCTGCTCGAGAACCCGCTCGCGCTGCGTCTTCTCGAGGGCGAGTTCGGCGACGGCGACACGATCCTCGTCGACGCGCAGAACGGCGACCTCGTCTTCACGCGCCCGGTCGCGGCAGCCGCGTAATGCGTCGCGGGCTACCGTGCGCGCGTGATCATGGTCGTCGCGGCCACGCAGCTCGAGGCTGAGCTCGTCGACGACGCGCACGCGCGCGTCGTCGTCTGCGGCATCGGTCCCGTCGAGGCGGCGGCTGCAACCTCGCGCGCGCTCGTGGACGAGCAGCCGGATGCGATCCTCCAGATTGGGATCGCCGGCGCGCAGACGCTTCCCCACGGCTCGCTCGCAATCGGTTCCGAGTCGGTCTACTGCGACGTGCTCGATCCCGCAGCCCGTTTGCCGCGCGTCGAGCGCCTCGAGCCTGCGCCGCAGCTCCTCGCCGCAGCGCGCCGCGCGCTGCCCGACGCGCACGTGCTGCCGATCGCGACGAGCGGCAAGGTCGGCGGCGGCGCCGTGTGCGAGGTGGAGGCGATGGAGGGCTTCGGCGTGCTGCGCGCGGCGGCGCTGGCCGGCGTGCCCGCGCTCGAGGTGCGCGCGATCTCCAACCCGGTCGCCGAGCGCAACCGCGACCGCTGGCACGTCGGCGACGCCCTCGCGGCGCTGGGCGCAGCCCTGCCGCCGCTCCTTGCAGGGCTCGCCGATGCCTGAGCTGCCGGCCGCGCTGCCGCCGGGCGAGCGGAACCTGGGCCAGTTCATCGCCGAGACGATCCGCACGTACGGCCACGACTTCTGGCGGCTCCTGCCGCTCGGCCTCCCGCTCGCGATCGCCGACCAGCTCTCCATCCACCGCACCGCGGCCGAGCAGCTCGTCGTCTACTGGGGCCTTCTGCCGCTCTTCGTAGCGGCGTACCTGTGGGCGTGCCGGAGAATCGTCGACGGAACGCCGACGAGGGTCGCGACGGCCGTCGCCGTGCTCATCTGGCTGCCGTTTCCCGCCCTTCGCTCCATCTACATCCTGCCGGGCCTCGCGTGGCTCGCGTTCATCGGCCTCGCCGTTCCCGCGGCGATGCTCGAGCCGCTCCGTTTCCGCGCCGCGCTCGTGCGCGGCCGTGAGCTCGGCACAGCCGACTTCGGTCATGCGCTCGGCTCGCTGGCCGCGCTGGTGCTCGTCGTGGGTATCTCGGCGAACGTCCTCTCCTCGCTGCTGCACACCCAGGGCGACAATCCGCAGCGCATCGCCGTCTTCCTCTCCGACCTCGTCCTGAGCCCGCTGCTCTTCGTCGGCGGCGCCATGCTGTATGTCGACCAGGCTGCGCGGGTAGGCTCCCGTCGGCCTCTACGACGAAGGAGCAACGATGCCGATCTTCATCCTCCTGTCGACGCTGACGCAACAGGGGGTGCAGACCCTCAAGTCGAACCCTGAGCGCCTGCTCCAGGTGAACCAGGACGTCGAGGAGCTGGGCTGCAAGGTGCTCCACCAATGGGCGACGCTCGGCGAGTTCGACTTCGTGAACGTCGTCGAGGCGCCCGACATCGCAACTGTGGCCAAGGTCTCGGTCGCGCTCGGCGCGCGCGGCTCGATCAAGATCGAGACGCTTCCGGCCCTCGAGATCACGGAGTTCATGCGGACGTTGGAATAGTCCGAACCGGACATTGTTATGCAGGGCTGCGGCGAATAACACTGGACGCGTGCGCGATCCGCGAATCGACGAGTACGCAGGTCTCCTGGTCGACAGGTCGATCGGCGTGCAGGCGGGCTGGCAGGTCTGCGTGCGCGGCAACCACCTCGGCCGGCCGCTGATCGAGGCAGTCGCCGAGCAGATCGCGCGCCGCGGCGCCTACCCGTTCCTGCAGCTCGCGTTCGAGCACGTCGGCGGGCCGTTCGCGCGGGAGGCGCCGGTGGACGTGCTGCGCGTCACGTCGCCGCTGCAGAAGCGCGTCTGGGAAGAGGTCGACGGGCTAATCTCGATCTGGAGCCCGGAGGACGCACACGAGGGGCACGACCTCTCCGAGGAGCGCCAGGCGGCGCTGCAGGAGATGTCGCGTCCACTGCGCGAGCGGACGATGGCGTTCGACGTGCCGTGGGTGATCGCCGAGTGGCCGGTGCAGTCGCTCGCCGACGAAGCGGGGATGACGCTCGAAGAGTACGAGCAGTTCGTGTTCGATGCGGTGCTGCTCGACTGGGACGCTGAGGCGGCGCGGATGCGCGCGATCGCCGACGTGTTCGACGCCGCCGACCTCGTCCGCATCGTCGGCCCCGGCACCGACCTGACGCTGTCGCTCGCCGGCCGCAGCGGATCGGTCGACGACGGCCACATCAACATGCCGGGCGGCGAGGTGTTCTACTCGCCGGTCGAGGATTCCGCGAACGGCGTGATCGAGTTCGCGGAGTTTCCCGCGGTGCACTACGGCACCGAGGTGGAGGGCGCGCGCTTCGTGTTCGAGAACGGGCTCATCGTCGAGGCGACTGCGCGCACGAACGAGGACTTCCTCATCCAGACGCTCGACACCGACGAAGGCGCGCGGCGGCTCGGCGAGCTCGGCATCGGCTGCAACCCGGGCATCCAGCGCTTCATGCGCAACGTCGGCTTCGACGAGAAGATCGACGGCACCGTCCACCTCGCGGTCGGCAACTCGTACTCCTACACCGGCGGCAAGAACTCGAGCTCGATCCACTGGGACATCGTCAAGGACCTGCGCACTGACGGGCGGATCTACGCGGACGGCCGGCTCGTGCAGGAGAACGGGGCGTGGCTGCTCTAATCAGCGAGTGACGCCGCGATCTCGCCGGCGAGTCGTGCGTTTCCGAGCACGAGCCCGCGGTTTGCGGCGAGCGTCCGACCGCCGCTCTCGCGGTGCAGGTACGAGAGCACGAACGGTGTTACCGCCTGTCCGCGCACTCCCTGCCGTTCCGCGTCGGCGAGCGCCGCGGCGATCAGCGGCTCGACGTCGTCGAGGCTCTCGTCCGGCGGGCGTCCGACGAGGAGGCCGCGGCCGCCGAGCTCCCAGTGCGTGCGCGCGACGACTGCGGCTTCCGGTGCTGACTCGATGCGAGCCGAGACGGGCGGGCCGCCGTTCGCGGTGTAGAAGAGCGGCAGCGTGTCGGTGCCGAGCCCGAGCACGGGCACGCCGAGCGTCTCGAGCAGTTCGGCGGTCGCGGGCACGTCGAGCAGCGACTTCACACCGGCGGAGACGACGACGGCCTGCACCGAGGCGAGCACGCCGAGGTCGGCCGACACGTCGGGCGGAGAGGGAAAGCCGCGATGCACGCCGCCGAGGCCGCCGGTCCCCATCACGCGGATGCGCGCGGCGCGGCATACCGCGAGCGTGCCGCCGACCGTCGTCGCGCCGACGGCGCGCTGCGCGACCGCGGCTGCGAGGTCGCGCGGCCCGACCTTGCGCGCCGAGGCGTCGAAGCGGTGCAGCTCGTCCTCGGTGAGGCCCACGACGATCTCGCCGTCGAGCACGCCGACCGTCGCGGGAAGGGCGCCGCCTGCGCGAACCGCGTCCTCCGCCGCGCGGCCGACCGCCACGCCCTCGCCGGGCGGGAACCCGTGCGCGACGAGCGTCGTCTCGAGCGCGACCACGGCTCTGGCTTCGCGTACCTCGTCGGCGACGCGGATCACGGCATCGCTCCCGCTGCGCTGCAGCAGCGAGCCGCCGTTGCGAGCGCGAGCTCCGCGCCGCCGACGAGGAAGCCGGCCGCGAGTGCGTCGCCGGCGCCCGTCGTGTCGACGACGTCGGCTGGAAGTGCGTCGTGCTCGACGCCGTCGACGACGAGTCCGCGCGCTCCGCGCTTCACGATCCATCGCGTCGCGAGCTCGCCGACGGCGTCGCGCTCCCGCTCGTTCGCGAATACGAGCTCGGGGGCGAGCGCGCGCAGCCGCTCGCGGAACGCGTCATCGACGAGCGTCCACGCCGACACGTCGAACGAGATCCGGGCGTTGTGCGCGCGCGCGTATGCGACCGCGGCCTGGGTCGCGCTCGCCATCGGCTCGTCATGGAGCGCGTAGCCGGAGACGTGGAGCACGTCGCAATCGAACCACGCCGGGTCGAGATCCTGCGGCGCGAGCTCGGCTCCGGTGCCGCGGTCGGACGCCATCGTCCGGTCCCCGCCGGCGGCGATCGAGACGACGACGCCGTTTCGACCGGCGACCGGCCCGCACACGTCGACGCCTCGCGCGCGGAGCGCGCCCGCGACGAGCTCGCCTGCCGCGTCGGCCCCGATGCGGCCGACGAACCGCGCTGCCGCTCCGAGCTCTGCCGCCCACGCCGCGACGTTGGCCGCCTGGCCGCCCGGTCCGGTTGTCGTGAGGACCGGCAGGTCGTCGCCCGGCACGAGCGCCGACTCGGCGCGCACGATCACGTCGAGCAGCAGGTCGCCGAAGGTCGTCAGCCGCAGCACGAGTACGATCGTCGCATGGAGGGCGACGGGCGCCGCGCACGGATCCGTTCGTTCGCGATCGGCGGGCTCGTCGGCGTCGCCGGCGCGGTCGCGACCGCGCGCCGTGCCTCACGCCGCTCGCGCCGGCCGCGCGATGCACCGAGCGGGCTCGCGGCCTTCGAGGACGCCCCGTGCTTCCTCGAGCTCGTCGGCGAGGAAGCGCAGCGCTACCGCGCGGGCGGCGAGATCGAGACCGAGGTGTCGAACCCGAGGTAGCGGTCGACCATGAAGTGCGCGGCGGCCGTCATGTGCTGCATGGACGGCCGGCCGTTTTTGACCGTGAGCCGGAACCACGCCGGGATGCTCCGGTCGAGGAACGTGAACGTGTGCGGCGCGACGAGATGCACGTTCGTCGGGCTCGTCCAGTAGGGCTGCGTCACGTCGAGCGGCGTTTGCGGTGACGGCTGCCAGCGCGCGCCAGGCTTGTCGCGATCCCAGCGCTTCCCTCCGATCACGATCGCCGACGCGCCGCCGACGGTCTGGTACGCGAGGCGGTTCGGTGCGACGACGGTGAAGCGCGTCGTCTCGGTGTCGGTCGGTGACGACGCGAGTCGCTCCTCGAAGACGATCGAACGCGAGGAGCGGTACGCGCGCGTGACGCGTGCGAGCGCGGCGGCGGCGTCGGGAGCGTGCGGTGGGATGTCGAATGAGAGTGCTGCGCCGTCGACGGAGACGTCGAGCGTCCCGGACGGCCGAGCGGCTGCGCGGTAGCAACCCGCGCCGCACGAGGTCGCCGGCGCGCCGTCGATGCGAACCGCGCGGCCGTCGACGCCGGTGCCGTCCTGGCTCAAGAGCGTGACGATCGCGCTCCGCGGCTCGCGCGCGACGGCGACTGCGAGCGAGCCGAGCTCGCGCGCGTCGACGACCGCGCTTGGCGGCGGCAGCACGGGCGGCTGCGACGCGACCGGCGCCGCGAGAGCGCGCGGCACGTCGACGCCCGGGCGAAGCTCGGTCAGGATCGCGACCGCGACGACGATCCCGGCGATCACCACGATCTCGGCCGATGCGGAGCGCCGGAGCTTTCCGAACAGGCCGAGCAGGCGCGTGCGGTTGAACCAGCCGACCCCGAGCAGCGGCAGGAAGAGCGCGGTCTTGACGATCAGCGTGCGTCCGTACGACGTCGTCCACACCTGCGACACCGCGTTGAGCTCGGTGACGGCGCGCGTGAGGCCCGTCGCGCCGAGCACGAGCACCGCGATGAGCGCCGTCCGCGAGAAGGTTCGCGCGGCGGCGGACCGGCGAGCGCCGTCCTCGGCAGCACGCGGCACGACGTACACCAGCGCGAGCAGCCCTCCGAGCCAGGCCGACGCGGCGGCGATGTGCCCAAGGTCTGCTGCGACCGAGAGCACGCGCGGCTGCCCCGGGTCGAGCGCGTGGCCGGAGAGCGTCGGCGCCACGAGGAGCGCAAGCGCGCACGCGGTTGCAAGCGTGAGGAGCCGCGGTACCGCCGGCGTGAGCGCGGCTGCCGCACCGCCGGCGAAGGACACGACGAGCGCAACCTTCACGACGAGGTCGTAACGCGTACCCGACGGTGCGGTGTGAGCAATCTCGCTTCCGCCGATGAACGCGAGGAGCAGCGCGAAGAAGAGGAGTTGCGCGAGCGGCTTGGTCGCGCGGTCGCCGAGCGTCCGGCGCGTCAGCAGCCCGAAGAACGCAGCGCCGGCCGCCGCAAGCAGGCCGAGGTAATAGAAGGTGCGGAAGAGCACCTCGCTCCACGTGAGCGGCACGGCCGCGCCGAGCACGGCCTGCGGTGGGGCGCTCCCTGCGCCGACGGCGAACGCGATCACGCCCTCTTCGCGGTGCCCGTCGTCCGACACGATGCTCCAGCGCGCGGTGTACGCCCCGTCCGCGAGGTGCGGCTCGAGCGGGAGCACGAGCGTCCGGCCGTGGGCGACCGCCGGCCCCGAGAGCGCGGAGGCGCGCGAGGCGTTCGCGACCACCGCGTTGTTCGACCCGACGCGGATCGTGTCGTCGAACGTCACCGTGACCTGCGTCGGGGGCGTGTCGAGGACGGCGCCGTTCTCGGGCGACGTGGCGAGCAGCGTGGCGTGCGCGGCCCCGCTCGCCGGCACGATCAACGCGGCCGCCGCGACGAGCGCCGGCAGGATGAATCTCACGCGGCTCAAGCTAGCCGTGTAGGCCCGGCCGGTACTCTTCCCGCTCCGTGCCGATCTACGAGTACAAGTGCCCGAACGGCCATCTCTTCGAGGTGTTCCACGGCATGACCGAGGACGGCCCTGTGACGTGCGAGGTGTGCGGGGAAGGGCCGCTGCAGCGCGTCCTGCATCCCGTCGCCGTGCACTACAAGGGCTCCGGGTTCTACAGCACGGACTACGGCCGGAAGTCCAAGCAGGCGGGGAAGGACGGGGCGCCTTCCACCGACTCGTCGCCCGCGTCCAAGCCGTCCGAGGGCTCGGGTGGAAGCGGCGGGGGCGAGACCAAGAAGGCCGCGGAAGCCTGAACACCGCATGCCGACGGTTCGCGCGTCGGCAGTCGAACGGTTTTCCTACCAGGGTTTCTTGAAGCGGCGCCGGCCGGCGGCGGCCTCGAGCGCGAGCAAGAGCACGACCGCGCCGACGACGGCGAGCAGGAACGGACCGAGGTGCCAGCCGAAGCGCACCTTGTGCCCGAGCACGACGTCGCCGATCAGCCCGCCGAGGAACGCGCCGACGATGCCGACCGCGAGCGTGGGCACGCAGCCAATCGCCTGCCTGCCGGGAGTGAGCGCGCGCGCGACGAGCCCCGCGAGCAGGCCGAACACGAGAAACGAGACGACGCCCATCGGCCGCCCACCCTACTGCAGTGGATGTCCGGTGATGCAGCCCGGAGCGAACGCATCGGTCGGCGGCTGGGGCGCCGACTTGCCGAGGAACATCGCGAGCGCGGCGGGGTTGTCCTCGCTCGGGCTGCCGTTCCCGCCGCCGCCGAGGTCGCCGCCGAGCCGGCAGTGCACGGAGCTCGAGCTCGAGGCGCGGAACTTCACCCAGCCGAGCTCGACGAGCTGCGCGGTCGAGAGGTCGGTCGTCAGCGGCTTCACGTACGAGCTGCCCGAGAACGGCAGCTTGAAGAAGGTCGACACGGATGCGAGCTTCGACGTGACGGAGTCGATGACGGCCTGCTGGCGCGCGCCGCGCGTGACGTCGGTCTCCGACGGGTCGAGGAGGTTCTCGCGGATGCGCGAGTAGACGAGGGCGCGTGCGCCGTTCATGTGCTGCTCGCCTTTCGCGAAGCGGTAGCCCTGCCACGTCTGGCAGCGGGCGGCGGAGAACGGGCAGTCGAACCGGTTCGAGTGGATCGGCTTCGGAACGTTCACGTCGATGCCGCCGATCGCGTCGATCAGGTCCTTGAACGCGCCGAAGTTGACCACGATCACGTGATTGATCGGCAGGCTCGTGAACTCGTGGATCGTCTTGATCGCGAGCGTCACGCCGCCGAGCTGGAACGCGGCGTTGATCTTCTCGGTGCCGTATCCGGGGATCGGCACCTGCAGGTCGCGCGGGATCGACAGGTAATAGAGCCGGTGGTGTGACGGATCCGTGCGCAGCAGCATGATCGAGTCGGAGTGGTCGTCTCCTGTGCGGCCCACGATCTGCGCGTTGTCGGTGCCGAGCATCAGGATCGTCGTGGAGTGGGAGATGAGCAGCCCGCTCTGCGGTGCGAGCTCGCTCTTCGCGTTCGGGTCGAGCCGCTTGTTCGCGTCCGAGACGCCGCTCGCGAGCGACAGCCAGCCCACGACGCCCCAGATGACGAGCAGGAGCACGAGTGCCGCGATGCCGAGGCCGATCCGAAGGCCCCAACGCGGCCGGCGGCGCGAGACGGGCGCGCCGGGGCCGCGGTACTCCGCGCTCGGCGTATCGCGGCGTCCCGCTTCGGACGCGCTGCGGACGCGCGAGTTGCCGACCGTCGGGACCTTTCCCTTCTTGCGACCGCCGCGGTAAACGCGGTAGGGCTTCTCTTCCCCGGCCATCCGGCGGGTTACGTTACCCCTCGATCGTGAAGGACACGAGCGAAACGCGGGTAATCGGTGTCGACCTCGGCGGGACGAAGATCCTCGCCGGCGTGATCGACGAGCGCGGGCACGTGCTGGAGTCGGTCGAGCGGCCGACGGTCACGACGTCGCAGGCGTCGCTCCTCGACGAGCTCGCGAACGTGGTGCGCGAGCTGCCGCTCGACGGCGTGAGCTCGGTCGGGTTCGGCATTCCCTCGCGGATCGACCATGCGAAGGGGCTCGCGCTCGGCGCGGTGAACATCCCGATCCGGGACGTGCTCTTCGCGGAGGAGATGGAGCGGCGGCTCGACTTGCCGGTCGAGATGGAGAACGACGCCAGCTGCGCCGCCTATGCGGAGTTCAAGCTCGGTGCCGGCCACGGCGCCGCGGACCTCGTCATGCTGACCCTCGGCACCGGTGTCGGCGGCGGTGTCGTCATCGGTGGGCGCCTCTTCCGGGCGTTCACGGAGCTCGGACACATCGTGATCGTCGAGGACGGTGAGCCCTGCCAGGGCGCGTGCTCCGGGCGCGGCCACGTCGAGTCGTACTGCTCGGGCTCGGCCGCGGGCCGGCGGGCGGTCGAGGTGCTCGGGCCGGGCGCGACGGCGCACGACCTGGTCGAGGCGAAGCATCCGGTGCTCGGGGAGATCGGGCATCACCTCGGCGTCGCGATCGGCTCGCTCGTGAACGTCTTCGGCGCGACGCGCGTCGTGATCGGCGGCGGTTTCGGTGTTGCCGCGTTCGAGCTCCTCGTGCCCGCCGCGCGCCGTGCGGTCCTGCGCGAGGCGCTCGCGCCGTCGGGCCAGTCGCTCGAGCTCGAGTGCGCAAAGCTCGGCGCCGAAGCGGGGCTGATCGGAGCCGGGCTGATCGCGCTCGAGGGCGCGCAGTAACGCGGTGCCGCTCGCGGTCTGCGCGACCCCGATCGGCAACCTCGAGGATGTCACGCTGCGGGTGCTCGCGGAGTTGCGCGACGCGGATCTCGTGCTCGCGGAGGACACGCGCCACACCCGCGGTCTGCTCGAGCGGCACGGGATCAAGGCGAAGCTCCTTTCCCTGCACGAGCACAACGAGGAGGCGCGCGTCCCCGAGGTGCTGCGCCGGCTCGAGGCGGGGGAGCGGGTTGCGCTCGTCACGGATGCGGGGATGCCGGCGATTTCCGACCCGGGGGCGCGCGTCGTGCGAGCTGCGTCGGCGGCGGGCGCGGCCGTGACGGTGCTGCCCGGTCCCTCGGCGGTCGAGACTGCGCTCGTCGCGAGCGGCCTCGCAGGCGGGCGCTACGCGTTCGTCGGTTTCCTGCCGCGCAAGCGGGCCGAGCTCGACGCGCTCTGGCGCGAGACGGCGGAGTGGCAGGCCGTGCTGGTCGCGTTCGAATCACCGCAGCGGCTGCCGGCTGCGCTGCGCTCGTTGAGCGCGTTCGCTCCCTCGCGCCCGGCTGCGGTCTGCCGCGAGCTGACGAAGCGCTTCGAGGAGGTCGCGCGCGGCACCGCCGTGGAGCTCGCGGAGC
>Ga0070741_10012319_pt1 | contig 15489 bp, 13 predicted proteins | sample Coa_R1_4_FD_66440 | JGI IMG/M metagenome (GOLD analysis project Ga0070741, IMG submission 66440) | Surface soil microbial communities from Centralia Pennsylvania, which are recovering from an underground coalmine fire - Coalmine... | ecosystem: Environmental > Terrestrial > Soil > Unclassified ... | reverse complement strand
ACTACACATGAAACGCCAGCCATAGAGAAGGCGTTACAAGAAGAGGAGATTGAGGCATATTGCGTCAAGTGTCGACAAAAACGATTTGTGCAAAATGCCAGAAAAATTGTCACAAAAAACGGGCGGAATGCCATAGAAGGCACATGTCCTGTGTGTGGCACAAAGCTTTTCCGCTTTGTCGCCAGCTAAACAAAAACTATCTTTCAGGCATAGGGAAGATGCACAAGAGGGTGACGAAATGGTGAAAATGCGTCGAAAATTACTTGACGTTCCGTAATTCACGACGTATAATCACCCTCATGTGTGTTAAGCACTGGTGTTTCATCCTTAGCTGAAACACAAAGATGTTATTGCCTCAATCAAGGTAGAAAAGGCAGCAGATAGAAACGAGCCGACAGGCAGCGTCTCGCTGTCAGAGAATTCATCCTCTTTATACAGAAATGTGCTGCTTCGGGATGGTTGCAAGGTGCCATTGATTGATGTGCAGGGACCCACGTAGCAACAAACCCTTGTGTTTGTCGCAGTTGGTCACCTCCGAACTTGGGGACTACCACCCACGTAGCGACAATCCCTTGCGGTTGTCGCGGTCGGTCGCCTCCAACGTCGGGGATCACCACCCGCATAGCGACACACCATTGTGGTCAACTGCTTGCTCGCGGTTCGGTGCCTGTCCCGCACAAAAATGAATGCCACCCGACAGAAGGTGGAAAGATGGGAATAAAAAGAGCAACGAAATTGTAGTAAGAGATAAGTTCTGTAGAGAGAGGCAAGTAGTGAAAGGCCCGCAGTCGGTCGAGAGCCTCATTACCAGGAGGAGTTTTGCAAATGAGTATTGGTGGACAGAGTGATGCGAGATCTGATCGTAAAGTCTACCGCTTAACCCCGGAAGGCTACGCTAAAAAGAAAGAACGGTTGGAGTACCTGCGTACGGTCAAGCGCAGAGAAGTCGCTGATTATATTCACGAGGCGAAAGAAGCCGGTGATATCAGCGAAAGCAGTGCCTACGAAGAGGCCAAAAGTGAGCAGGCCAAGGTCGAGGGCGAGATCTTGCAACTTGAACAACTGCTCTCACTCTCTGAGATCATGACACCCGATATGCACGACACCGAAGACGGTCCTCTCACCGTTCGTGTCGGCACGGAAGTCGAAGTAGAGAACGAAAGCGGTAAAAAACGTACTTTCAAGCTCGTGGAGACGTTTGAAGCTGATCCAAAAGCTGGTTTGATCTCCAATGAATCGCCAGTTGGGAAAGCGCTCCTGGGGCACCGGGAGAACGACGAAGTCAGTGTATCTACTCCCGGCGGCGTTACAACTTATGTAATCCTTTCCATCCGCCCCATGCTGTCATAATCTATCCCGTGTCCCGCACTCGCGGAGCGGGAACTTCTCATCAAACATGACAATCACCATTTCGCGCGGATTGCGAAATGGTGATTGTCATGTTCTTACACATGAAAAATACCAACTTTCAACAAATGCCTCGGGCATTTGTTGAAAGTTGGTATTTTTCATGTGTTGTTCTTACTCTACAACACGCAGTGCCGTAATCGGGTCGAGCTTCGCCGCGCTTACGGCAGGATAGAGCCCAAAGACAATTCCAACTACGTTTGAGACACCAAAGGCAATAAGCACTGGAATAGGACTGAGTACAAAGGGCAATAAGAGCCCCGTTGTCAAAGCAAAGCCCCCACCCAGCCCCAGGACAATCCCTATGATACCTCCGATAGCCGTAAGCATCACAGCCTCTACCAGAAATTGACTACTGATATCGCGGCGACGTGCCCCAATTGCCATGCGAATGCCGATCTCACGCCTGCGCTCGCTCACGGAAACCAGCATGATATTCATGATACCAATGCCTCCTACAGCCAGCGAGATGGCAGCGATACCAATCAGCAAGAACGTCAACACCGTCGAGCTTTGTTGCGCCGACTGAATGAGACTATCAACACTGAAAATCTGGAAGTCGTTGGCCTGACTAACTGTGGCTTGACCGGTTGTACCGGTTGCGGCCCCAGCCCCGGCTCCTGTCCCGGTCCTCGCTGCTGTACTTCCGCCAGCCCCACCACCACCGAAGCCGCCTCCACCATTCCTTGCGCCGCCCGCACCTCCTCCACCTCCACCCGGTCCCCCGCCTCCATTAAAGCCTCCCGCTCCACCTCCACCGGTACCCAGCAAAGAGGTCCTTCTTGCCGCTGTAGCAGTTAGTTGCAGCGAAGGATCAGGCCCGGACAGATTATGACGCGTTCTTAACACTGTAGTAATAGCTCGTTCTGCCGCTGTTATATCATTGGTGCTATCAACCTGAACTTGAATCTGGTTGACATAAGGAGAGGTGTTCAGGTATTTATAAGCAGCGGTGAAAGGCACAAAAATAGCATCGTCGGCATTTGATGTACCTTGTGAGCCCTTTGTCTGCAAGACGCCAATAATGTGGTAGGGGAAGTTACCAATACGAATGGTTTGACCAATCGGGTCAACCGATGTCGTCGTAAAAAGATTCTGGTAAACTGTTTGTCCTATCACGGCAACCGGTGTCCCCATCTGCTCATCCTGGTCGGTCAGCCAGGACCCTTCGGCAATTTGCCAGTTTTGAATCGCCTGATAGTCGGGATACACCCCGCTCACCCTGGTATTCCAGTTCGAGTTTTCATACACGACCTGGGCATTTGAGCCGATAATAGGGCTCACGTTCATTACATAAGGAACCTGCGCCAGCGCATCTGCATCGGCACGTGTCAGCGTCTGACTGCTGCCAGCTGCAGACCGCACTCCTCCACTGGAGGAAGCTCCGGGCTGAATGGTCAGAACATTTGTCCCCAGGCCCGTAAAGCTCGCATTGACGCTCTCGTTCACCCCTTGTGTCAGTGTTACGACAGCGATGACCGCCGACACGCCAATAATTACCGCTAACATCGTAAGAAAAGAACGCACGCGATTAGCCTTCAAAGCATCCACCGCGCTACTAAACGTCGCCCCTCCCGTAATTCCTCCACGCCCGGAATGCTTCCGCAACTCCACAAGCGAGAGACCGGAAGATAGCAGTGCTGGCTGCCTCTCAGGAGTTACTGTTTCAGGCTCTATTTCGGGCTCTGTTTCAGCTTCCGTCGCTATTGCAGCTTCCGTCATGGCCTCAGGTTCCGTCACTGTTTTGGTGTCCATAAAAGAAAAGGCTCCTGGCTACGACTATTGCTTCACTCCATATCACAAAGATAAATAAAATAGCTTCCAACCTGGATTCTCCCTCAGCGTAGCATGAAAATTACAAAAAAGTTTGAAGAAATTGTGAGGAAAGTGAATCCTAATCCTCAAATTTGCTCCACAGGCGAGCCTGTGGAGCAAATTTGAGGATTAGGATTCACAAGAAAGTAACTTTTTCCTTCAAAACCTGCCTCCGGCAAGTTTTGAAGGAAAAAGTTACTTTCTTGTGTGTGCCTGCCGCAGGCGGGGATTCAGCACAATTGCATAGACCGCCGAAAATCTGGGATGGCCCGTAAAAGTGAGCAGGCCTGCCTGCTCACAAATGTTGAACTATATTGACACTTTCTTCTCACATCGGTAATATAATCGGTAATACAGAGGCACAAGACACGCCAGGACCAATCATAGTGACAGAGCCGCCAGGTTTGTACTGTGCATAAGGGCAGTAAGGAGTTTTTCAATTGTTAACATACGAAGATATGACTGAATGTTTCCTGAAGGCGGCGCATAGCCTCTCCCTCGTAACTCACCCCGAGTACTGGCTCAACACCCGCTCACTCGAACGCGAATTTACGTGTACATGCCACGCGGAAAGTTGTGAAGAGGCCGAACAACATAGTGCCTGCAGCATCTCTTTTAGTTGGGGTCCTCTGGATACCGCTCTTTCCTTAGAGGGGCCTACCGGCGTCTGCGATTTCTTTCACGAATCTGAAAATGAACAGGATTGTCCACACATGCATACCAGTGGCGTCCCGCCACTGGTGCTCGACCTATCCTATAATCTTGCCCTCAATGGCAGAATGCTCTCAGAGGAAAGCCTGCTCTCACTGACACAGATGCTCAAGTTACACGCCAGTGAACACAGCCAGCGCACCATCGAGACCCGTCCCGGCGTGAGCATGATCCTGCACGACAACCAACTACTACCAGCCATGCTCACATTGCAGCAACGTGTGGAGATTCCTCTCTGGCATCCCCTGGGCATCCACGGCCTGCACGACGACCCCGCCACCTATCAGCCTGGTCGCCGCCAATCGCAAGATCTCACCCGCGACGAGGACGGCGAAGAAACCAGCGCGGACGACCCACACCCGGAAGAGTGGCTACCCCAGGTAATGGTCGAGGTATGCCAGGACATCCTGCACGTCCTCGAAGCCCTGGATGCCACCGTCTCCTACAAATCATCAGACCTGTAGCAATCATTCCCATGAGTCATCCCGCCTGCGGCGGGGCATCCAGGAAAATAACTTCTTCTCACAAAAACTGCCTCCAGCAGTTTTTGTGAGAAGAAGTTATTTTCCTGGATGCCCCGCCGCAGGCGGGGATTCAGCATTGTTGGAAAGATAGTAGAAAGAAGGAATAAATGCCCTTGAGCCTATCCATTCGCACCTTGACCAAAGCGGACCTTGAAGCCGCTGATGTTGTCGTTCGTGAAGCCTACAATGTGCCGAGTAATGCGCCGGGTGGAAAGGCCAGGTTACAACGTTATCTAACCTTGCAACCTGACGGCTGGTTCCTTGCTGTGCTCGATGGAAAATTTGTCGGGCTGGTTGGCGCAATCGATTACGGACCATTTGCCTACATCGGCCTGATGTCAGTCTCCCCCAGCGTACAACGCCGAGGCATCGGGCGCGTACTCATGACGCATCTAATTGCATGGTTGGATGGACGCGCCTGCCCCTCCGCATTGCTCGATGCAACCCCTGTGGGCGCTCCCCTCTACGAACTATTCGCCTTCATAGAAGATGATAAAACCGCTCAATGGCATAATATTTCCTTGCATTCACATGAGCGCGAAGCGCTAGCTGCGAGAGCAGCGTTTGTGAATGCATATGGGTCTTACAACATCGATGCATCCTTCATGCTACCAGAACCACTCTATTCGCCCGTTGCCAGACAGCTATCCCTCCTGCAATCAGCCGAGATCCCTGATCTTGCAGCATTCGACAAGCAATATTTCGGGGCCTCGCGTGCCAACGTCTTTGCATCTTTGCTCTCAGACTATCCACAGGCTGCATTTGTCGTGCGCGACGAAAATGGGCATATTAGCGGCTATCTCTTTAAGCAAGCGCGCACCATCGGCCCCTGGGTCGCCAGCACCCCCGAAGACGCCGAAACACTGCTCAGACACGTTCTCGCGCTGCCCTTTTTCGGCGCGTACAGCGTCAACGTCTCGGTTGCCAACCAGCATGCCAGTCGTTTGCTCTCCCATTATGGATTTCGCCAGCAACGCGTATTAAGCCACATGCGTCGCGGGCATGCTCCCTTGCGCGATCGTACAAAGCTCTATGCTCAGACCAGTTTCGCGCTTGGCTAAATAGCGCAATCATCATCTTCGTGCAGAAGATGCTACAGATTGTTGCGTCTCCTGTGACTCTGACTGGACGCGAGCCCTTCGCAGAAGACCGGGCACCGGGCGTGGTTCAAAATCTCTGGGGGTCGTTTCATCCTCTCCACGTGCCATACCCAGGGCGTTGAAGACCAGCGTCAGGACCACACAGATCAGCAGGTTCAACACGAGAGCCACTATAGCCACATACACCGAAAATGTGCTACCTCCAATCTGGAAGGTGTAGATCGATGATTGAAAGTTCTGTATAATCACCAACCACGTACCAACAATCAGCCCTCCCGCCAGGCCTATTATGAGCGCTCGACGATGAAACCAGTTTGTATAGAGGCCAAGAAAAACAGCGGGCAAGATCTGGATTATCCAGATATTACTGAGCAGTTGGAAATTGATCACCAGGGTCGTTGGCAAGAACACGATGAAAACGAGTGCTCCTATTTTCACCAGCAGGGAGGCGGTTTTGGCTACGCTCGATTCCTCGCGCTCCGTACAGTCAGGGCGGAAGTACTCTCGATAGATGTTGCGCGTGAAGAGGTTAGCTGTGGCAATCGACATGATCGCAGCTGGTGCCAGCGCACCAATAGCAATCGTAGCCAGTGCAAAACCTGAGAACCAGGCCGGGAATTCCTTTATAAAGAGCGCCGGTATGGCAGAGTTTGAGCCATACGTGGGCGAAACCTGCACTCCTGCAGCAATCGCAATAAAGCCCAGCAGGCCGATCAGACCGATCAAAAGCGTGTAGGCAGGCAGCATCGCAGCATTGCGCTTAATCGTTTCTCCACTATTGGTGCTCAGTATTCCTGTCAGTGTATGAGGATACAGGAACAGCGCCAACGCGGACCCCAGAGCCAGTGTTGTATACTCACTGTATTGAGCGGGCACGATGACATCACTGAAGGTGCCTGGATTTTGCACTGCTTTCTGGTGCACTGCGGCAAAAATATTTGCGAACCCTCCCAGTTTTATCGGTATATAAATCACCGCAACCAGCACCACGAGCCAGATACACGCATCTTTGACGACAGCGATCAAAGCTGGTGCGCGCAGACCGCTAACATAGGTATACGCCGCCAGAATAACAAAAGCGATGAGCAGAGCAACTTCCAGCGGTACCCCCATCTGCGCCAGTGATACCTCAATCCCATACATCTGTAGCGCAATGTAGGGCATGGTGGCAACTATTCCGGTGATGGCTATAAGCAATGCAAGTGTACCACTATCAAAGCGTTCGCGCACAAAATCAGCAGGTGTCAGATAACCGCGATGCCTGGCAACCGTCCAGAATCGGGGTAAGAACAAAAACATGAGAGGATAGACTAATCCCAGATAGGGAACGGCGAAGAAGCCAAGCGCACCTTTACTAAAAATTAATCCCGGTACCGCTATAAAAGAGTAGGCTGTATAAACATCTCCTCCCAGCAGAAACCAGGATATCGTGGTTCCAAAACGTCGTCCGGCCAATCCCCATTCCTGGAGCCGGTTGAGATCGCCTGCACGCCACCGCGAAGCGAGAAATCCTAGAATAGTCACGGCAGCGAAGACGATAATGAACACTGCTAATGCTGTTACATTAATCAATGAAAGACTCCTAATCTATTCCTGCAATTCGATCCCGCATCCATGTACACATATCACGTGATACAGGACGCCCTTTTTCACTATTCTTCACTTTGTGCCGTTCTAGGAGAGATGTGCTAACAGGACGGCAAAACCAAGTCGCCGCGCAGTTGGTGCATCAATGATGGCTGTAGGTAGCGATGTTCTGTCTACCTCTGCAAAGTCAGCTGGACTCGCCTGAATCTCCTGCAGGTTTGCCCCCGCAAAAGAGGCGTTGGTCATCCGTGCTCCAATCAAATACGCCCTTTGCAGTGTTGCACCGTTACAATTCGCGTTTCGCAGATACGCGCTGTTTAGATTCGCTTCGCTCAGGTTAGCTTTACTCAAGTTCGCCCGCCCCAAATCGGCTTCGCTCAGATTGGCTCCTTTCAAAATGGCTTTGCGGAAATCCGTTCCGACACAATCTGACTTGCTCAAGTTGGCTTTGAAGACATACGCTCCGTCCAGGTTCGCTTTATTGAGATTGGCCTGACTGAGGTTTGCTTCGATAAGGTTCGCCCCACGCAAGCTCGCTTCACAAAGGTATGCTCCGATTAGCTCGACCATACTCAGGGTAGCAAAATTCAGTTTCGCCCTCATCAAATTCGCTCTTTTGAGAACGCACCTGCTCAGGTTTGCACCATTCAAAATGGCCTCATCGAAGAGAGCCTTCTCACAATTCGCTCCGCTCAGATTGGCATTTCGCAGGTTGGCCCCGCTGAGGTCTGCCCCGACCAGGTTCGCATTACTGAGATTAGCCCCGCGTAAGTTTGCCCCCCTCAGGTCTGCCCTGCTCAAATCTACCCCGATCAAGTTGGCCTCGATTAAATAGGCTCCTTTCAAATCCGCTCCACTCAGGTCTACTCCACCAAGATCGGTTGCTCGTAAATCAGTATGACGTAAGTTCGCTCCTCGTAGATGGGCACCTACCAGGTTTACATCGATCATCACTGCCATACTTAAATTAGCCAGGCTTAAATCAGCACCACTCAGATTGGCGTTACGAAGATATGCACCGCACAAATATGCCCCATGGAGCCTGGCATCCGACAGATCGGCATCACGGATATCACCTCCACTCAGATCCGCCCAGCTCAGATCCGTTTGACTCAGGTCGGCATGATCCAACATAGGTACACGACCCTCTTGTTCCGCCAGCAGAACTTCTCTAAGTGCATCTTCTTTTCTTAAAATAGCGGCTTGCTGAGCCATTTCCCCTCCTATTCTGCTCTACCATACATATAACTTTGCGGATGCCATGCATTTTTTGCAGCAGTCGGACGCCTTCCCACGCTCGGTCCCACCACCGCTCGTACCTATCTGCAAAAAAATGCATGACACCTAACTTTGCCTATGCAGACTACACTATGCCTTCTGTTCTGATGAGCATAGCGCTTTCCAGATCCTGCAAAAGCGTGCATACTTCCTCCTCTCCTCTGCCCATCAGGCGCATTAAATCGGGCAAAGGTCTGCGACCATCAATCAATAAAAAGAGGCGTCGATGCGTGCGAGAAAGTCCTAGTTGTTCAATCTTGTAAAGGCCTGGCTGAAGTTGACTCACAGGATATGGCACTCCTGGAATAGGAGCAATGGAAGAAGAAGTATTCGTCCTTATATCCTCTTCAAGAGGGGTCTCTATTGATGACTGGGAAGAATAAACAGGCCCACGTGGAGGCGGCGTTGCCAACATATTGGGAGGGGTTTCCAGGGTTCGCTTGAATGAAGTATCTGGATAAGACACGGGAGAAACGTCACTGGCAACAGGTGCGGCCCGCGATGACATAAACTGACACAAACAGCCTTCCCAGTTGCTCATCCTGTTCAGTGCCTCAGAACCAGTTCTCCTGCCTATCCTGGCTTCTGTGACCTTTCCATTGACGAAGACAACCATGCCCTCTTCAGCCCCCATGCCATTACCATGTCTCGCTATTAACCGACCTGTCTCACGCTGTGATTGCAATTTCTGTATGAGGTTGACCAGCCTATCTACTGGCTCTTGCTGTTGCCCCATGAAACAGCCTCCGCTTCCAGCCAAAGGGACGAAAATAGCCAATTGCAGAGTGTCGTGAACAGGGATAAAGATCCGCTTTTTTCTCCCTTTTCCAACTCAATGCTGACTAACTACCAGAGTGCAATTCACAAGTAGATGAAGTAAATTATACTTGAATCTAGATCCTTTCGCAAAGTGACCCTTACTTTAGTACTAGGTTAGAAAATATCTCATAGCTACAAGTACACTGCGATAGTATTAGTAGTTCTATCGCAATCCGATCAAGCCTATTTCAGTCGCGGCCACTCCCAGACATAAGGGGAAGTGCTTCCTCTTCAATGAAATATCCAGCAATCCGCCCTGGGGCGGATTGCTGGATATTTCATTGAAGAGGAAGCACTTCCCCTCTAGCGCTGCATTTTCGCTTCGAGTCCAGCTTTGATCTGGGGCCACTCGCTCTCGATAATGCTATAAAAGACCGAGTGACGGTATGAGCCATCGGGCATGATCATATGATTGCGCAGCACGCCCTCTCTGACCGCCCCCAGACGTTCGATTGCCCGTTGCGATTTAAAGTTGAGGTGATGTGTCTTCAGTTGTACGCGGATCGCGCCCAATACTTCAAACGCATGACGCAAGAGCAAATATTTACACTCTGTATTGATGCCTGTACGCTGTACTAACGGGGTGAGCCAGGTCCAGCCAATTTCCACTCCCCTATCCCGCAGTGTCCACCCATGATAGCGCGTCGAGCCCACCGCGCGCCCTTGTGCGAGGTCAATGGTCGCAAATGGTTGGCACAAACCCTCATCCCGTGCTTGCAGAGCATCAGTAATGAACTGCTCTATGTCATCAAGCGAGCGGGGGGCGCGCATAGACATATAGGTCCAGATCGCCGGGTCCCGACCAGCTTCGTACAACTCAGCCGCATGTTCCATCCGCAGCGGCTCCAGGCGCACAACACGCCCCGTCAATGTCACCGGCTCAATTTTCATCATAAGGCTCCCCTTTCTTCTCAAGAACGTCCTGCAACCCAGTATAGCTAAGGTCAGCGCTCAACAACAGAGCCAATTCATGCCAGAAAGAGCAGGCCAAAAGCGATTGACGAAATATCACAAAGAGATCACAAATCTAGCGATAATCTGAGAAAGTGAGACTTGTGTTGTTAATAGAACTCAACCAATTACATCTCACTATCTGAAGTGATCAGTGGAATGCACCCTTCTCCAGATGATATTCAGAGGTATTACATTCTCCCTGCCTACAGCCCCTCAGGGGGCTGTAGGCAGGGAGAATGTAATACCTCTGAATATCATCTCACTCAAAATGAAAAATGATAAATCAGCAGAAAATGATGAAGGAATTGATAAGAAAAATACTAGCAATATCTCTATCTAGCAGCTACACTCGGCAATGGCGCAAAAAAGACCAATGTACCCCTAACACATGGTAATCAACCAAAGGAAATACAATGAACAAACCAACTTTTATTCAACTCAGAGAGCAGTATCACTTCGACGCTCCCTCGCTGGCTGATTGGGCCGATGTCGATTCCAAAACCATCTATAACATGCTCATGCGCAACCCTGTACACCGCTTTCAAGCAGAGAAGGTGCTCAAAACGTTGTCAGAGGTCACAGGCAACGACTACACCTTAGATACCGTAGACGTAGTTCTGAAGGATTAGCCCTTTACATATATGAAGATAGTATCCGTACCAGTTCAATACTCAAGTGGGACCGGAGGTGGTACCTGTTCGAGAAGCTTCAATATTTCCTGCGAGGGGCGAGCCAGACCAAGCTGTTCACAAAGAAAAACGACACGATCAAGACGGGCCTGTGCACTAAGTTCATGGTTACAGTTATCATACCAGGCGATCCGCTTAGGTTCGCTGGCCAGCTCGAAATAGCGTTCCCCATCCTTCACCGGAACAAAGTCATCGAAACGTGCAAACTGAAAAAAGAGCTGTGAGGGTGCAGCACGACCAATATAATGGCAAGCATCAAAAGGAGCTTCAGCAGCCAGCATGGCCTCAAATGCTTCCGGTAGCATGGCGTTGCGCTCACGTACGATCAAAGGATGATCAGAGGTTCGCATGATCTCTGTAGTAGAGTAGTCGCCCGCCATCAACACATACGCCTTAATGCGGTGTTCAATCCCGGCGATAACTCCCCCAAAGGACGCCCCAAAGCTATGACCGACATACCCGATACGCTCAGACGAAAGCCCAAAGCGTTCCTGCAAAAGATCGACAGCCCGTCGCACATCCACAATCCACTGCAAATCACCCTGAGCAGGTTCTTCCTGAGGCTCATACTCTGCGGGCCGTCGAAAAGAGGCATCCAGGCAGAGCGAGACAAAGCCCAGGCGCGCAAGGACTACAGCCTCGTTCACAAATTCTTCGCGATTCCCCTCACCCCAATGTCCAAAAATCACCCCCGCCTGCGGTTTCCCTTCGCCAGAAACAACCAGATAGCCCGAGACCTTCCCGCCGAGAGGACTTGCATACGACACATCCTGAACAACTACGCCCTCCTGCTCCCGCCGCGAAAGAACTGTAAATTCAAGTGACGCCCTCTGATCATACTCAAAAGCCGACGCATCCAGCATGCTCGTTCTCTCACTTTCTTTCTCTTATTCATCCCTAAAAAGGGTACTTCATTTCTCTCCCAAAAGCAAGCTGCTTTTTCACCTATCAAACAGGACAGATATGATTTAATGGCTCTCTCATAGAGATTGGATTGTTGGGGAAGGCGGGCCAACTCGTTCTCGTCATCTAGGTCCCATATGTAATAGAACTGATGAAAAGCTCTGGACAGCACCATCCAACCCATCGGGAAAGTGAAACTCATCTCACACATCCTTGACTTTTCATTCCAACATAGGATATACTCCTTCACAAGGAGGAACACAAGACGGTCCTATGGCAGGAAAGAAAGCATTTGATCCACGTCAGGTCTTGGAAAAAGCCATGAACGCATTTTGGGAACGAGGCTACGAGGGGATCTCGGTCGAGGATCTCGTCCAGTGTACCGGCATTGGACGTGGAAGCCTTTACGATACCTTTGGCGATAAACATTCGCTCTATCTGGCTGCTCTTGATCGGTATATTGTCTTAGGTCGAGCATACACCACGGCCTTGTTGGATCAAGAAGGGACGCTGCAAGAAGTACTTGAGCACCTTTTTCATGCGTATATTGACCTCTTGTTGAGCGACCCGGCTCGTCGTGGATGTTTTCTGGTGAATGCATCCTTAGAGATGGCTCCTCATGATCCACAGGTCAACAAGATCGTCCAGCCTGCGCTTCAAGAGATCGAGGAGGCCTTTTATCGTCTCCTGATCCAGGGGCAGGTTGCCGGTGACCTCTCCTGGACACACGATCCCCATCAATTGGCTCATTTCTTATTGGGGACCCTTGTCAGCATTCGTGTCCTTGCACGTGGAAAGCAGGACCGGCGCGTGCTCCAGGATATCGTGAAGACGGCATTATCCGTCTTTCACTAATTTTTTTGATGTTATGTTTGAATGAACATTCAAACATAACACTCAGCGATCTTTCAAGATCGCTTCTGAAAGGAACAGAACAATGGATATCAACGATTCGGTGGTACTGGTGACTGGTGGAGCTCGTGGGCTAGGAAAATCACTGATCCAGGCATTTCTGGATGCAGGAGCAAAGAAGATCTATGTGGGCAGTCGAACGCCCATCGAGACGGTTGATCCTCGTCTTCAGCCCATTCAGCTTGACATTACCAATGCGCACGACATTGCTGCTGCTGTGGACCAATGCCAGGATGTCACCATCCTGGTCAATAACGCTGGCGTTGGTCCTGTTACCACCTTTCTCACCGCACCATCACTGAAGGAAGCGCGTGACACTATGGAAACAAACTACTTTGGCACGTTAGCCATGGCGCGAGCCTTTGCCCCAATCCTGAAGAGGAACGGTGGAGGAACACTCGTCAATATCCTCTCCGTCTTAAGCTGGTTTGCTGCTCCTCATCTTGGACCCTATAGTGCGTCTAAGGCAGCCGAATTGGCCTTAACAGAAGCCATTCGCATAGAGCTGCGCTCACAGGGAACGCAGGTAGTGGCTGTCCATATCGGTTATATGGATACCGATATGGCTGCTTCAGTAGATGACGTGAAGGTGAGTCCTCGTGATGTTGCCGCTAGCATCCTTGATGGTCTTCAAAATGATCAAGAAGAAGTTCTGGCGGATCAACCAAGCCACAACATCAAAGCTGTCCTTGCGGGTAATCGACAGGCCTTTTATCAGAGCCTGCAAAGGAACTAGGACAAGGTGCAATAGAGCACACGTTCGCATGAACGCCGTGAGCCCTGGCTCCATCGACACGCCTGGACTGTCCCTATACCTTTCGCATTGTTCAAATATTGCTGTTGATCTCACATCTAAAATATAATGGGCATGGTCTAGTATCTCATGCCCATTATATTTTATAATCTTTTTAATACATCCTCGTCGGCCTTCTCCGCCTCTCAGGCGGGAGCAGCACATCGAGCGCATCATCCACAGTAACAACACCTTCAAGGATACCATTCTCGCTGACAACCGGCACGGCCAGCAAATTATATTTCGCGATGATCTCTGCAACCTCGTGCGGCTCCGTATCAGGTCTGACGGTAATCAGGTCGGTCTCCATCAAATCCTGCAATAGTTGTCCTGGCTCGGCAACCAGCAAGTCCCACAGCGAGACGACGCCAAGCAGGTTGCTTTCATCCTGCGTCTCGTCGAGCACGCAGTAGACGTAGGCTATGCGTACATCCTTCTCCTTGATGTTAGACCGCACAGCCTCCAGCGCCTCCTGTACCGTACGCGACTGATTGAGCGCGATATAATCGGTCGTCATCAGCCCACCGGCAGTATCGGCCTCGTACTCCAACAATTCCTGCACATCTTCCGACTCTTCAGGGGTCATCAGGCGCAAAAGTTGCTGGGCACGCTCTTCAGGCATCTGGGCCAGCAGATCGGCTGCTTCATCGGGTCCCATCGTCTGGAGAATATCGGCGGCGCGCTCGGGCTCGATGTTTTCAAGGATCTGGCTCTGGCGCTGCGTGTCGATCTCTTCCATTGCTGCGGCAGCGGTTTCGTCATCGAGGCGCTCGATGATCCGTGCGCCCTGTTCGGCGGTAAGCTGGTGCACGATTTCGGCGATATCTGCCGGATGCAGTTCCGCGAGGTGGCCGCTGGGTGTATGACTGATCGTAGGCAGCGCAGTTGCAGCCTGCTCCTCCGCTTCCTGATCCTCTGGATGCGCCTCGCCGATCAGTTCGATATGCTCCCACGAGATCAATGAGCCTGGCACGCGGGGCTTGCCCACCAACCACGCTGGTGCCAGTCGGCGTATCAATCCCATCGTGGTGGCATCGATGCCCAGGATCCGCCAATTATCGGTGAAGCAGACATCGTTGACGCGCACGGCTTTTTTATGTTCGATATCGATAACCTGTTTATCAAGGACTTCTTGAGCAAGGCATATTTCTTCGCCGGTCGTTAACTCCGGCTGCGCAACAAGTTCGCTCATCGGCACATGCAAGCGCCACGTACCTTCGCCTCTTTCCACAACGTCGATAGGCACGCGCCAGGGTTGCTCTGCCTCTCCCTCAACCAGCAGCACAGTGGGATAGATTGCTTCACTACGCCCCACCTGCGCTGCCAGGACCAGCACATCAATGATCTTGCCCACGCGTATATCTTGTTGATCTTCAACCGCTACGCCGAGCAATTGACTCAGATATAACATATGTTTTCAGTACACTTCTCCCACGAAAGAGGTGGAAAGCCACGCTGCTTTCCCTTCCCAATCGCAGGGATTGAAACTATACGCGTGAATCCGGCAGCACCCTGCTGGGCTCCAGATCAAACGCTGCATCTTCTTCGCGATAACTATTTTTCCATGTTTTCGCGCACGCTCCGATGAAATCGCGGAAGAGAGGATGCGGGCGCGTCGGACGACTCTTAAATTCCGGGTGGAACTGCGATGCCACAAACCAGGGATGATTCGCCAGTTCGATGATCTCGACAAGGCTATTATCGGCCGAACGACCGCTAACGACCAGGCCATGTGACTCCATGCGTTTGCGATACTCGTTATTGAACTCGTAGCGATGGCGGTGGCGCTCGAACACAATCGGTTCGCCATACGCCTGATAGGCTCTGGTTCCTGCCGTGAGACAGCATACCCAGTTGCCCAGGCGCATCGTGCCGCCCTTATCGGCGACATTACGCTGTGTGGGCATCAAATCGATCACGGGATAGGGATTCTGCTGATCGAACTCTGTGCTGTTGGCCCCGCTCAGTCCCAGCACATTGCGTGCGAACTCGATCAC
>Ga0070741_10012318_pt1 | contig 15489 bp, 19 predicted proteins | sample Coa_R1_4_FD_66440 | JGI IMG/M metagenome (GOLD analysis project Ga0070741, IMG submission 66440) | Surface soil microbial communities from Centralia Pennsylvania, which are recovering from an underground coalmine fire - Coalmine... | ecosystem: Environmental > Terrestrial > Soil > Unclassified ... | reverse complement strand
TCCTGGCGCTGCTCGGCGCGGGTCTCTTCCAGAACCGTGCGGCGCGACACCACGATGTTGCCGCGGCGGCGATCCATCTTGAGGATCTGGAACGGCTGCGAATTGTTCATCAGCGGCGCAACGTCGCGGATCGGACGGATATCGACCTGCGAGCGCGGCAGGAAGGCAACGGCACCGTCGAGGTCGACGGTGAAGCCGCCCTTGACCTGGTTGAAGATGACGCCACTGACCTTTTCGTTGTTCTGGAACGCCTTCTCGAGCTTGCCCCAGCTTTCTTCGCGGCGCGCCTTGTCGCGCGACAGCACGGCTTCGCCGAGCGCATTCTCGATCCGGTCGAGAAACACTTCGACCTCATCGCCGACCTTGAGGTCGCTTTCACGGCCGGGCCCGGCGAACTCACGCAGCGCCACGCGGCCTTCGGTCTTCAGGCCGACGTCGATGACGGCCATGTCCTTTTCGATCGCAACAACCTTGCCCTTGATGACAGAGCTTTCCTGAAGGTTGCCGCCCGCAAAGGACTCATCGAGCATGGCGGCGAAATCGTCGCGGGTCGGATTATAAGAAGCAGCAGTCGAAGCCATTTGATCTCCAGATGCGGACAATTGCCGGCCGTTCGGGTTAAGGGACGCGTCGGACGAGCAAGGTCAGGGTTCCGCAAACTCTGACGACCGCCTCGCAATCGATTGCGAGAGCGGGCCGGCTGTTGGCCTGCACGTTCAAAGCGTTGAGCTGTCCGGAGACGAATGGTCTCGAATATTCTGTTCGAGATATCGACTGCAAGGCTTATCGAGCGGGCTTTCCTCCAATGACAGCGTGATGTTCAAACCTCACGCCGGCCCGCTCGGACGGCCTCGACAATGTCGATGGCGGCCCGGACGCCGCCTTCTATATCCAAATGGGAGTTATCGAGCAAGTAAGCATCTGAAGCCGGTTTTAAAGGCGCAACGGGGCGATTCTGGTCCCGCTCATCGCGCGCCAGGATATCGGCCAGGATGGTGGCCTCGTCCGCCGCCTCCCCGCGCCCGCGGGCTTCGATTGTGCGGCGCTCCGCCCTGATCTTGGGGTCGGCGACCACGAAAATCTTCACATCGGCGTTGGGGCAGATCACGGTGCCGATATCCCGGCCGTCCAGAACAGCGCCCGGCGGCTGGCTCGCGAATTGGCGCTGGAACTCGACCAGCGCCGCCCGCACGGCGGGGATCGCGGACACCACCGACGCGGCTGTGCCAACCTGATGCGACTTCAGCGCGGGGTCGTCGAAAGTCCGGGGATCGAGGCTCTTTGCGGCACTGACCGCGGAAGCTTCGTCCTTGAGGTCTGCGCCACGGCTCATCAACGCATAAGCGACCGCGCGATAGATAACGCCGGTATCGAGGTGACGCAGGCCGTAATGGGCGGCGAGCCGCTTGGCGAGCGTGCCTTTACCGGAGGCCGCCGGTCCATCGATCGCGATGATCATGAAAAATCTGCTCCAAGACCACGCATCATCGGAATGAAGTCCGGAAATGAGGTGGCGATGAAGGCGGTGTCGTCGACCTTGACCGGTTTGTCGGAGGCGAGCCCCATCACCAGCGCGGACATCGCGATGCGGTGATCCATGTGCGTCGCGACGAGTCCGCCGCCGGGGACATGGCCGCGGCCTTCGACGATCAGATCGTCGCCCACGATCTCGACCTTGACGCCGTTGACGCGCAGCATGTCGGCAGTTGCCTTGAGCCGATCGGATTCCTTCACCCGCAATTCGGAAAGGCCCCGCATAATGGTGGTGCCTTCGGCAAAGCTGGCTGCGACCGCCAGCACCAGATATTCGTCGATCATAGAGGGCGCGCGCTCGGGCGGGACCTCGACGCCGCGGAGTTTCGAACCGCGTACGCGCAAGCGCGCCATCGGCTCGCCGGCGTCGCCGCGCACGTCGCTTTCCTCGATCAGCCCGCCCATCTCGCGCAGCGTCGCGAACAGCCCGGTGCGCAGCGGATTGGTCATGACGTCGGATAGGATGAGATCCGATCCCTCGACGATCAAAGCCGCCACGATCGGAAAAGCCGCTGACGACGGATCGGCCGGCACGACGACATCAGCGCCGTGCAGTTCGGGTTGGCCGGTCAGCGCGATCTTGCGGCCGTGCTTTCCTTCCGGCGTGGAGACGATCTCCGCGCCAAAATGCTTCAGCATCAGTTCGGTGTGGTCGCGACTGGCCTCGTTTTCGATCACGGTCGTCACGCCCGGCGCCGCCAATCCCGCGAGCAGCACCGCAGACTTGATCTGCGCCGAAGCGACCGGCGTCCGGTAGGTCACGGGTAAGGGGTCGCGCGCGCCTGACAGCGTCAGCGGCAGCCGGCCGCCCTCGCCACCGCTGGCCACCCGGGCACCCATCAATTCGAGGGGATCAAGGATCCGTCGCATCGGCCTTGACCGGAGCGAGGCGTCGCCATCGAAAACTGCCGTGATCGGGCAGCCCGCGACCGCTCCCATCACCAGGCGGCAGCCGGTGCCGGAATTGCCGAAATCGAGCGGTTTTTCCGGCTCGGCAAAGCCGGTGACACCGACGCCAGCGACCTTCCAGGCAAAATCGCCGGTCCGTTCGACCTGTGCGCCCAAGGCCCGCATCGATTTGGCGGTATTGAGGACGTCTTCGCCCTCCAGGAGGCCCGATATCCTGGTTTCCCCGACCGCCATCGCGCCCAGGATCAGGGACCGGTGGGAGATCGACTTGTCGCCGGGGACGCGGACTTTTCCGCTCAAAGGGCCGCTCTGGCGGGCCTCAAGGGGGGTTTTCTGATCGGCGGCGCGATCCGAATGAGTCAAGATTGTGTCCTTTCGCGGCGTTGCAGCGGGTCGGCAAGCGCCGAATTACCCGGGCCGACTTCTTCTGCAAAGCACTATTGACAGCGGCGTGCCAACTAGCCAAGTGAAGCACCGCTTTTTGAAAAATTCCCAGGATTCCGCACGTGGCCAAATCCGATCTCGGAACCAAACGCATTTGCCCGACGACGGGTAAGAAATTTTACGACCTCAACAAGAATCCGGTGATATCGCCCTATACCGGCGAGGTCGTGCCGATCGCGCCCGTTGCGCCGGCCCGGGCAACACGAAGTGACGCACGCGCTGCCGCTGCTGCCGCCGCCGAAGTGGCGCCGGAGCCCGCGGAAGCCGAAGAGTTGGTGTCGCTCGAGGAGGCCGATGCCGAGGAGAACACCGGCAAGGTCAAGGCGCAGGTGCCTGAATCGGAAGACGACATCGAGATCGACGAGACGATCGAAGGTGACGATGACGACGATTCCACCTTCATCGCCGATGAAGAGGAAGGCGATGAGGACGTCACCGACATCATCGGCGACGTCAGCGGCGACGAGGAGACTTGAGATCGGCCCTGATCTGTGATCAGGGTCGTGAACGCGACGCGCGTCGCCCAAGGCGCGCGATTCTTGATGGGGCCATAGCTCAGCTGGGAGAGCGCTTGCATGGCATGCAAGAGGTCGGCGGTTCGATCCCGCCTGGCTCCACCAGCCTTCGCTCGCTTCGCGAGCTACGGCTGGGCAGGCCCGGGCAGTTTCTCGTAGCGAGTGAGCGAAGGCTGCCACGCCATAGCCCGAAGGGCGACGGCGGGCCTCGGCGAGCCACCGAAACTTTGGTGTATTCTCCCCTCAAGGGGATCCAGGCCTTGAAATACGTCTACCTTCTCGAAAGTTCGAACTCCGAGCATTTTTATGTCGGCGTCACAAACGATCTGCGCACACGACTAGCCAAACATAATGCTGGCGAAGTTACGCACACGGCGAAGTACAAGCCTTGGCGCTTGCGAACCTACGCGGCATTTGACGATGAGCATCGTGCCGTGGCTTTCGAGAAGTATCTCAAGTCGGGTTCCGGTCGTTCGTTTGCTAAAAGGCATTTTTAGCGGAATCGAAAGCCCCCCTCACACCCCCGCCTTCGACGTGAGACGCTCGCGCAAGGCGACGATCTCGTTCTTCATCGCCGTCAGTTCCGCGACCGAGCATTGCGAGGCCGCCAGAATCGTGGACGGCACGGCGCGCGCCTTGTCCTTCAGCGACTGTCCCTGCGAGGTCAGGCCGATCAGCACTTGCCGCTCGTCTTCGGTTGAACGTGTGCGCCTGATCAAGCCGGCCTGCTCCAGCCGCTTCAGCAGCGGGGTTAATGTGCCGGAATCCAGATACAACCGCTCGCCGATCTCCTTGACCGCGACGCCGTCACGCTCCCACAGCACCAGCATGACGAGATATTGCGGATAGGTCAGGCCAAGCCGGTCGAGGAGCGGCTTGTAGACGCGGTTGAAGGCGTGCGCGGCCGAATAGACCGCGAAGCAGATCTGGTTGTCGAGCCGTAGCCATTGGTCGGAGGCCTGCGGTTTTCGGGCCATTTTCTTTGTTCCTGTCATGATTCCCCGCCATTGTGGGCCGCACAGCAGCAACATTCAATTGCGAACAATTAAATGTGAGGCCGCACTTTTTATATTGTGCACAATCTAATTGTTTGCAATACAGAGCGCGCGATCAAAATCAAACAGGAGAAGCCCAATGTCCGTGAACGTGCTCTACAAGACCCAGGCCAAGGCCACCGGCGGCCGTGACGGCGAAGCCGCAACGCTGGACGGCGCGTTCAGCGTGAAGCTCTCGACGCCGAAGGAACTCGGTGGTGGCGGCGGCGCCGGCAACAATCCGGAACAGCTTTTCGCCGCAGGCTATGCCGCCTGCTTCATCGGCGCGATGAAGTTCGTCGCCTCGCAAGGCGGCCCGAAGGTTCCCAACGATGCATCGGTGACCTCAACGGTTGGCATTGGCCCGCGTTCCGAGGGCGGATTCGGCCTCGATGTCGCGCTGCAAGTTTCGCTGCCGGGCGTGCCGCGCGCCGAAGCCGAGGCGCTGGTCGCCAAGGCCCATCAGGTGTGCCCCTATTCCAACGCCACGCGCAACAACGTCGACGTCAAGCTGACGGTGGTCTGACGGAATTCCGCGGGGCGGCCCATCTTGCGAACGGATGGGCCGCCTGCGGCAAAATGCATTGATGCGGCCCGCGAAGACCGCTAGCTCTGAAAACCTATTCGGATTTGAGCGAAGGTTTTCGATGACTGAAGCCAATTCAGGCGCGATGACGGGCCTGCGCGTGATCGATCTCACGCGCGTGCTCGGCGGCCCCTATTGCACGCAGATTCTCGCCGATCACGGCGCCAACGTGATCAAGGTCGAACCGCCGGCCGGCGACGAAGTCCGCGACTGGGGCCCGCCCTTCCATGAGGACGACGCGGCCTATTTCGTCGGCATCAACCGCAACAAGCGCTCGATCGGCCTCGACCTCGCCTCCGAGGGCGGCCGCACCGTGCTGATGAAGCTGCTCGAGGGCGCCGACGTTCTGATCGAAAATTTCAAGCCCGGCACGCTGGATAAATGGGGCATCGGCAACGACGTGCTGCGCGCGAAATTCCCGCGACTGGTTCACTGCCGGATTTCCGGCTTCGGCGCCGACGGGCCGCGCGGCGGCAATCCCGGTTATGACGCCATCATCCAGGCGATGACCGGCATGATCATGGCGACGGGCTCGCCGCAATCGGGTCCAACGCGGATCGGCGTTCCCGTGGTCGACATCACGACCGGACTTTACGCCGCGATCGGCATCCTGATGGCGTTGTCCGAGCGGCAGCGCTCGGGCCAAGGACAGTTTCTCGAAACCACGCTGTTCGAGACGGGTCTGTCGGTCATGCATCCACACAACGCGAACTACTTCATGCATGGCAAGCCGCCCGCGCTCACCGGCAACGAGCATCCGAACCTCGTTCCTTATGCGATCTTCCCGACCCGCACCGACAACATCTTTATCGGCGTCGGCAATGACGGCACCTTCCGGAAGCTCTGCAAGGAGATCGGCAAGGAAGAACTCGGCAGCGATCCGCGCTTTGCCCGCAACCGCGATCGGATCGCCAACCGCGAAGCTCTGCGCGAGGAGCTCGCCGCGGTGTTCAGCCAGTACGAGGCTGAGCCCTTGTGCGATCGCCTGCTCGCCGCAGGTCTCCCCGCGGGCCCCGTGCAGTCGATCGCCCAGGCCCTGACCAGCGCCCATGTCGCCCATCGCGGCGACGTCATCGAAAAGGATTGGTACAAGGGCGTGGCTTCGCCGATCCGGATGTCGCGCAGCAAGGCGAGCCTGCTCAGCGTTCCACCCAAATTCGGCCAGCACACTCGAGAAGTGCTCGCCGAGTTCGGCTATTCCAAATCGGAGATCGAGGACCTTTCAGCGAGGGGCGTGATCTCAACCCAGCGCCGCCGTTAACGTTCCGAAAACGCCTTTGGGGGAAGGTCTTGGCGGGGCGGCAAGGTGCTTGAACCCCCTGGAATTATGCCCATATTGGTTTTGACCGGAGGGTGAATCCACCTTCAGGTCATACTGGGGTGCCGCAAGGGCCCTACAAACTTCAAAGTCGCTTCGAGAGGGCTTTGCAAACTATGTCTCGTGTTCCCTCGTTATCGAGTCCGTTTCTGCTGGGGTTTGACGAGATCGAGCGTGCGCTCGATCGCGTCGTCAAAGGCGCTGACGGCTATCCTCCTTACAACATCGAGCGTTGCGATCGTGCCAACGGGCAGCCGGAACGGCTGCGCATCACGCTCGCGGTCGCCGGATTTACCCGCGACCAACTTGATGTAACCACTGAGGAAAATCAGCTCGTCATCCGCGGACGCCAGCAGGACGACAAGGCCCGGCAATACATCCATCGCGGCATCGCCGCGCGCCACTTCCAGCGCACCTTTGTGCTGGCGGAGGGGATGCTGGTGCTGGGCGCGGATTTGAAAAACGGGCTGTTGTCGATCGATCTCGCCCGGCCGGAGCCGGAAAGGGTCGTTAAGACAATCGCTATCAATGAACACGAATAATGGAACGAGTAGCGGACTCGACCGCTTGGACTTGAGAAGGAGTCGAGACCATGACTGAAGGTAATTTTGCTCTGGAACCTCGCGTCTCCCTGGAGGCGCTGGCAAGCCTCGGCGAAGGCCACATCGCCTATGTGAAGCAGATCCGCTCGGAAGACGTGCCGGGCCTGTTTCCGGAAGCGCCGGAGATCGCGCCGGGACTGAAACTGTTCGCGCTCCATGCCGCCGACGGCACGCCGATCATGCTGACCGATTCGCGCGAGGCCGCGATTGCCAACGCTTGGAGCAACGAATTGCAGGCCGTGAGCGTTCACTGACGCGCGCGCCGTAGAAGCGAATTCAAGAACGGCGGGCTTGCCGAAGCTCGCCGTTTTATTTTGGCAATAACGGCGATCAGATTTAGCTTGGAAGAATTACGCCGCGCTCGCAGGCGGCAGGGCCAGCACCGAATAGATGGCCTGGGCCTCGCGCGAGGCGCGCAGCTTCTTTGCGACATCCTGATCGCGCAACAACCGCGCAATGCGCGCCAGCGCTTTCAGGTGATCGGCGCCCGCGCCTTCCGGCGCCAGCAAAAGAAACACGAGGTCGACCGGCTGGCCATCCATCGCCTCGAAATCGATCGGCCGCTCCAGCCGCGCGAACAGGCCGAAGATCTTTTCGAGCTTGGGCAGCTTGCCGTGCGGGATCGCGACGCCGTATCCGACGGCGGTGGTGCCGAGTTTCTCACGCTGCAACAGCACTTCGAAAACCGAGCGCTCGTTCTGCCCGGTCAGCTCTGATGCGCGCGCGGCCAGTTCCTGCAGCGCTTGCTTCTTGCTGTTGACTTTCAATGCCGGGAGAATCGCCTCGGGTGCGACCAGATCGGTAATCGTCATGGGGCGTTCCGAGGTAAATTGCGAGACAAGTCGATCGTCGGGTTGCGAACAGGTTTTGGCGGATCAACGAGATGGCGAAGGCGGCCGTCCGCCGCCCCGGTCCTAGTTGGGTGGGCTTCTACTCCAACGCAAGAGCAGTGCCAACACCCGTAAAGATACCGCCAACCCACATCGTTAAGGGCGCGGAACATAGGGAGGGTCCCCCTGCTCGTCAATGCCGATTTTCCCACAGGAGCGGATTTCTGATTCAATCGCCATGACGGATTAATTCGTTGTTTCGCCATGATTTTTCCGCAAAAACGGACGCTCGTTTTGCTGCTCCCCGCGTGCCTTCTCCCGTCTCATTCCTCAGACTTCACAGCGGGCGGATCGATCCACCCGACATGGCCGTCGACGCGGCGGTAGATGATGTTCACCCGGCCGGAGGAGCCGTGCTGGAACACCAGGCAAGCCGCGCCGGTCAGATCCAATTCCATGACGGCTTCCGAGACCGAAAGGCGTTTCAGGGAGGTCGTCGCTTCGGCGATGATGACGGGGCTGTAGCCGGTCACTTCCTCGTCGCCCTCGCCCGGCGCCTCGATCACGTAGCTCGGCGCATCGAGCGTCGCCAGCGCCTCGCTCGCCGCGTGCGCCTTGCGGGCCGAGCGATCCTTGAGGCGGCTCTTGTAGCGGCGCAGCCGCTTCTCGATCATCAAGAGCGCCTGGTCGGCGCTGGCATAGGCATCGGCGGCGTTGGAATCGGCTTCCAGCGTGATGCCGGAATCAAGATGCAGCGCGCAATCGGTGCGGAAGCCCGAGCCGTCCTTGCTCAGCGTGATGTGGCCGGAATAGTTGCCGTCGAAATATTTGCGCAGCACTTCGTCGGTGCGCTCCGAGACCCGCCCGCGCAAGGCGTCGCCGATCGAGATGCTTTTTCCAGAGATCCGGAGAGTCATGGTGTGCCTCAATCGTTGAGCCAACACTATTCCGATTCGAGGAGGACGCAATCAGGCGGGCTGAGGATCCTTCGAGCGGTCGGGAGATGCGGCGGGCGCTGAAAGGGCATTGCCAAGCATACCTTGTTTGTCGCGCCGCCGCTGGACCGAAGATGGTATACGCATCGCCTCCCGGTACTTGGCGACGGTACGGCGGGCGATATCAATGCCGGTTGCGCGCAATCGTTCCACGATCGTGTCATCGGAGAGGATGAGCGCAGGGTCTTCCGCATCGATCAACTGCTTGATGTGGTGACGCACGGCCTCGGCCGAATGCGCCTCGCCGCCATCGGCGGAGGCGATCGACGCCGTGAAGAAATATTTTAGTTCAAAAATTCCGCGATTGGTCGCCATGTACTTGTTGGCGGTCACGCGCGAGACCGTCGATTCGTGCATCTGGATCGCGTCCGCCACAGCCTTCAGGTTGAGCGGCCGCAAATGCGCAACGCCGTGTGTAAAGAAGCCGTCCTGCTGACGAACGATTTCAGTCGCCACCTTGAGGATGGTGCGGGCGCGCTGATCGAGCGCGCGAACGAGCCAGGTCGCGTTTTGCAGGCAATCGCTGAAATAGGATTTGTCGCCGTCCTTGCGGATCGTCTTCGACAGCTCGGTGTAATAGCTCTGGTTGACCAAGACGCGCGGCAGCGTTTCGCTGTTGAGTTCGACATGCCATCCGCCGTCGGGACCGGGCCGCACATAGACATCGGGCACCACGGTCTGCGCGCGCGAGGCGCCGAATTTCAAACCCGGCTTGGGATCAAGCCGCCTGATCTCGCCGATCATGTCGGTGATGTCTTCGTCATCGACGCCGCACAGTTTTCGTAGCGCGGCGACGTCACGCTTGGCCAGCAGTTCGAGATTTTCAACGAGCGCGCGCATCGCGGGGTCGTAACGGTCGAGTTCGCGCAGCTGGATCGCGAGACATTCGCTCAGGGAGCGCGCGCAGACGCCGGGCGGATCGAATTTTTGCAAGACGGCGAGCACCGCCTCGACATCGTCTACCGAGGCGCCAAGCCGCTCGGCCGCCTGTCCGAGATCGCCCGGCAAATAACCGGCCTCGTCGACCAGATCGATCAAATACTGGCCGATCATGCGCTGGGCGGGCGCGGTGAAGGCCACAGCCAATTGCTCTGCCAGATGGCCCGCCAGCGTCACCTCGGCGGCGGCAAAGGCCTCGAGATTGTAGTTGTCGTCGCTAGATGCGCCGCCGCCCCATTCGGTATAGGTGGTGGGCGCCGCATCCTGTGCGGTGCGCGCGGCGGCTTCCGCGGGTTCTTCGGAAAACACGTTGTCGAGCGGGGTATCGAGCGTCTGTTCGATCTCGGTGCGGCTGCCGAGGTCGCGGCTCATCCAGTCTTCCTGGGCGGATTCAAACTGGGAAGGCTCGAAGCCGTCGGCGGCGGATTCGGACGCCTCGCCGGAAAATTCCTCGCCAAAAGAGCCTTCTGCGGTCTCGGCAGAGCCGGCGGCCGGCTCCCCGGCGACAGGCGCCTCGGGACCGTCGCTCTCCCGCTCCAGCAGCGGATTTCGCTCCAATTCCTCCTCGACGAAGGCCGACAGGTCGAGATTGGACAGCTGAAGCAGCTTGATCGCCTGCATCAGCTGCGGCGTCATCACCAGCGACTGCGACTGGCGGAATTCTAATCTCTGCGTCAGCGCCATGGAGGCAAGAACTCGATTCCCAAAAACTTGGTCCGATTCTTGCTTATCCTAGTCGTCAGCCGATGTACACGGCTTGACTCCATGGAAAAAAGGCTGAAGTCGCGAGCGGGTTAAGGACCGGTCAATTCCGCTTAGAGACGGAATTCCTCGCCGAGATAGAGCCGGCGGACATCGGGATCGCTGACGATCTCGTCCGGGCTACCTTCCGTCAGGATCTCACCGGCATAGACGATATAGGCGCGGTCGGTCAGGCCGAGCGTTTCACGGACATTGTGGTCGGTGATCAGCACGCCGATGCCGCGATTGGTGAGATGGCGGACGAGGTCCTGAATGTCGCCGACCGCGATCGGGTCGATGCCGGCGAAGGGTTCGTCGAGCAGCATGTAGTTCGGGCGCGTCGCGAGCGCGCGCGCGATTTCGACGCGCCGCCGCTCGCCGCCCGAGAGCGCGATCGACGGCGACTTTCGCAGGCGCGTGATGTTGAACTCATCGAGCAGGCCATCGAGTTCGGCCTCGCGCTTCTTGCGCGAGGGTTCGACGACTTCGAGCACCGCGCGGATATTCTGCTCGACGGTGAGGCCGCGAAAGATCGAGGCTTCCTGCGGCAGATAGCCGATGCCGAGCCGGGCGCGCTGATACATCGGCAGCTTGGTGACGTCGTGGCCGTCGAGTTCGATGGCGCCTCGATCGGCCTTGATCAGGCCGGTGATCATGTAGAAGACGGTCGTCTTGCCGGCGCCGTTCGGTCCTAGCAACCCGACGGCCTCGCCGCGGCGGACATAGATGCTGACCCCGCGCACGACCTTGCGGGTCCCAAAACTCTTTTCCACGCTATGCACAGCCAGGTATCCGGCACGCGGGGCCTGCCGCGGCGCGGCGGCGCCGCTTGGCCTTGATGCCGCCGGTTTAGGCGCCGCCTGTGGGCGGGGAGCCGGCCGCGGCGTAGGCTGCGGATCCTCGACGCGGGGTAATTCCAGCACAGGCGATGGCGCCGTGCGGGCAAGCGGCGGCGCATCGCGCACCGGACCCCTCAGCATGTCGCCCATGCTGTCGCCGAGCGCGGTAATGTCCTCGCGCGAACGCGCAAAGCCTGCCTTCCCGCGTTTGGCGGGGCGCCGCCGGAACATGCCGAGTAAATCCACCATCCCCGCTTCGTCCGAACCCTCTGTAGAAGTCCGCTAGTCTGGCGCGGCGAATGATTCGCCCGCGCAGCATGAATGAACGGATGCCCGTTGCCCAGCGGATGCCCATCCCAGAAGTGTTTGACCCCGCGAGCTAGATACAGGCTCGGGAGACCGGCTTCAACCGAGCCCAAGCTTCACTTTTGTTAAAGCGTTGGCCTTACTTGGGTTTATTTGGCGACAGGGACTGGGGCGCGCCCGGCTGCGGCGAAGCCTGCGGCGCAGCGCCGGGGAGCCCCGGTCCATTCCCGCTTTGGCCGGACGAAACAAACAAGCCCTGGACGCGGCCGGAATCGGATTCGACGCGGGAAACGCCGGTGGTCATATCCACCAGCAAGCGATCGCCCTTCAGCACGTTCTTGCCTTGTGTGAGCACCACGCCGCCCGCCATCGTGATCAGGTTGGTCTTGGTGTCGAAAACAGCCGTTTCGCCGGTCACGACCTGGTCCTTTTGCGTCACGATGACATCGCCCTTGGCCTCGAGCCGCTTGATCGACGATGCGCCACCGGGACCCGGCGCCGCCGATTGCATCGGCGCGGATTGTGCGGGCGCCGATTTCGCAGCGGCCTTCGCATTGCCGCCGGCGGGCGTTGCCGGAGCCGCGTTCTGATCTTTCGATTCGTAATAAACCACCAGAACCTTCGACGTCATGGTGGTGTCGCCCTGAATCACCTTCACATTGCCGGTGAAGGTCGCTTCTTTTTTCTTGTCGCGCATCTCGAGCGAGACTGATTCGATTTGAATCGGCTGATCGCGATTTTGCGAAAAACCCTGCATCGCGTTTGGCACGCCGCTCACGGTGCTTTGCGCGGCAGCGTCGCTTGCGACAGGAGAAGCGAACGCAAAGGCCGCGCAGGCGATCCCGGCGGCGAGGCGGCCTCTCAGAAATCTCGGGTGGGACGGCGTCATCGGATCACTTCGCGTTGGAGGATTTTGCGTTGGGCCGCGATTTCGTGGGCTTGGCCGGCGCAGCGGGCTCCGGCGGCGGGGTATCGGCCGCCGGCGGCATCTTGTCGATGTTCATCACAACATGGCCGTCGAAGCGGACGGTTTCTCCGCCGCCCAGCACTTTCATGGTGTCGGCGGATATCCGTCCGTCGGACCACTTGACGTCGACATGCTCGTCGGATGTCACCGTGTTCTTGTTCATGTCGACGAAGGCCTGGCTGAGCCATGCCTGATAGCCGTTGCTGGTCTGGACATAGATATCCTTGTGAAGATCGAGCAGTTGCTGCTTGGTGTCCATCTTTCCGTTGACCGCCTCCAGCGTGACGGTCGATTGATCTTCCATCAGCATCTTGCCCCGCAACGTGTGCAGCTCGACATGATCCGAATCGGTCACGTCCTGAACCGCGGTGTTGGCCCAGACCTCGTAGGGGCGCCGGTCCGTCGAATAGCCTGCCAAATGTGGCGATTCCATCGTCACCTTGGTGCCGGAGACAACGAGGTTGCTCATGTCGACCGGCAACTTGGGGAGCAGCATTCTGAACGGGTTGAACACCGACACCAGGATGATGGTCGCAAGCGACAGGGCCACCGCCGCCGGAACGGCGACCCGCAAAACGCGCACCATCCGGCTGTGGCGCGCCGCGATCGCAAAGCGCGCCTCCATGCCGGCGACGTCATAGGTGGGATTCTGGGCCGAGTTCAAAAATGCTCCACTTCCGAAGTTCGCAAAGACCCGGCTATTTTACCCTGATAGCAGGGGTTGAGACACACCCCTTTTTACTGGAGGCGTCATTCAAAGTGTAACCTAGTGGAGTGGATTTGACATTCGCTGCCCACCCAACCGCGAGCTCCGAAAGCGAATGTCAAATCCCAAACTCCACTAGAAACCTATATTTTGCTAGTGGTCCTTTGATTCTAACATTCGCAAAAGGGCCTGCTGAGAAGGGATGCGAATGTTAGAATCGGACCACCAGTGTGTCCGAAAAACGGCGGGATTCCGCCCGATCGGGCGAGCAATTGCTTCGTTTTGCTTCAGCAAAATCCAAGCAAACGTCGACCACTCACACTCACATAGATTCTTATTGGGCGCGGCAGCGCAACGCGTCAGGAGTGGGCGAAAATGTCCTCGGCTTCCCAGCCCTGCAGATCGAGCCTTGCGCGCGTCGGCAGGAATGTGAAACAGGCTTGCGCCAGCTCGGTGCGGCCTTCGCGCGCGAGCATCGCATCCAGGCGCTCGCGCAGCGCATGCAGATGCAGGACATCGGAGGCCGCGTAAGCGAGCTGCGCTTCGCTCAGGGTCGACGTCCCCCAGTCGCTCGATTGCTGCTGCTTCGAAAGCTCGATGTTGAGCACCTCGCGCACCAGGTCTTTCAGGCCATGGCGATCGGTGTAGGTGCGGCAAAGCCGCGAGGCGATCTTGGTGCAATAGACCGGCGCAGGCATGACGCCGAGCGCATTGTAGAGCGCGGCGAGATCGAAGCGGGCGAAGTGGAAGATCTTGGTGATCTTCGGGTTGGCGAGAAGCGCCTTCAGGTTCGGCGCGTCGTTTGCGCCCTTGCCGTAGTCTTTCGGAATTTGCACGACGTCCGCGCTGCCGTCGCCGTTCGATAGCTGCACGACGCAAAGCCGGTCGCGATGCGGATTGAGCCCCATGGTCTCGGTGTCGATCGCCACGGCGTCGGTATAGCGGGAGAGATCGGGCAGATCGCCGCGATGCTGGCGTACGGTCATGACTACTAGGCCTCTGGTCGATTCGGAGGAGAACCAAGTAGTAGTAGCGCTCATTATGGTGAGAGGCGAGCCGCGCACTCGTCTCGTGTGGCTTTGATCAGCAAATTCCGTCCCGGCCGTAGGCCCGGCGACGTCTCAATGCGCGTCTTCGTCCGGCAGTCTCGGCGGTTGAAGCTCGTGGCTGTTGGCCCAGCGCTCCAGATTGTCGATGATTTTGTGGTGGCTCGGACGCAGCGGCTTTGGTGGGTTCGGTTCGTCCGAAAGCGCGCGAGGCAGCTTGATTTGGTCGGCCATGGGAAGGTCCTCCCGTTGGCGAATGATGACTCCTCCGTATCCCAAAATAAATACTAAGATATTGTTTTTATTGAAATTTTTTACTAAATTAACTGCCTTGAAGGAACCTTTGCCACCTTAGTGAATTGAGTAGGTTACTCAACTGGCTAAAATTTGGGTGACTTCCATGAACGACGTCCGCGGTGAGCGTTTGCAGGTCATGCTTTCCCCCGAGGAACTGGCCCTATTGGACGATTTTCGCTTCAAACACCGGATGCCGACGCGCGCAGCCGCCGTGCGCGAGCTCCTGAAAATGGGGCTGACGGTCGTGACGACCGACGGAGTCGCCGGCATGAAATCCAGCAATTTCGGCGTCTTCGACCGCGGCCCTGACGGGCACAGGCAGGGGGACGTGCCCGAGGATGCAGCATAGCTCGGACGGACACGTGGTTATCATTTTCTAATTTTTTACAGTTTTTGCACGGCTTTTGAGCCATCCCGGTGACCGGTTCTCTACCCGTTTTGCAGGCTGCGAAGGCGCTGGCTCCGGGCCGTGATACAATTCCGTCATGCTCAAAACGCGTCGTCCCGAACGTTGCGCCACGATCAAGGTCCATTCCAGACCCGTCATCGAACCTCATCGCAAACAGGGGTGGGAGCTTGTCCTGTGGACAGGCGACGCCTTCGATCGCTCGACCCCGTTCCGGGACATGCTGAGCGACATCGCCACGGTGCTGAACAAGGAAGCGCCGACGTCAGTCGAATTGCCCGGCTACAAGGCCTCGGAGGACGACGTCGAGGGCGTGCTCCGGTTCGGCGATGAAGAGATCGGCATCTACTACGAGCACTCGCTGAGCTATCTCTCGCTGATGAGCGCCAACGCCAACACGCTCAACATCATCGCGGACCGGCTTCAGCCGCTGGTGGCCCTCGCCGCCTGATCCCGTCAGAGACGGACGATCTCAG
>Ga0070741_10012317_pt1 | contig 15489 bp, 8 predicted proteins | sample Coa_R1_4_FD_66440 | JGI IMG/M metagenome (GOLD analysis project Ga0070741, IMG submission 66440) | Surface soil microbial communities from Centralia Pennsylvania, which are recovering from an underground coalmine fire - Coalmine... | ecosystem: Environmental > Terrestrial > Soil > Unclassified ... | reverse complement strand
AACCCATCGAGCTTCGGCATCTGCACGTCAAGAAACACGAGATCCGGCTTCAATTCGGTGATGGCTTTGACGGCATCGAAGCCGTTGGCGCATTCGGCGAGCACCTCGATTTCGGGAGTGCTCCGCAGATATTCGCGGAGGAGATGGCGCGCCAGTTCCTCATCGTCCACGATGATCGCGGTCAGTTTCCGGCTCATTGTTCGCACGGCAACTCCAGATGCACCGAGAAGCGGCGCTCCCGGGTTTCGGTGGTAAGGCGCGCACGATTCCGATACCAGGTATTCAAACGGCTGCGCACGTTCGTCAAGCCGAGCCCGTTGCGCGCGAGCGCCCGGGATTCGGGGTCGAAATCGTTTTCAATTGTGATGTGGAGCACGCCCTGGCGGCACTCGGCCGCCAGACAGACGGCGCCGCCCTCCATCAAGCCGGCAATCCCATGCTTCACGGCGTTTTCGACGAGAGGTTGAAGGATGAGGGAAGGGACCAGACAGCCGGCGCAGTCCGGGGGGAGCGTCTGGCCGGCGCGCAGCCGATCGCCGAAACGTTCGCGCTCCACGTCGAGATACATTTTCGCCAGGGAAAACTCCTGGGCGAGCGGAATTTCCTCCTGCTCCGCGAGATTGAGTGTGGAACGCAGGAATTCCGAGAGCCGCAGGCACATTTCGCGCGCGCGCGGACCATCGATCGTGGTCAAGGCGCTAATCGAATTCAGGCTGTTGAAGAGAAAGTGGGGATTGATCTGCGCCTTCAGGGCCTTCAATTCAGCTTCACGCGCCTGCACCAGCGCCTCGCGGACGCGGTTTTCGGCATCGCGGGTGGTTTGGAACGAGAAAAGCACGTAATGCAGAGCCACGGCGAGCGAGTAGAGCAACACACCGGCGCCAAAGAGAACTCCTAACTGACCATTGGGGACCGAGAACAACTTGGCCAAGCCGATCAGCAAAGCGGCGGCCCCCACAGAGGCGGCACCGTGATTGAGCAGAAGCTTGCCGATACCAGATGGCTGAAAGGGCAAGTATCTTCCGGAATACCAGGGCGAAAGACAGACCAGAGAGTAGAAAAGAGCCAAACCCGAGGCAGTGAGCGTGCTTTGAGGCCACGGCAACTTGCCGGGGCCCGCGAGGAGGAGCGCGCCCGCGGCACCCAGGGGGAGCCATGCCAACGAGTAGAGCGCGAGCCGTACGCGGCTGATCAGAATCGGATGCATGATGGCCGGAGTCCGGCTAATTGGCGATGGTAACGCCGCCAAACATGGCGGAGCCGGTGATGGTCAGGCGGGGCGGATTGGTAGCGGGGTCGGGGTGGCGCGTCTCGTCGACGAAGGCTCCGAACAGGCCCGAGCCTCGCACCTCAGCAGCCCAGGTGGAGGGAATCTGGATCTCCGCACCTCCGAACATGACGTTCACATCAATCGTGGCTTGGGCTTCCGCCATGGCTGCGCCGCGCAGATCGATTTCATAACCGCCGAACAGGGCGCTGATCTCGCCGCCCCGAAAATCCTTGGCGTCAATACGCCGCTCGCCGCCCCCGAACAAAGTCCAGAGATTCAAGTGGCCGGGTTGGGGCGGAGGATTTCCCCCGGGATTGCCGGCGGCCGGGGTGTCGTGGTGTTGCCATTCAAGGGTTCGGATCAGCATCAAGATTCCCACGCCGATCAGGATCGCCGGCCAGAACAGCCGCCAATCGAAATAGATCATGCCGAGATTATCGAGGAGCAGTAATCCGCCGATGCCGGTCAGAATGGCGCCGAAGACGATGGAACCAGTTCCGTGGGATTCCACGAGACGGGTGACACCCAAGGCGATGAGGATGACCGGCCAGTAGCGGACGACATCATGGAAACGAACGATTCCCATGTTGTCGAGAAGAAACAGGGTACCGAGCGCGATGATGGCGATGCTGAACACGATCCCGTTGGCGGGACTCCGGTTTTGCCAGTTCGCCTGACGGTTCGCCCAGCGCGCCTGCCGGCGGGCCATGCGAGCGGCGTGACGTTCCATGCGCGTCTGGATCCGTTGCTGCACGCGATCCTGGATCTCTTGCTGCATACGCTGCTGCGTCTCTTGCCAGCGATAATCCTTGTCCATGACCGGAGCGTATCAGCTTGGAGGGAGTCGAGCCAGGGCAAATCGGCGAACGCCGGAGTTTTACCGGTCAAATCCGGGAGCACTCGGCTGAAATCTCGAATGATCCTCCGGGCGACCATCGGAATCGGCGCGGGCGAGCATGGGCCGAGGCGGGGGACACCAGTTTCGTGACTCCGAAGTGGCTTGACCGATATTGAAGGCCGCTTGCTGACGCGCGCGGCTCGGTGAGCGGGCGGATTGATCAAGGGATTTACGAATCAGCAGTGTAGGACCGCGTAGCTCGGCGGAAAGACGGGCACGATGACTCTTCGGGTATCCTGCGCGTGCGTGGGGAGCACGAGGAGGATCCCGAAGAGCCAATGAAGCACTTAAAAGATCACCTTCAATGCAAGCTGACCGATGCGGGGAGCCATGTCGGCCGTGATCTGCCCGATACCCGCGTTCGACAGATTGACCGTATGCTGGACAGTTCCCGTGCCGCTGGTATCGTTGGCGCTCAAACCCGGGTTGAGCAGGTTGACGCGATTGAACAGGTTGAAGTACTCGGCGCGGAACTGCAGATGAAGACGTTCGCCGCGCAGAGGGATGTCCTTGGACAGCGCGCCATCGTAGTCGATCATATTCGGTCCGCGGAGTACCCCTTTGCCCATGTTGCCGTAGGCGCCCTGCGCCGGCAGCGCGAAGGCATTGGGATTGAGGTAGCTGACGCACGGCGCCTTGCTACCGCACGCATTACTGCCGTACGGATCGACGCCGCTCACATAGACGCCGCGATCGCTGTTCAGTGCAGTGCCGGAAAGATCCTTGCCGGCGATGACGGTGATGGGTCCGCCAGACTGGCCGGTCAGCATTCCAGTCAACTGCCAATTCCCGGCCACGTAGCGGAGGGCGCGCGATGCGTTGTCCAGCTTCGGCAATTGCCAGATGAAGGAAGCGACGACCCGATGGGTGTGATCGAACTCGGAAGGCCCACGGTCAAACTGATGACGTCCCGGCAAATACCAGGGAATGGGCGAGACATACGAGGATCCGCCGGCCGCCTGTACGCCGACCGTAGTCGGGCTGGTGGCCCAGGGAACATCGTCTATGGATTTCGACCACGTGTAATTGGCGAGAACCGTGAAGCTTCGGGAGAATCTTTTCTCGGCCGTCACCTGGAGCGAGTTGTAGGTCGAATTGGCGTCTTGAGAAGCCAGCGCGATGCTGCCGTACTGCGGGAAGAGACGGCGGCCGTTGGGATTGGCGAGGCTGCCGGAGTAAACGGCCGGGGAGAGCTCCTGGGTCTCCAACAGATGCCGGGCCTGCAGTCCGACATAGGCCACGCGCAGCATCCAGTCGCCGCGAAGCTGGCGTTCAAGGGTGAGATTGTAATCCATCGACACCGGTGTTTTGTAGACACCACCGTTGGCCGTATCGTAGGTCATCACCTGAACGGGCGGAGGGAAGCGCGTGCTCGCGGGCGGAGGATAGGGCGCCGGGAACGGATTGGTAATCCCGAGATAGGGATTACTGAATGTGCCCGAAGGCGCGGTCAGGTTGACCTGCGTGCTGAAGGGGGTCACATCCACGAAACGGTTATTGTAGATTCCGTTCTGGAGCGAATCATAGAACATGCCGAAGCCGCCGCGCAGCGAGGTTTTCCCGTTTCCGGTCAAGTCATAGGCAAAGCCGACGCGCGGGCTGAAGTTTTTGTAATTGGCGAGCAGGCCGTATTGCGGCACGCCGGGATCGCCCGGGAAAAGCAATCCGGGAGGCGCATTGGGAAAGCGGCTCGAAACCGTGCCAGCGGCGTAGGCGGATGGGTTGAACAATTCCACGCGGCCTTGGGTTTCTTTCCAAGGGAAGAACGGGTCGAAGCGCAAGCCGAGGTTGAGCGTGAGGCGGCGGGACGCGTGCCAGTCATCCTGGACAAATAATCCGAAGCTGTTGACACGGTTGTCTTTGAATTCGCCGTTGCCTTGCACAAAGGTACGCATGTGACCGAGCAGGAAGCTGGCGAGAGAGTCGCCGTTGTAGTCGGAGGTAAAGCCGAACTGGCCGGGCTGGTGGAACTGATTGCGAAGGACGACCCAGGCGCGCGTGATGTCGGCGCCAAACGTGAGGGAATGGGAGCCATGCACCCAACTGGCGGTGTCATTGATTCCGTACTGATCGCGAGTGAACGTGGCTGGATCAGTCTGGCTGATGCTGAAGTATCCCGAAACCGAGAGGGATTCGATGATCTTGTCGCCGGGCGGCTGATAGAGCTTTGCGCCGAGATCTCCGACGCCGATACTGCCAGAAGCGGGACCTCGATTGGATACTTCGCGCGCGATGCTCAAGCGGAAATCGTTGAGGAACGTGGGGGTGAACGAATGGGTTTCGCCGAGCATGAAGTTATGCGAATCGATGGTGGTGAAGCTCTGGTTGTTGAGGTAATTCTTGGGATCGAGAAAGGGAGCGTTGTAGAAGCGATCGAAAAAGTAGCGGCCGGTCAGCCGGTCCTTATCGGTGATGGAATGGTCGAGCCGGACCGTGGTCTCGTCGAAATCCTGCGCGGTGGGCTGCGAGTACAGCACATAGCCGCTGCCGGCGCCGACCGGAAGGTACTTGGTCAAGGCCAATGCGGCGGGATCGAACTGGCTCACCGGAAGCTGGTTATTGGTATAGGGCACGCCGGTCGGATCGGTGATCAAGACGCGCTTGTGCAGCGGGTTGTTGGGATTGGAGGCGTCCAGCAGAGCCGAAAAGTCGCCGTTCAGATTGGCCGCGGTCGGGACATAGGCGTTATTGCCACCCAAAGCGCTGTTCCGGATGCGCGTGCCCTGGTAGCCGATAAAGAAGAAGGTCTTGTCTTTGCCGTGATACAGGCCGGGAATAACGACGGGACCGCCGAGCGTACCGCCGAACTGATTGCGTTTGAGCGGATCGCGCCCAAGCGGGGAGAAAAAGTCGCGGGCGTTGAATACGGCGTTCCGATTGAACTCGAACAGATCGCCGTGCACTTCGTTGGTGCCCGACTTGGTGACGATGTTGACGACGCCGCCCGCATTGCCGCCGTACCGCGCCGAATAGTTACTGGTCTGAACGCTGAATTCCTGGACCGCATCGGGAAATGGAAACGGCTGGTTGACGTTCGTGTAGATGTCATTATTGTTGGCGCCATCGAGGCGGAAGGTGGCCTGATTGGATCGGGAGCCGTTGGCCGAGATCGTCACGGCGGCTGGGAATGTTTTGCTGCTGCCCTCATCCGCGCTGGCCGGGGCCAACACCGTGCCGGCGGTGATCAGCGCCAGGGTGGCGGCGTTGCGGCCGTTCAACGGGAGCTCAATGATACGGCGGCGGTCGACGACCTCGCTGAGAGTCGCGGTGCTGGTATCGACCTGCTGGACAGGCGCTTCCACCGTCACAGCCTGGTTCGCCTGTTGAACCGATACCGAGAGGTTGACGGTTACGGTCTGATCGGCCTGCAATTCAACGCCCTTGCGCGTGATGGGAGCGAAGCCCGCAGCCTCGACCGTCACTGAATAATTGGAAGGGCGCAAAGAAGGTACAACGTAATAACCCTGTGTATTTGTGGCGGTGTCACGGGTCAGGGAGGTGCCTTCATCCGTGATCTTTACGGTAGCGGAAGGGACCAGCCCACCGGAAGGATCGGTCACGGTGCCCACGATAGAGCCGAGGCCCTGGCTGTGAAGCGTGCCGGTCAGGGCGGCAGCAAGGGAAAGCGCAACTGCGAACGAGGGCAGCCGGAAACGGCCGTGGGAAATCATGTTGGACCTCCTGAACCTCTCACCCCGAGAAAACCTGAATTTGTCAGAAACACGCCGGTTTCAGTACGTGCCTACGCAAAGAAGCCCGACGAAGTCCACCTAAGCGATCTCAGTTTGGACTGTAATGCGGGTCGTTCGTGTTGTCAAAGCAAAAGAACTGATAGGTCCGTTTAGTTGAATTAAAAGGTGGCGGCGGGCGCAAGCAGCTCGTAGAGTCACCGCTGAGACTCAGAGACGCTGAGGAAGAAAGGTCACGGGGACGTTTGAGGACGTGCTGGCATCGGTCGAGGTCGCGCGCAGAGGAGGCTGAGGGAACTTGCGGCTGTCGCAGCGGGGGATGACGCACGCGGGCCGCACGAATCGGCGCGCCAGCTACAGGTTCTTGTCCGCTGCGTGATCGATGTTAGTATCAGCGAGCCCGGTGGAACGCCAAATATGAAAATCGTCAACATCTTTCAGCACGAAGATCGGGGTCTGCGAAGTGTGTTGCGCTTTCACGTGGTTGAAATCTGCGTGCTTTACGTCCTGGAGCACGAACGCGGACCTTTGATCCTCTTTGATGAAGCCGGCCTCGACGTCATTGAATTCGATTCCATTGACGTGGCGGATGAAAAAGCCATAGGCCGGCATCGTGCCGAACCGGTACGGCTCGGGATACTCTTTTTCACTCTCCGCTGGGACGATGGCCGCCTGCTCCCTGGTTCCTCCGCCGGCATACAGGATGCGAATGTGGTTGAGCTTCAGGTCTTCGATGTCGTGGCCGGGGATGCCGCTGATCAAGGTGGAATAACGGGCATCGGCGTTATATACCACGACATCGCTGATGTTCACGCGCCGCACGTGGCCCACAGGGGTGCCGTCCGGCGACCGCAAACGCGCGGCGAGGCGGATGAAAATCGGGGAATTCACGACGTCGCGCATGGTGATGTTCGAAACCGTGATGTCTTCGAGGTCACCGCCATCCACGGTTTCGAGCGCGAGCCCACGCGAATATTCGAAGACGCAATTGGAAATCGTGATGTTCTTGAAGCCGCCGCTCGATTCGGTGCCGAGCTTGATGCGGCCGGTGGGGCCGCCATGATCCGGGGCGCCGGCTGCGTGGCGCTGAAAGGTTCCGTCAAGCAGCGTGCCCATGTCGTAGCCGCTCACAAAACAATTGGTGATGGTCACGTTGGTGGTGTCGCGGAAGAAGCCGAGACCATAGGAAGCCTTGAGCACGATCGCGTCATCCCACGGCGAATTCACGCTGACATTCGAGATGCGTACGTTGCGGCTGGCGTCGACGTCGATCCCATCGCGGTTGGTGTCGATCTTGACGTTGTCGATGGTGAGGTTGTCAACGCCGGTTGCGAGAATTGCGAAATGGCCGCATAGGAGCATCGAAACATCACGGATCGTGACATTCCGGCTCAGCTTGAGCGAGATCGCCTTGTTGCCGATGCGCTTATCGGCTTCACGCGTGAGCGCCTTGCCGTTGATCAGGCCCTGGCCAAGAATCGCGACGTTCTCGACGTTCTCACCCCATATCAGGCTGTTGCGCCAGTGACTGTGGCCGAAGTCCTGATATTTATCGATGGCCGGATTGGGCTCGGGAGCATCGTAGGCCTCGGGATCGGAAGATGCCTGGATGACGGCTCCGGAATCCAGGAACAGGGTGACATTGCTCTTGAGATGAATCGAGCCCGAGATGTAGGTGCCGGCGGAGAAGAAGACGGTACCGCCGCCAGCGGCATTGGCGGCCGCGATGGCCTTGTTGATCGCGTTCGTATCGGCGGTTTGGCCCGCCCCGGTTGCGCCATACGATTTGACATCGTAAACGGGCGAGCCGCCGGGCAGCGCTGCTGCTAACTGCGCGAGCGCGAAAAAGACGGTTGGGATGATGTGTTTCATTTGACTCCTCCGGGATTCCAGCTATCGGCGCCTTTCAGAAAACCAGGCAGCGCAAATTGCGCCGCCTGCTCTGCGGTGAGTTGATGAGACCAGGGTACGCGCGCGCCTGGATTCGCGCCCGGCCCCTCGGATTCGTATTCGGCGTAAAAGGCGGTCTCGTGATTGTTATTGCCGTTCCACACGCTCCAGCCTTCGGGGCGGATGTGAGGACCGAGCCGGCAGTTTCGGTAGACCACCTGAGAATACGCACGCCAAGGGCGGCCGAGGTATACGCCGCGGCCGCTGTTTTCGCCCGTGAGCCGACAGCGGTCGAAAACGAAACCGCTCGTCTGCTCCGGATAGGTGCGGGACTGGGCGGATACATACCCGGCGCCCTTGCTGTGGATCTCGCACTCACGGAAAACCGCGGCGGCATTTCCGAAAATGAAATCGACGTGACCTTCGATATAGCATCGATCGAAGAAGTGCCGGCCGGCGGCGCAATGGTTGGCGTCGGTCTGGGTCAGCGGCTGCGGCACGAACTGACAGGCCGGGCCGTTGATATACAGCGTGTCCTGCCATCCCAGGAAACGGCAGTTACGAAAGACAGCGCGGTCCGCACCCACGAATAATGCCACGGCTTGCGAGCCCACGCCGTAGGTGTTCTCGAAGGCAATGTTCTCGGCCTGGAAATTATCGGCGAAGACGTAGGTGCTGGCGGAGTAACGAGTCTCGGAGGTGGTGGCAGTGCTCAGATTGTAAGTGAGCACGGTGTTCCGGGCATGTTCGCCCAGCAAGCGAATGAACGGTTTGTCGCGCGGCACGGTGATGCGCTCGAAGTAGACGCCGTTGCGAACTTCAATGGTGTACGGGCTCTGGTTGCCGCGGGGCACGGCGTCAATCGCTTCCTGAACCGTGCGAAAGGCGGCGCCTCGCTTGGAAACGACCAACTTCGTTTCGGCGGCGCCTCGCACCGCCAAAGCCAAAGCCGCCGCTCCGGAAGCGATCAACGCTCTGCGAGAAACAGCGGGCATATGTGCCGTTCAAACAGATTGTATGTGACGTTGCGCGAAATCGGCTCCTCGCACTCATCGAGCATAGTGAGATAACGCGCCCCCATTTTGGCGGCAATTTTGTATCCCACGTGCAAGAGCTGCCGCAGGTCGCGATTATAAGCGGGATTCGATGGATCATGCCGCAGCGCGGCGGTATACTCCGCCGCCGACCAGGACTGCACCTGTGAGGGCAGAGGCAGGCGGTCCGGGCGAATATCGATCACGGCGGCATAGGGCTCACACAGCTCGGCGCGATGGGCATACGCTTCGACATAGACCTCTTTGGCGATGCCGAGGCCCGCGCCGCCGGCTTCCGCAAGCCCGATGAGTTCTTCGAGCCAGGTTGTGCCGGCCGTCTTGACGTGGACTCCCGCTCCGGTCTTGCGGAGAGCCCTGCGAATCGGGCCATAGATGGAGAACTTGTCGCTTCCAGAATGAACACTGAGCTTGAGGTTAGGCGGCAGGCCGTATTGCCGCACGGCATGCGCGATCACGGCGAGATCGTCGGAGAATTCCTTCTCAAACTGAAGGATGTCTCCCACGTAATCCACGCCCTTGTTGAAGCGGCCGGTGAATTTCGGCGCGATGGTCTGTAGCGGAATCCGTTCGTCGGCGAGTGCGGCCAGAATCACGAGCAGTTCGAGCGGCGTCTGCGGCGCGTCGGTTTCATCCATCGAGACTTCGGTGATGAAGGGCCGATCGGGGCGCGCGCCGGCCATGTGACGGTAGATGCGGCTGGCTTCCTGGGCGGCGTACAGGTATTTAGACGCGATGGCGGCCACGGCCTCAGTGGTGGTGGTGAGCGGTTGCTCGATGCCGGGGATTTCCAGGCGCCCTACCAACTCGGGATGATGCGCGATGAACGCGCCGATAGAATCGCTGCGCTGCCCTATGCCTGACGCGACGTCCACAGTGAAGAAGTCGCTGGAGGCAAGATACCGGTCCACGGAAGCGAGATTGATGTGGTCGGCATCGACGTGGTAGGGGCACTTCCATCCCAACCGGCGCACGGCCTCGTCGGCCGCTGCTCGGACGGTGGACGGACTGGAGCCGACCACCGTGTGTTCCCGGTTGGACTTGTTCCAGACCGGGATCACCGTCACGCCGAGGGCGGCTGCGTTCACACAGGCCTGTAATTGAGCTTTGGCTTGGTGGGCGAAGCGGTCGCCGACTCCCAGCGAGAATTTTCCGAGTTGTAAGGATGGCGTGTCCATAGTGCCGTTTCCTCGATTAAAAGACGAATCGCGCGCCGAGCTGAATGCTTCGAGGACGGTTGGCCTGAGCACCGGAAATCGTTCCGAACAGAGAATTGCTCGCGGTCGTGTTCGGAGCCGGAAATGCGGGGTGATTGAGGCCGTTAAACGCCTCGAACCGCAACTGCAGGTACGATTTCTCGGTAAAGGCAAAGCGCTTCAGCAAGGACGGGTCCAACTGGTTGATGCCATCCACGCGAAGCGCGGAAATCATCGTCGGGAACGTCCGGATGTGATAGTTGAAGGCATTGGCTGTCTTGATGTCGAACGCGCTGACGTTAAACGCCGAGACACCCGGATCGGCCATGCGATTGTTGAGGACGATGGGCGCGCCCAGGTAGACGTAGTCGCCGGGGCTGCTGGTGCTCCCGTTGTTCCAATTGACCGGAGCGCCTGTCTGATACGTGTAGACGCTGTTCAGCAGCCATCCGCCAAAAATCGCATTCGCCACGCGCGAGGAGAGGTTTAACGCGCGGCCCTTCCCGATCGGAAGTTCGTAGGAGAAGGCCGCGACAAAGCGGTTGGGGTGGTCGATGGCGGAAATCCGCTTTTCCGGAGCGGGATCAGAATCGTTGAGCCAGGTTACCCGTTCAATCAGCTTCGAAAACGTGTAATTGGCGGTGATGGACAGGCCACGCGAAAGCCGTTTGCGAACGCCCACATTGAGGCTGTCGAAATAGGAACTGCCGGTATTGAGATTCTGCTCGATGATACCGCCGCTGCCGCTCCAGCCGCCGGAACCGTCGCCCACGGGGAATTGCGGGAAGCGGGCCAGCAATTGCGCCGGGGTGGTGCTGGCGTTAGTCGTCACACTGGTGTTGGGAAGCCCGAAGAACGGATTCGGAACGGTGTTTGCAAGATACGTCTGGTTGGGGTCGCGGGTGGGGAGCGTGCTCAGAAATTGGCGCGAAATTCCATTCAGTTGGGTAAAGTCGATCGGCAGGTGCACGGAATGGTTGCCGATATAGACGACTTCCAGCATCAGGTTGGAACTCAGGCTCTGTTGAACACCCAGGTTCCAACGCAGCGAGTAGGGGTTCTTCACATTTGGGTTCATGAACGAGATGCTCTGGCCGGCGAAAGTCAGCAAGCCCAAGGAAGAGCCCGAGGGGTTCAAGAAACCGTTGGGAAATGGATTATTCAACGTGGCGGCAGGGGTCAGATAATTGTCATTGGTCGCGGTGAACGGAGTCGACTGGCTGAAGCCTTCCTGATTGATGTTCGGATTGGTCCCGTACTTTCCATTGATGTCCATTTGAGAAATGGTTACGGGCGCCACGAAGACGCCGAAGCCCCCACGGATCACCGTGTTTCCATGCAGCGCATCAGGAGTCCAGGCGAACCCCACGCGCGGGCTCATCAGGCGCGAGGTGTTGTTGTAGACCGCGGTGCCCCCAGCCGCCGGAAACCTCAAGCCGCCCAGCACATTGAAGGCGCTGGCCGGCAGTTGCGCGATTGGGGATTTGGCGTAAGCCGCTATGGCGGCGGGCGCCAGCGGATTAGGGGTGGTGCTGTCGAAGCCATTCACCGTGCGGCCGTAAGTTTCGTTGTACGGCCCATCATGGTCGAACCTCAGGCCGAGGTTCACGGTCAGATTCCGCTTCACTCTCCAGTCGTCCTGGACAAACACCGCGGCATAGTACGAATACCAGGAGGCAAAGGTATTGTCGTCGTAACCCGAACCGCTGCTGGCAGTGTACGGCAAGCCCATGATGAAAGAGGCTAAGTCCTGCCCGAAAGCCACCGTGCTGGAATCGGTGCTCAGCTTCCTGACCCAGCTATTCCCGTTGAACGAGAATGCGCCGGTGGAGTTCTTGGCGGAGAACGTATTCAAACGGTACTGCCGGAAATCGCCGCCGAATTTCAGCGTGTGGCTGCCCTTGGTGGTAACCCAGGTCGGGAAGACCTGGAAAGATTGGGAAGGGAGCCGGTCAGCCTGCGTGCCGGTGTTGCCGATTTGCTGGAAGCCGTTTCCGGCACTGCCCGTGAAGCCGAGAACGGGCATCTGCAGATATGGCGAGTTGGCCGTCATGTACCCCGGGAAACCCAAAGCGGTTGGGTCGAAGCCCGTGCTTGGCACATCATGGCCTTCGTTCATGCGGGTGAAGTTGACGCGGAGGTCGACGATGTTGGTGGGGTTAATGGTGTACACCTCATCCAGGCTAGCCCCCCAGTTGGTGCGGAAAAGAATGGAGCCGGTGGAGATATTGTTGAAGTAGTTATTCTTCTCCTGTAAGTAGTCGGTGTGCCGCACGTCGAAAAAGAGGCGGCTTTTGTCGCTCATGTTGTAATCGATGCGGCCCATTTCGTTACTGAAGTTATCCGGTGTATTGGGAGCCACGGAGTAATTGCTGAGGCCGTCGGGCTTCTTTGGCGTGACATTCGGCGATGGGATGTATTTCAGGTAGGCCTGCGCGACGGAGCTCGCGTACGGGGCCACCTGCGGGATCTGGTTGCCCACGAGGGGACTGCGTGTAATCGTGCTGCCGTTCTTTACGGCGCTGTACGGATCGTAGAGCTGGGTACCGTCGGCGGTCAGGATCTGAGAGAAGTCGCCTGCCCTCTCGGCGGCCGTGGGGACCGTGGTCGTATACGGGTTGGGCTGGGCGTCTTTCATGCTCTCCCAAGCAAAGAACCAAAACAGCTTGTTGCGGCCATTGAAAATCTTAGGCAAGAGCACCGGCCCGCCGGCCGTTACCCCATACTGGTTTAAATGGGTGACGGGACGCTTCACCGCGGGAATGGCCTGGTTGCTAAAGAAGTCATTCGCGGTGAGAGTATTGGGCTGGTTGAACTCCCACGCCGAACCGTGAAATTGGTTGGTTCCGCTCTTAGTGATCTGATTCAGAGTTCCGCCGGCGGTATGGCCAAAGGCGGCGTCGGTGTCCGAGACCTTGACGCGTACCTCTTGAACCGCATCTTGCGGTGGGCTGTAGGCTAGGCGACCGTCCCAGGTGGCATTAGGGGCACCGTTGAAGAGCGTTTCGCTGGTCTGAGTGTAGGCGCCGCCGACGCTCCAGCCTGCGGCGCTCTGCGCATCGAAGGGATGGACGAGTCCAGGCTGACCATAGCCAATCACGCCGAGCGACAAGGCAGCCGCCATTATGGGAGTGCGCCCATTGATGGGCAGCTCCGCCACCTCTTTGGTAGTGATGGCCTGGCCGAGAGAACTGTTGTCGGTATTGAGCAGGGACGCATCAGCGGTGACCTCGACGGAGGTAGCGAGGTCGCCCACATCCAGCCGCACATCGATGACTGCGTGATCGCCCGCCCCGACGTGCACGCCCCTGCGGGCGAATCCCCGAAAACCCTGCATCTGGACGTCGATATCATAATCGCCCGGCAGCAAGAATGCGGCCGCGTATTCGCCGGTGGAACCGGACACGGCCGGAACCTTGGTCCCGGTATTGGTTTCGGTGACGGTGACTTTGGCGCCTGCGATCATGGCTCCGCTCGGATCCGTGATCACACCACTGATGGTGCCGCGGAACTCTTGCGAGAGCAACGCAAGCGGAACCGCCAAAACGAACGTAGCCAGCAGGCTACGACCCACATGGCGCATAACCTCTCTCCCTGGAGCCCAGCCCACCTGGGCTGCATACACACAGGACTATATCTCCAACCACTTCCAATTACTCTCCCAAAGTTTGTAATGGATCGTTTAACATAACTAAAAGATCGGATAGGCAATTATGGACATCCGGCAGATCGAGGTATTCCTCGCCGTCATGCAGCATTCGAGTGTGACGCGGGCCGCGGAGAAGCTCTATTTATCGCCGGGAGCGGTGAGTCTGCAGCTTCACAACCTGGCTGCCGAACTGCGTACCGAGTTGTTTGTACGGTTGGGCCGGCGCATCATTCCGACCGAGCAGGCAGTACGGCTGGCCGAACACGCGCAGGAAGTGATGCGGAGGGTTCGGGAGATCCAGCAGGATTTTGCCAATATCCCGGGCGATGACTCCCGGCCCTTCCACTTCGCCACGGGGGCGACTACCCTAATCCATCGCCTGGGCGGTCCGCTGCGAATGCTGCGAAAACGGTTTCCTCGCGCGGATATTCACGTCACCGTCGGCGTGACCGAAGGAATCGTCGCCGGCCTCCTGGAACGCCGATTCGATCTCGGCATCATTTCGCTGCCATGGCCGCAGAAGGATCTGACCATTGTGCCGCTATTCGAAGAGGAACTGATGGTGCTGCGCCCCGCCAAGCGGGCCGGCGGTGGTGGGGCCGTCCAGACTGTGCGGCCGCAGGAGTTGGCCGGGGCGCCATTTCTGCTTTATCCAAAGACCAGCAACATGCGGTCGATGATTGACCGGTTCTTCGAAGAGCTGGAAATCCATCCGCGGGTGATTATGGAGGCCGACGACACCGAGGCGATCAAGCGACTGGTGGAAGCCGGATTCGGATATTCGATTCTGCCGCAGTTCGCGTTGCGGGGGCGCGGCGTCCGTTTTCAGATGCTGCGGGTGGCCGGCCGGCGTCTCATCAGGCAACAGGCTTTGGCGATGGCGCAGACCGAGTACCCGCGAGCTCTCACCAGCGCTATTTCGGAATTTCTTCAGTCCGCACTCGCGACCGCGCCTTAGGTCCGGGCGGGCAGAGTCGCGGGGCGCCCGACGAAGGTCTCGAAGTTGGAACGGAACAGCCGCTGGATATCCCGCTGGATCTCGGAGCGCGTGACCGGCCGGCCGTCCTCCAGTAGCACCCGATAGGCGTTAGTGAGAATTGGCGCAAGCGTGCGGCGCGTATTCCGCCATTTATAAATGACCTGTTCGAGCACGCGCGCGTCGGAATGCTGCGGGATGAAACTAGTGCCCAGCATCTCCAGCCGTTCGCGGGTCATCTCTTCGACGATCGACGGATTGTTCAAAAACCACCAGCAGCCGAACGGCATCAGGTTGCGGAATTTCCGCGCGTAGACGCATAGTTCGTGCTGGTTCTCACGGCTCAGCACGCTGACCAGGAACCGGTTCTCGGGATAAGTGACGGCGAGGTGTTCGAGGGCGCGTAGATCGGCGCGGCCCACGGCATCACCGGCCAGACGCAATGCCGGATTGACCTGATAGCGAACGCCGATCATGAGCGACAGCGGAAGGCTGAACTCGCGGCACGCCGGAAGCACTGCTTCGGCCAGGAGACGGCTGCGAACGCCGTCATCGGGAAATTGAAACGTATCCGGCAACGAGACCGCCATATACACGGGCTTCATGCGCCGGCACCAATCCGATAGAAAGCGACGTACTTCGGCGGTAGAGCGGCCACTGGCGTTTGCGTCAGCCGCGTAGCCTTTCGAAACGAGAGCCTGCCAGTGCTCGCCCCACTTGTTCAGAATGCGATCGAGCCGCAGGACGGGATGAAATTGCCGATCCGGCGGAGCGCCGGCTTCCCAGAGGGGCGCCTCCTGTGGGTCGAGCGGGTCATTGGTCATGACCACTTCACTGATTCCCGCCAATTCAAAAACACGGCGGATATG
>Ga0070741_10012316_pt1 | contig 15492 bp, 10 predicted proteins | sample Coa_R1_4_FD_66440 | JGI IMG/M metagenome (GOLD analysis project Ga0070741, IMG submission 66440) | Surface soil microbial communities from Centralia Pennsylvania, which are recovering from an underground coalmine fire - Coalmine... | ecosystem: Environmental > Terrestrial > Soil > Unclassified ... | reverse complement strand
CCTTTGGCGAGCCGCGTCAACTGCACGATCTCCGGCGAGGCGAGATTCGACAACCAGAGATCGCCGCCGCTGCGATACGCGAGCCACGCGCCGTCGGGCGAGAACGTCGGTTGATCCTCGGCCGCCGCGGTGTGTGTGATCCGCTTGGGTGTGCCGGTCGTGGTCGTATCAGCGAGCCACAGGTCGCCGGCGTAGACGAAGGCGACGCGGCGGCTGTCGGGCGACCAGGCGAAGCGCGCGATGCCGCGCTCCATCTTCTCGTCCATCGCTTTTTCCTCGTCGGTCCGCTTGTCGTCGGCCGGAGGATCGGGCCGCACGCCCTTCAAATCGGTGATGCGGCGCGGCGCGGCGCCGGCTGCATCCACGACCCACAGATCGAGAAACCGGTCGCCCTTGTCGTTCCAGAGGAACGCGAGGCGATTGCCATCCTTCGACCACGCCGGCTGCGTGGGCGGCGTGCCCCACGGCGCCGGCGTCGAGAACATCCGGTCGAGCGTGATTTCTTTCCCACGCGCCGCGGCAGGCGGGCCGGCCGCGACGGACACGATCGCGACAGTGAGACACCCGGCGACGGACAGGACGCGGACGAGCGATTGGGTCATGTTCAGCCTCGCACAGATTCTGAGGTCCGGACGGATTCTAACCCGTCATCCGGCTTACTTTATCGAAAGGCGCGCACCGGGGCGTGGCATCACTATCCCCAATTTTCCCCGTGATTTGGTCGGCGGTGACGGCAGGACCACCGTCGGCGTGCCGTCTGGCCGCCGATGGTCGTCCTCGTCTCACGAACGGCCGATAACCAGGTCGAATGTTTCTTTCGCGAGATCTGGCGATCGTCCCGCGCTTCGCGGTCATCGGCGGTGGCCTGTGACACGCAAGACCATCGCGATCGCGGATAGGATCAACGTGCTGGTCGCGATGGCCCTTGCCGGCCGGTTCCTGCTGCGCGTGATCGCGTCAACGCCGGGCGCGCGGATCGTTCCGATCGCGCTTGGCCTTCCCGCCGGGGTCTTCCTGGCCGACGCGCTCTCGGGCATCGTTCACTGGTTCTGCGACACCCATTTCCGGCCGGAGACGACGCTGATTGGGCCGATGCTCATCGCGCCGTTTCGCGAGCATCATCGCGATCCCGCCGCGCTCGGCCGCCACGGCGTGTTCGAGCGCAACGGCAACAACTGCGTGGCCGCCCTGCCCCTTCTGGCGTTCGGCGCGTTCGGCAACTGGCAATTGACTCGTGCGGGCGAGGCGTTCGGGATCGGCTGTCTTGGTGCTGCGGCGATTACGGTCTGTCTGACGAACCAGATTCACGCGTGGGCGCATGCCTCGGCGGTCCCGCCGGTCGTTCGATGGCTGCAGCGCTCGCGCATTCTGCTCGCGCCGGAGCGGCACGCGCGGCACCACGACGGATCCTACACGTGCGCCTACGCCGTCGTTTCGGGCTGGTCGAACCGGTGGTTGGATCAGGTTCTTGCGGCGAAGGCTACCGCGGGGAAACACCGGCAACGGCAGGAACGAGAGGTGACCTGATGATCGCGGAACTGCGGACGTTCGGTTCGGGATGGATCAGCGGCGGGGCGTCGATTGTGCTCGGCGCGATGGGTTTCGGCGGCGTGCTGTGCCTGCTCTTTCCCGCCGAGCTCACCACGCCGGAGCTTCGGGCCGTATACCCGATGGGTGTGATCCGCGGCTTGATCGAGCTGGTCATCGTTCTCGCCTTCGTCATGGGACTGGTCAGCATCGTGCTGCGTCGAAGCAAGGTGCTCGGCCTCACCGGTCTCGCGCTGACGATCGGCGCACTGCTTCTCGGCGGGTGGCAGGTTCCGGTCTCGGGACCGGTCGCGAAGTCGAACTACCTCGGGCTCGACTGGTTCCTGCTCGACCTGCTGATGATGTCGATCCTCTTCGTGCCACTCGAGCGGCTGTTCGCGCGCGTGTCGCAGCCGGTCTTCCGCGACGAGTTCGCGACCGATCTGATCTACTTCTTCATCGGGCACGTGCTGATCCAGATCTTCGTTTTCTTCACGGTCGCGCCCGCGACCGCATTTTTCAGCTGGGCGCGCCATCCGTCGGTGCAGGCCTCGATCGCGTCACAGCCGCTCCTGCTGCAGTTCTTCGAAATCGTTTTCGTCTCGGATTTGTTCTTCTACTGGACGCACCGGCTCTTCCATCGCGTCCCGTTTTTGTGGCGCGTGCACGCGGTGCACCACTCACCGCGTCAGATGGACTGGCTGGCCGGCTCGCGCCTCCACATCCTCGAGATCGTCATCGTCCGGGCCGTGATGTTCGTCCCGCTCTTCGTGTGCGGTTTTGCCGAGTCGGCGCTGCGCGCTTACGTCGTCTTCGTGGCGTTACACGCGGTCCTGATTCACGCCAACGTCCGCTTCACCTTCGGCTGGCTCGAACGCCTCGTCGCGACACCTCGCTACCACCAGTTCCACCACGCCTCCGACGGCGAATCGATCGACAAGAATTTCGCCGTGCATCTGCCGTGGCTCGATCTCGTTTTTGGAACGCAGTACTTCCCGGACAACGCCTGGCCGGCGCACATGGGCATCGCCGGCGACCCGGTGCCACGAAACTGGTGGGCGCAACTCGTTTATCCGTTTCAATCGGAGAAACGGGAGGAAAAAGCGGCGATGACACCGTAACCGCTACGAGCCTAAATGCACTTCAGGAAATCGAGCAGCGCCTGAACGTCGCTCGGGGGCAACGCCAGATAGCGGTCGCGTGCGCCCGCCGCCTGCCCATCATGCGCCCGGATCGCGTCGTCGAGTGACGAAGCGCGCCCGTCGTGCAGGAAGTGACTGCGATCCGAGACGCGCCACAACGGCGCCGTGCGGAACTCGCTGCCGCCCGCCGATCCCTGTTCGAAACCGTCGGCGAGGCTGGCGCCCATGCCGTGGAGCAGCAGGTCGGAATAGAGAAACGCCGGCGTCGCATTGCCGTTGGCCGGGAGCGACGGGGTGTGGCACGTCGCGCACCCGACATTCTGGAAGACCGTGTTGCCGCTCGTCAGACGGCAGGCCGCTGACGATGGCGGATCGATCGTGTTGAGGAATGCGACAAGTGAAGTCAGCGGCACGCCGTCCGCCTCCGGCCGTTGACCCGACGCCCCGCAGCCGCTGACCAGATCGGTCGGCGCGAGCGGGTTCGTGATCCCCATCTCGTCCCGCAGCGCCTCGCCCATGAATTCGACGAGCGTCGCGGCGTGCGCTTTCCATCCGAACTTGCCGACGCGGCCATCGTCGAGAATGTTGAAACGGCCGCGGACCTCGACCGGCTCGGCGGCGCGGACCTTCTCGATGTCGCCGATCCGGATGTTGTCGATGAGCGACGTGCCGCGCAGCGTCATCGCGCTGCGGATCGAGAAGGCATTCGCCTGCGGCGGGTCGCCGGTCGGCAGCCCGCAGGGCACGCCGAACTCGGTCACCGAGCGCTGCCGTTCGATCGGGCCGCCGTGGCCCAACAGCGAATTGAACAGGCCCGGCGTGATTCGCGCCGCGCGTTTGACGAACGTGCTCGCGTCGGTCCCCATGCCGCCGGCGAACTCGCTGCCGTCGGCGAGTTTGTTGTGACACGAATCGCAGGAGGTGCCGTTGAAGAGCGGGCCGAGCCCGGAGGCGGGCTCGAGGTCCTGGCCGAAGATCGACGCGCCCTGGGCCACCGCGCCGTCCGCGTGCGCACCGACGGCCTGACCGATCATGCTCGTGGTCGTGGGCGCCGCGCCAAATGCCGGCAGCTGCAGCACGACGCCGCCGCGATCCGGCATCGTCGCCGTCACCCAGATCGTACGCGCATCGTCGGAGACCGTGATGCCGTTGACGCGGAACCCCGGCGTCGCGCTCGATGCGATTTCCCGGACCGCGACGACGTCGCCCGATTGCCGGACGCGGACGATCGAGTTGTTGCCGCGGTTGAGGACGTAGAGATCGGATCCGCCGCCGAGCGTCGTGTTGCTGCCGAAGTTTCGCGCCGCGACCTCCGGTTGCGCCGGCGCGAGATCGATCGGCACGTCGTAGAAACCAGAATGTAAATAACGGAGGTTGCCAGCCGAGAACGTCAGCTGCGGGCTGGTGCCCTCGTCGCTGATGTCCACGGCAAGAATGCGGTTTGCGAGCGGATCGGTGACGTAGAGAATTCTCGTCGGCACCCAATTGAAGACCATCCCGACGCGGGTGACGACGTTCGGATCGATCGACTCGGCGGTCGCCTTGTCGATGACCGGCAGAGGCGTGAAGGCGCCGGCCGCCACGAGCGGATCCACGCCTTTCTCGACGTGCACCTGATCGATCCGGCCGTCGGCGAGTGCGGCGAAGAACACGGCGCGCTGCGGGATCAGCAGATCGGGCGACTTGGTGGCGAGCGCCGTGGCCACCGCGGCCGTCGTGAGCCCGCCGGACGCGGTGCCGACGCGGTTCGTGTCGTCGCCGGTGAACACGCCACCCGCGGCGGCGTCGGGCGCGCCGAGGAACCCGATGCCGTTGGGGTCGGTGACGGAGATCGTGCCGCTGCCCTGCGCGCCGTTCGGCGCGTTGGCGAACCACGGCCGGCCGAAGCCGTTGTTGAACGAGATGCCGAGCGGCAAGCTCACCGAGGGCAGGTCTCGTGTGACCGCGGACGGGTTGATGCGGCCGTTCACGAAGGCCGGCGTCTGCGCGGTGTACAACATGACCCGGCCGCCGGCGGCGCTGGCCGCCGGCGACGTCGGCGTGACGATCACGTTGGGATCGATGCTGCTGGCGAAATCGGGCGGCACCGTGACGGCACCGCTCGACACGTCGAGGGACAGGATCGAGCCCGGCGCCTCGAGCGGCCGGGCGAGGGGCGCGCCGAAGTTCGACGTGCTGGCGACGAACAGGCGCGTCCGATCCAGGATGCGGCCCGACTGGGTGAACGGCGCGAACGCGCCGGCGAACGGCCCGCCTTTGTGAAAGACGCCGACTTGCGCGACGGCGCCCGCGCCGGGAATCCCGGTGGCGACGACCGTTGCGGACAGCGGCAGCCGCATCGCCCGGTCGGATTGCGCGGCATCGAGTGCCGCGATGACCGCGGCGGGCATCATCACGAGCGAGACAGCGATCGCGATCCTCCGCATGGCGCCCCCCTCTTCGACTGGCGAACGACTAGCGAGCGTGCGGCGAATCGAGCGGCAGGAAATACGAGCGCGCGACCCACTGCGCGACCTTGCGGCCGAGCACGGTCGCATGGACGACCGACGTGCGGTAGTGGACGCCGTTGTAGACGCGGGCGTCGATGATCTCGCGCACGACTTCATCGGTGCTGTCGAAGTGGCGCACGTAAATGACGCCGTTGGCGTCCGCGCCCGACAGTGGGACGCCTTGCGCCGGCCGCTTCGTGCCGAGGAAGTAGGCCATCGAATGCGCCATCGCTGACGTGATGCAACCGTGCGCCGACGGATACTCCGGATGGCCCGCCGTGATCGTGAACGGCAGCCAGGCGGCGTCGGGCTGCGTGCCGTCGTTGCCGTCGATGTCACCGTGCGGAATCGCGGTCACCGGCCGCCAGAAGTTGTAGTAGTACTTCGATTCCCAGCAGCCAATCGTCGCGTCGGCGATCGCCGTGTAGGTCTGCGCGAAGAACCTCGCGTTCTCCGTCAACGACAATCCTTCCTGACTGGACAGGCCGCGGACGTCCAGTGAGATCTGCGTCGCCGGGTTGATCGCGAAGGCCGGATTGATGTTGGCGTAGAACTGCGAAATGATCGTCTGTTCCGGCGTGCGTGTGCTGCCGACCAGCGCGCCGAGCATCTTCACTTCGTTGTAATCGTCGGCCCATTCCTGGCTGGTGAGTGCCGGCGGTCCATCGGCGCGGAACTGCGAGGGCGACTTCATCGTAAACGGCCGCAGCTTTGCGGCCCACGGCGTCGTCGGGCCCGCCGGCTGAAAACTCGGCGGCGTGCGCTGATAGACGCCCGGCCCGAGCGGCGAATAGGCGTAGGCGACGGCCGCCTGCCAACCGTCGTTGGGGAAGTTCCGTGCGGTCAGCAGACCGTTCGCCGCGGCGACGCCGACCGCGAGGCCGTCGCCGCGCGATGGCTCGGGAATGGCGGCGATGGCCGCGTTGTAGTGCAGGGTGATGGCCGGGGTCAACGCGGGGTACAACGCCGTCAGGATCCGGTTCGCAGCTGCGGCCACCGCCGCGTCGCGCGAGGCGCCGGCAGCCACCGGTGAGACCTTGGTGGCAAACGGGGCAAAACCGCCGTCGATGGCGACGATCGCGTCGTAGATCGCGATGTGCATGTAACCGGCCGCGATGCCAATTTCATTCGCGGGTCTGCTGACGGGCGGGGGTACCGCGGTCGACAACAGAAACGCGTTCCAGTCAGTGACGGCGTCGGCAGCCGCGTAGCCGCGCGCGCCGAGAAGAAAAACGACGGCCAAGAACACGCGCACTGGACGCGACATAAGTCCTCCTGACGAAAGTGAAACGCCGTTGCGACTGCAACGCGTGGGATTGCACCGTTGCGAAAGCGGCCGCAACTGTAGCAGCTCCGCCTGTGGGTACCTGTTCAATCGTGCACACCTCGGTTCATTCGCGGTCGGTTCAATTCAGGACGAACGGATTCAAGCTGACCTGCATCGCAGACCACGTGAAGGTCTGAGATGCGGGAACGGCCGCCGTGTAAGGTTTCGGAATCGTCGTCACTCGCACCGTGTACGTGGCCCCTGCCGTGAGGCTGGTCGTCTGCGCGAAGAAGTAGAACCCGGTCTGATCGGTCGTCGCGCTCGCGACGACATGGCTGGCGGCGTCGACGAGCTGAACGACGGCGTTTCCGACGCCGTCGAGTCCGTTCACCACGTACCCGAAAACCGGATTGCTGCTGCCGCTCGTCTTGAGAGTCGCGAGCAGCGCTTCGAGGTCGGTAATCAGGATCCGGGCGGCGTTCATCTGGGTGTTGGTGTTGGAGTCGATGCAGCCGCTCGAGACGTGCTTGCCGGCCTCGGCTTCGAGCTGACTGAGCAACGCGGACAGCGTATTGATCGCGGCGTGCGTATCGCCGCCGGCGATCCGCGATTTCGCCGCGTCCATTTTCGACGTCAGTGAATTCGCGACGCCGCCGTTGTCGATGCAGCCGAACCCGAGGAAGAGGTTGATCTCCTTTTCGAGACTGTCGGGCGTGACGATGACCGAGAAGGTCACGGATCGTGTGGCCGCGTTGTTCACGTTATCGAGCGCCTTCACGGAGAACGTGTGCGTGCCCAACGTCATCTCGCTGAAGAGATCGACGAGCAGATGATTGGCGACCGGCGTTCCGTTCTGCAGCGTCGCGCTGCCGTCCATGGTCGGCGTGGAACCCTGGACGCCGGAGCCCGCGCCGTCGGTGATGTCGTAGTTGATCGTAAATGTATCGGCGTGCGTGTATTGAATGGCCGTCGGCTGATTGATCGTCGTCGACGGCGGCGTGTTGTCGAGCGTCAGCGGTTGATCGTGGCGCGGCTCGAGCAGATTGCCGAACGTTTCAGCCGACCACTGGACGAGATACGAATCATCGGCGCCGGTCAGTTGAACCGCCGCGGACTTCGATCCCGAGGCGAGATCGACGTGCGCCCAGTGCACCGGAAACGGCAGCGGCGACGGATAGGTCGGCAGCGGAAAGCCGCCGGGCGGCGGCGACAGTCCAAGCCGGCGGAATCGATACTGGAAGCCTTCCGCATCCGCAGCCGGCGACGAAAGGACCAGCGGCGTCGCCGACGAGACGAACTGATTGTAGCGAGGACTCCCGACCGTCAGCGCGCTGGTTGGAACCGGTCCGGTCGGCGTGATCTCCTTCACCGTGAAGGCAACGCTGTACTGCAGATTGCAGCTGGTGAGCCCGGTATGGATCTGACAGCCGAACTCCTCTGTCGTGAACGGAGCGGGCGCGGCGTAGTCGGGTCCCACCAGATCGAATTCGTAGGTACCAATCCGGTCGTCGTTGCTGAACGGAAACGCCCGAAATGGCGTGTCGAGGATCCCGAAGTCCGGCGTGTCGCAGCCGCTCGGATAGTTGCGGCACATGAAGAGCGAGCTGTCGCTGTCTTCGACGCCTCGCGCGACAAAGCCGCCGACGCCGACGTGAATCGGCGTGCCGTCCTGGACGCTGACCGTCCATGGCGTGTTGTCGTAGTAGGCGCATCCCAACCCGAAGAGCGTTTCGAGAATCGGCGGATCGAGGTGGCAGAGGCCGTTGCCGCCGTCGATCTCGAAGATTCCGGCGTCGCTGTCGAAGGTCGGCGTGATGTAGCGCCACTGCCCGCCAACGTTGACGAACTCCCGCCAGTCGGTGCTCGTCGCGCTCGACAGGCGAGTGAACTGGTGCAGCCTGACCTCGAACGTGCGGATTTTGTCCGACGTCGTCGGCACCGTATCCCACCCGAGAAGGATGCTCTTGGCAAAGAAGTTGGCGTTGCTGCCGGCGAACGGAAGAATGACGCGCAGGCGCGTCGGCTTGAGAGGAACGGCCGGGCAGCCGGTCTCGGCCTGCGTCGGTGGCGGAGTGGACGAATCCACCAGACAGATGATCGGGTCGACCGTCACGCAGACGCTGTTGTCCACACCGCCGCAGGCGTGAGCGGGAAGCTCGGAGAAGTGATCGACGATTCGATATTGGAGCGATGCGTCGCCGGGATTGCCGACGCCGAAGTTCCCGTTCTCCCTCGGATGAACGAACCCCAGGTAGTCCGTTCCCGGCGGATAGATGTCGAACACGTAATTGCGATCGTTGACGGGAATGATCGCTCCGGAATGACCACCGAAGTTCGAGCAGGGCGCGCCGACGATGGTGCAGATGTCATTGGCCGCTCCGCCATTTCCGCTCACGAAGATGTCGGCTTCCGTCACCGGCACCTGCGTCGGTCCGTTCGCCGGCACGCCCGGCGGCAGAGCGGCGGGATCGACCGGAACGCCGGTCACCGGGAGATAACTCTGCGGCGCGGGGAAATTGGGCGCGGAAACGCGCGGCTGCGGAAACGAGTCCAGCGCGACGTGATTCAGCCGGAACGTCACCAGCGCGCGCGGCGGATGGATCTCGGTCGAGAACTTGACGTAGTCGCGGCTGTTCGCCGCGATCTTCGGCGTCCCCGGATGACCGCAGTCGAAGATCCAGCGCCCCTGGAGCCAGACGCGATCGCCAACCGCGGGCCAGACGAACTCCGGCACGGCGCCGAAGTCGCGCGCGAATCCTTCCTTCTGGCTCACGTCCATGAGCGCGGCGTTGTCCCACTCCACTTCCATGTCGATGTGCTGGCAGAGCGGGCCGACAATGCCGTCGGGACAGGTCTCGGCGGGGACGACGCAGTTGCCATTGCTGATGGATCCGCCGAAACCGGAGCAGATACCGGCAAACACGAAGTCGGCGACACCGGGATTCGAGAAGGTGGTGCCGGGGAACGGCACCCACGATGAGAGCAAGTATTGATAATCAGGGTCGGGGAGAACCTTGAACGTCCAGTCGTGCGTGTAGTGCGTCCAGGGCAGATCTTCTTCGGCAACTTCGGCGGTCGCCTGATCGCTCGACTTCTCATTGTTCGGCGTCGGCCGGACGAAGCCCTCGAGGATCTTGGGCGGCTGAAGATGCGGCGGTTTGCTCCCGTCGGTGATGATGGCTTTCCACTCGGGATTGGTGCGCTGCGGACTTGGAATGTTGACCAGGCCCAGGGCGTCGATCCCGCCGAGCTCGACGTCGCTGCAGCCGGGGTCGGCAAAGGCCTGTGTCGCAGGGATCGGCGGCACACCGAATTGGGCGGACGCGGCCGGCGAGAACACGCCTGCGTAGGCGCACACGGCCGCCAACAACACGAGTACCCTTGCACACGACACGCAGACGCGCTTCATAGTTGTCTCCGATTGGAAGCCCGCACTGTGGGCCCTAATGGGACGGGCGTCAAGGAAACAAATCTTTATGAGATGCGATTTCGCGCAATGTGGCGGTGCCACCGTGCTCTATCTGCTGCTTGCGGTTACAGGACCGGTTCGGATCACGGCCGTTCCGGGCAGCTCCTCTCCCGCTCAGTCGGCCATTCAGTCGGACGACCAGTTCGCCCGCGATCTCCTCACCGACTGGCTGGTGCGCCGCGATCTCGGCGCCGTTCGCGCGCGCATTGCTCCCGATTTCTTTCTCCACCCCGTGCTGCGCGATCGCGACGAGTGGCCCGCCTCGATTCGCCAGCTGCCCGATGCCGAACGCGCGCTGCGTTTTCCGTTCGCCTGCGAGTACGCGAAGGCCACCTGCCCGAGGCTCGCCGATTGTGCCCGGGCCATGCACGGCGGCGGCGATTTCGAGGTCGAGCGGCACATCGTGGACGCCGACATGATTGGCGCGAACCCGGAGCTGCGGACGCGCGCGGGACACACGATGATCCTTGTCAGCTTGATCGTGAAAGGCTGCAACGTTGGAGCGGCGCTGTCGATTGACGACAACGACAGCCGGCGGATCGTCAGCATTTTCTACGTCGTCGGCTGAGCGATCGAACGTGCGCGACCGGCCGCTCTAGTTGTCACGCACGTACGTATCGGCGTGCGTTCGCCTGAGAAATCGACTGTCGACGAGCGTCGCAATCACTTCGTCGCACGTGACCTGGTCGAGGCCCCACAGGCGCTGCATCTGGCTCCGTGTGAGCTTCAAGCCCGGAATCTCCAGGAACTCACCGCGGATCAGCTGCAGCCAGTCGACGATCGTCGTTTCGTCCGCGGCGACCTCGGTCTGGTCTGCGGCAAGCAGATCGCGCGCTGAAAAGTTCGAAGCAGACACGTCTCACCTCCGTCAGCGTGTTGAAGGAAGGCTCGACGCAGGTGCAATCGCGATACCTGGCTCGCGGTCACACGTGAACGACAGAAGGACCGTTTCGCTGACAGAGACGATCGCCGGCGCGCCAGCCGCTCGAACTCGTCGGAGCGGCCTCCGACCGAATGGACATCGTTGGGCCAGTCACCGGATCCAATGCAGCACGTCCCGCGCGATCGACCAGCGAGACGTTTTGGCCTCGACATCCTGGCCGAGAATCCAGTGCGAATAGAGCTCGTCGATCGTGCCGTCTTTGCGCTTCAGATCGATCCAGGTGTTGATGATCGACGCCATCGCGGCGTCCCGGTCCGCAATGACGTACGCCAGCGGCACCTTGAATGGCCGCGGCATCGGCACCGCGACTGAATAATCCGGATGGAGGAGCGTGTAGGCCGACCCGCGCTCAGCCGTCGCAACGGCGGCGTCGAACGGAGGGTCGTGCGGCGCGAACAGTTCGTCGACGCGATCGATCGGAACGATGTCGACCTCGCTCAGCTCGTCGCGGATCTTCTGCATGAAATACGGTTCACGCGGCACGCCGACGCGCAGTCGGCCCATCGCCCGGATGCTGGACCAGTCTGAAAACGCCGCGGCGAGGTGGTCTGGAACGACGAACGCCACGGTTTCATCCAGATAGGACGCCGAGAACAGCACGTGCATGACGCGGCTCGCGGTGATGACCGCGCCCGACATCACGAGGTCGCACTTGGACGACTCCAGACCGCGCTCGAAGATCGCGCGTCCGATCGGAACGAGCTCGAGCGAGACCCCGAGGTCGCGCGCCAGCTGCAGCGCCATCTCGACGTCGAATCCGACGAGCGCCCCCCGCCCATTCGTGAACGCGTACGGGAGGCTGTCGTCGAAGTACCCCACCCGAAGCGCGTGGCGCTGTCGCACCCGATCCAGGACGGAGGTCGTAATCGGCGGGAGGATCGGCGCGGGCTCTCCGGCCGCGTAGACGTGCGCCTGTCCGCGATTGCGGCGGAATTCCATGCTGGTGAGGATCGCATCCTTGTTGTACGGCCGACTCAGCACGTGCTCCAGGACAACCCGAATCGCCCCGACGACGCCAGCGGCGGCGACGGCCGTGACCACGGCGAACCGAATCAACCTGCGGATGTCGATTCTCAAAGTCCCTGTCACGGCACACGTGCCGATCAGGGCAACCGCCATCGTGTGGACCGCCGCGAGCAGGCTGCCGAACCGCGCGTTGACGATGCCCGAGGTGACGAATAGACGGAACGTGTCGGCAGGAATGCGGAAGAGATCGAGCAGGTAAGGAATCGCTGCATTGACATTGCCAAACATCGCCAGGAGTCCCGTCACCGCGAGCCGCGGGTAGTCGGCGGTCGGCACCACGCGATCGGCGAACCAGCCGGCGAACAGCACGAAGCTGAGAGAGAGTACTTTCCCGGCGTGTGGGAAGTTGAACGAAGCCGGCACGATGACGTCGGTCGCAGCCGCGGCGTCGCCCTTTATCGTCGCGTGCTCTCGCAGGAGCGCCTTGACGGTCTCGGTCAGAAGCGGCAGAACCGCAAAGAGACTGGTGGTCATGAACGCCATCACGAGCGCGTCGCGTCCGCGCCCGAGGACTGCGCGGTACGGCACCGGCGTCAGCGCGGCGACGAGTCCCGGCAGGACCCAAAGACTCAGGAAGAGCGAGAGGCCGACATAGGCGATGAGATAGACCTGCAGCCGCGCGAGCTGGTCCGCGCTCAACGTGCCGGCCACGACCGCGGCAATCGCGAACACCCCGAACGGCGTGAGGGCGACCACGAAGCCGGTCGCGTTCGAGACCGCTTTGCCTGCGACGGCGAGCACCTCGAGCAGACGCGTCTTCTCGGGCAGGCCGATCAGCGCGGCGCCGAGGATGATGCTGAAGAGGACAACGGCCGGGACGACGTTGTTGGCGAGCGAGTAGAACGGATTGGTAGGGATATAAAGGTTCAGGAAGTCGAACGGTTCACGCGGCTCGAGAAGCGCGCTGCTGAAGAACGACGCCGTGCGATTTGGCGGAAACATCAACGGGAACAGCAGCATCGCCCCGAGCGCGACCGCCCAGGCAAGGATGAGGACGGTTCCGACGCGCAGCCCGAGCGCGCGGGCCCCGGCGCGGTCGAGCGAACCCAGGCCGGCCACGATCGAGACCGTCACGTACGGCAGCACGGTCATCTGCAGCAGCTTGATGTAAGCGTCGGCAACGACCTGGAGGGCCGACGCGCGATCGCCGATGAAAACACCGAGCACCGCGCCGGCCACGACGCCGATCGCAATCTGGCTCGAGAGCGACAGGCGTCTGCCTGCCGCGGCGGCTGCGGACAGGATGGTCGCCACCGCTCCGCATCTCTAGGCGGGGATCCGATACTCCGCGACGAGCGCCGTTGTGTCGTCGTCGGCGCCTGACGCGTCGGCGAGGTCGACGAGCGCTCGACTCAGGAGGGCGGGGTGCTCGCCGGACCCGAGGACCTGGCCGATGATGCTCTCATCGACGGCGTCCGTGAGTCCGTTGGTGCAGACCAGCACGACGTCGTGATCGGCGAGTTGAAAGCGCTCGAGATCGATCGACGGTCCGGTGGACCCGTGCATGCCGATCGTGTCGGTGAGGACGTGCCGCAGATCGCGCGCCGCGGCGTTGACGTCGATGAGCGGCGCGATCGGCGCCGTCGTCGCGTGGTTCCGGCCGATCGTGTGATCGCGCGTCAGCCGCATCAGCCGGGCATCGCGCAAAAGATACGCGCGCGAGTGGCCGACGTGCGCGAAGAACAGATCGCGGCCCGCGCCGAAGGTGGCGGTCAGCGTGGTCTGCAGGTCGTCGCCCGCCCCGGTGAGCGCCTTGTGCACGACCGTGCTGTCGACGTGCCGGTAAAACAATTCGGCGCGGTCCATGATCTCGCGCGCGATGCGCTCGTCGACTCGCAGGTTCCATTTGCCGAAGTGGCGAACGAGATAGACGAGGGTCGTGAGCGCGATGCGGCTGGCGGTCTCGCCGGCGCCGGTCGCGCCGAGGCCGTCGGCGACGATCATCGCGTAGCCGTACTCGTCGAATCGATTGTCGATGGCGTCGGCCGGCAGACTGGTCATCAACGTTTCCTGGTGCCGGCCGAGTTTGATGACCACGAAATGGTCTTCGTTGACCGGGCGGACGCGCCCCCGCCGGGACTCCGCTCCGAAGGTGACCTGCACGGTCGCCGACGGCGGCGGATATTCATGCGGCGCCACGAAAGGGGTTATTCCCGGTCGGCGTTCATCGTCGGTCATCGCAGCGCCTCGGCCTTCATCACAGGATGGCGCCTTCGGCTTCTCGCGCACGCAACCGCAGCCGGGCCTTCAAGCCGGAGGCGACGGCGAGCCAGCCGGACGCGCACACCAGGATGACCGCGGCAAAGCCGCTGATCGACAACGCGGTCAGCTCGCCGGTGTACACGACGCCGGCCGAGAGCACGTCGCCGGCGCGCACGCAGAACGAGTCGACGGCCTGCTTGGCCTTGTACTTCATCTCGCGGCTCGTCGGCAGCCACAGCGCTTGCATCGTCGTGTTGCCGAGGGAGTAGTTGATCGAGTTGTCGGCGATTTTCAGCACGCGGATCGCCTCGAAGGATGGCGCGCGCAGCATCAGCGCGTAGCTCGTCACCGCGACGATCGGGTGAACGAGGAGCGAACGGCCGACGCCGAGGAATCTGAACACCCGCGAAACGACGAACAGCTGGAGGACGAAGCCGACCAGGCTGACGTAGCTGAAGTAGCTGCTATAGGTGGCGCCGACGAAATGCTGGCGCGCAGCCGCGCTCTCCGGCCCTGAACCAAATCGGGCGGCGGCGGTGTCGACGACATAGCGGCCGAAGAGATACTCGCCCGACGTGTTGACGACGTTCAGCAGAAGAACGAGCGCCGCGATCATCAGCAGATATCGATCGTGGAGAATCATCGAAAACCCGCTCGGTCCTGCTGCCAGCTTTTGATCGGCCGCCCGCGCCTTCGCCGCCGTTTCCCGCGGCGTGATGCGTTCCGCCACACGGACGAGCATCACGCAGATCACGAGCAGCGCCGCGCCGGTCAGGAGCAGCCGCGAGGCGCCGACCGATTCGACGAGGTGGCCGGCGCGCACCGAACCAACCCACGCGCCCAGGCTGCTGCCGACGCCAATCAGCGGAAACAGCCGCTTGCCCTGCTCTTCACCGTACAGGTCGGCGGCAAAACCCCAGAACTGGGCAATCACCATCACGTTGAAAATGCCGAGCCAGAGGAAGTAGGCGATGCCGATACGCAGGCCGCCGCGAAGGGCCAGGATGAACAGGAGGAGATTCGACGCGAAAAAGAACGTGACCCATTGCACCAGCTGCGTGCGATTGACCTTCGAGGCGAAGGCGCCGTACGCGGGCACGATCAAAACGAGCAGCAGCGCCTGGCCCGCCGAGGAATAGCTCTTCACCTCGGCGCCGCCTTCGCTGAGGATGAACATCTCTCGCGCGGTCTTGAGCATGTAGTACCCCGCGAGCAGCAGGAACATCGTCAACATCATGAGAAGCGCGCTGAGCGCCTCGCCCCGCCGCACGTCGGCGACCGGCGCGAGCAGCCGTTCGATCGGCCCTTTGCCAGAAGCCGCTTCCGCGCGCGCGCGCGCTGCCGGCACCGCGGTCATCGTTTGTCTTCCGCCAGCCGCGTGGCGGGCGCGGTGTCGGTCCAGTGTTGCGGCAGACGCTCGAGTCCGA
>Ga0070741_10012315_pt1 | contig 15492 bp, 14 predicted proteins | sample Coa_R1_4_FD_66440 | JGI IMG/M metagenome (GOLD analysis project Ga0070741, IMG submission 66440) | Surface soil microbial communities from Centralia Pennsylvania, which are recovering from an underground coalmine fire - Coalmine... | ecosystem: Environmental > Terrestrial > Soil > Unclassified ... | reverse complement strand
GAGCAAGTCGAGCAGACAGAGCAGGCCGACGACGATAAGAGCGGCGACAACGACGAGCACGGGTGCCTCCCGGAAGGTCTGGTACGGGTAGATGCTGCGGCCATTCGCTGGCCGCAGCATCCGGCTGGCGATTACGGTTAGCACCCGATGTCACTCACGTAGCATGGGCCGCAAGACAGCGTGCAATTACACCTGGGCGTGCAGGTCTTCAGGTAGAGCACGCCGTTGTGGCAGTAGCATTCATACACTTGCGGGTCAGGCTGGCAGCAGATGGCGGCCGCCGTCACCGTTGGCACTACCGCGCTGAGCATGCGGTCAGCCATCGTCCTGATGATTCGCATCGATTCCACCTCCTCTCGCGATCGGAGTCGGCTCGTCACCACGGGAGCGTCGCGCGCTCGTCTAACAGGCGGATCGCACGCATCTGGCACCCGGCTAACACGACATGTATGGTCATGGCGATGCTCTCCCCCGACCGGGAGGAGTTTCGGTGGCGTTAAGTATTGAGTTCTCCTTGCTGGGGCCGCTTTCAGTCCGGTGTGATGGCGTCAGCGTGCCGGTGCCGCGGGCCAAGGAGCGGGCTCTGCTGGCCGCGTTGCTGCTCAACGCCGGACGAATGGTCCCCGCGGCGACCCTCGTGGAGGTGCTGTGGGGCACCGAGCCGCCGCCTTCGGCGTCGGCCAGTCTGCAGAACCACATGATGCGGCTGCGGCGATCGCTGGGCGGGACGGTATCCAGGCGGATCAGCACACGGCCGGGCGGATACGCGATCAGCGTGGCGGCAGGTGAGCTTGATATCACACGCGCCGAGGAGCAGCTGCGATCCGGACGCGCCGCGATCCGCGACAGGCTGTGGGAGCGTGCGGCGGAGCTCTCCGCGGTCGCGCTGGGCGAGTGGCGGGGTGAGCCACTGAGCGACGTCAGTTCCGAGCTGCTGGCGCTCCAAGAGATCCCCCGGCTCGCGGAGATCAGGCTACAGCTGTGGGAGATGCGGGCCGAGGCCGCTGTGATGCTGGGCCGTTACCCGGAGCTGGTCGCAGAGCTGCAGCGGCTGGCCGCCGCACATCCCCTGCGGGAGCATCTGCGCGCGCTGCTCATGCTGGCACTGTGCCGCAGCGGGCGGCAGGCGGACGCGATCGCCTGCTACCAGGACATCCGCCATGCGCTGGCGGACGAGCTCGGCATCGAGCCAGGCGCCGAGCTGAGCAGCCTGTACCAGCGGATACTTGTCGGCGACAACATGCTCGCACGGGGGACCGGGCTGATCGTCGCAGAGCAGGCGCCGTACGGTCCGGAGCCGAGGCCGGCAGTCTCAGTGCCGCAGCAGCTGCCCGGTGCGGTGCGGGGCTTCACCGGCCGTTCAGCCGAACTCGAAGCGCTGACCGGGCTGCTGGACCGGTCCGGCGCACCCGGTGGCGGGGCGATCGTGATCTCGGCGATCGGGGGGACCGCCGGGGTGGGCAAGACCGCATTGGCCGTGCACTGGGCGCACCAGGTGGCCGGGCGATTCCCCGACGGGCAGCTGTATGTGAACCTGCGTGGCTTCCATTCGTTGGGAACGCCGATGTCCCCCGCTGAGGCGATCCGGGGCTTCCTGGATTCCCTTGGCATCGCGGCCGAGCGGATTCCAGCAGGCCCGGATGCGCAGGCGGGCTTGTACCGCAGTCTGATGTCCGGCAGGCGCATGCTCGTCGTGCTGGACAACGCCCAGGACGCGGAGCAGGTCCGCCCGCTGCTGCCCGGCAGTTCCGGCTGCCTGACGCTGGTGACCAGCCGAAGCCAGCTGACCGGGCTAGTCGCTGCCGAGGGCGCCCACTCGCTGACCCTCGATCTGCTGACCGATGCCGAGGCTCATGAACTGCTGGCGCTACGGCTAGGAGAGGCGCGGCTATGCGCGGAACCGCGGGCCGCAGCTGAGCTGATCCGGCTGTGCGCGTGCCTGCCGCTGGCACTGGCGATAGCCGCCGCCCGCGCTTCGACCCGGCGCGGGCTCAGGATTGGCGCGCTTGCGGAGGAGCTCAAGGACACCCAGCGTAGGCTCGATGCGCTGGAAACCGGGGATCCGGCGGTAAGCGCGCGTACCGTCTTCTCCTGGTCACTGGGTCACCTGTCAGGGCCGGCGGTTCGCCTGTTCGGTCTGCTGGGCTTGCATCCCGGACCCGACATCACGATCGCGGCCGCGGCTAGCCTGGCCGGGATAGCGCCGTCTGAAGCACGAGGCGCGCTGCGCGAGCTCACCGGCGCCTATCTGGTCGACGAGCGCGTTCCTGGCCGGTATTCCATGCACGACCTGCTGCGTGCCTATGCCACGGAGCGGGCCAACGCCTCCGATAGCGAAGCTGACCGGCTTCCGGCCGTCCTCCGCATGCTCGACCACTACCTGCACACAGCGTGGGCAGCTGACCGCCTACTCCGGCCCGAGCGTGATCCCATCGCTCTCGCTCCGCCCCGACACGGGGGAGTGCCAGAGGAAATCGCCGATCGTGCGCAGGCGATGTCCTGGTTCCAGGACGAGCGGCAAGTCCTGCTCGGCGCGGCCCGGCTCGCGCACAACATGGGGTTCGCCGAACACGCATGGAAGCTCCCCTGGACCCTGACGGTGTTTCTCGACTGCCGAGGGGACTGGCAGCAGCTAGCAGATCTGCACCATGTGGCACTGGCCGCAGCCCGGTACTGTGACGACAAGGCCGGTCAGGCAATGGCACACCGTGATCTCGCCCGCGCCTATCTGCGCCTGGGCCAGTCCGGCCGCGGCAACCACCACCTGGAACAGGCACTCCTGCTATACCAAGAAACCGGCGATTTCGTCGGCCAAGGCCGGACGCATCTGGCCTTGGCGCTGGCAATGGACACCGAAAGCCGGTACGGCGAAGCCTTCAGCCACAACGAGCAGGCGCTCCTTCTCCTCAGCCGGGCGGGTGACCAGACTGGGCAGAGCAATGCGCTCAGCTCGGTGGGCTGGAGCTACGCCCAGCGCGGGGACTACATAACTGCCCTGAAATTCTGTCATGAGGCGATCGGGCTGCAGCGCCGGAGCGGCAATCGATACGGCGAGGCCCACACGCTCGACAGCATCGGGTACGTGTACCGACGCCTTGGCCAGCACGCCCAAGCCATCGGCTGCTACGAGCAGTCGGTGAGCCTGTTCCGCGAACTCGGCGACCGCTATTACCAAGCCGATACCCTCGTCAACCTCGGCGACGCGCTGCACGCCGTCGGGAATCCGCGCAGGGCTCGCGACGCCTGGCATCAGGCCGTGGACATACTTGACGACTTGCACCATTCCCGGGCGGCGCAGGTCCGGGCAATGCTGGCGAGCAGGGTGCTCTGATCGTCCGGCGTCGAAGTTGCTGGGGCTGGGCGATGCCGCTCACAAGATCCATCACGTCGTCCGTGACACAGTTGAACACGGCTGCGTGGAGCGGACCTAATCTTGACGGTTCTCGGCCCGGCTGGCGACTATGGTGATGGACACGATTGGTGCGGCCATTGCACGCGAGAAGAGCAAGGTCGGACATTGCGCGTGCGCGAAATCGATAACTGGAAACTGATCTCGGGCAACTTGGCATCTGGTATCTCGATGTCGATTTTTCGTGACCGCAGTTAGGTGCACAATCAATGAGGCTGGTTCCTACCGTCTGCGCTTTCTCGAGGATGGCCACGAGCCGCGGCAGTATCTCGCAAGCGGGGCGGCCTGAACTACCTTACGCCAGGAACGCGGCTTGAAACGGGGGAAACGTCGTGGCAGCATGCATTTCGTTTGGGTTGCTCGGGACTCTGGAGGCTAAGGACGGATCCCGGGACATCGTCATTTCATCCCAGCGGCTGCGCGTCCTGCTGGCTACCTTGCTGGCCCGTGCCAATTCCAGCGTGCCAATGGACGAGCTGGCCGAGCTGGTCTGGGATGGCAGGCCGCCAGCGCACGCCGGGGTAACTCTGCGCAGTTACGTGAAGCGGCTGCGCAGGGTGCTGGGCGTAGAGCTTGGCGCACATATAGTCACCCGTCCCCCTGGCTACCTCGCCCAGGTGGCTGACGACGAACTCGACTGCCTTCGCTTCGAAACCCTGTGCCGGCGCGGGGGAGCCGCCGTCAGGCGGCAGCAGTGGAATGACGCCTCTCAGGTCCTGACCGCGGCGCTTGCCCTCTGGCGGGACACGCCTTTCATCGACACGCCATCACAAGCCTTGCGCGATCTGCACCTGCCGCGGCTCGAGGAATGGCGGCTGCAGGCTCTTGAGTGGCGGATTGAAGCTGAACTTCGTCTCGGAAATGCGGCCAGCCAGATCATGGAACTCCGGATGCTGGCCGCTCAGCACCCGATGCGGGAACACTTCCAGGCGCAGCTTATGTCGGCACTGCACCTGTGCGGTCGCCAGGCGGAAGCGCTCGCTGTCTACCAGGACGCTCGTAGCCTGCTCGTTCGTGAAATCGGCATCGAGCCCGGAGATGAGCTGCGGCGGATGCAGCAGCAAATCCTAGCCGGCCGGACGCGAACCGCCGGATAACATCGCCGAACGCCGTGAAGCTGATTGATAATAACCGAGCCCACATCTTGGCTAGCCCGGTGAATTCCGCGTCTTGAATCGTGCCACGCCAACGCGCCTCTAGGAATCTTTCGATGCTGCCCGCTTCCGCGGCCGCACTGGCGAGCTGGTCCGATAGGACATGCAACCGGCGCTGAACCTCGGTGTGCAAGGGGAATTCACTCTCCCACCCAGCTGGCACCGCTCCCGCAAACCGGGAATCTTCAAGTGCTTCGCTGATCAGGTGATCGATGATTTCCCGCCAGTACAGCGGCTCGATGCCGAAGGAAATATGAATCGAGATACCACCCGGAAGGGCACGGGCAGCGTGCGGTGACCCGGCCGGCACGTACAGGCAATCTCCGGGGCGCAGGGTGAATGTCTTACCGGTCACCCCAGCCGGCGCTTTCGAGAACCTTTTTCCCAGCCGGGGCACTGGACGCTGTTGCGGGTAGACTACCCATTCCTTCATGCCAGTGATCTGTACGGCGAAGACCTCCCACGGGTCCAGGTGGACTCTTAGGCCCGCTTTTTCCGGCGGTGTCAGGAACACGGCCGCGCGCGTTGGTGTCCGCAACTTCGCCGCTAGGCTCTCGCAGGTCCGCCGCACTGAAGCGGAGTAGCGCTGGAACTCATGGATCACGATCGATGAGCCTTCGCGAACCTGCTTGGCCAGCTCTGCGGGCCGTATCGTCCGGCTGCCGACGTAGGGGCCCACAGCAGGGGTCTCCGTCCAGAACTCCGACGGGATCGGGCCGCCTGCCGCACTGATAACCCGGAAATCCGCCGGGTTGATAGACACCCCATTGAGCATTTCCAGTATCTCAGTTGCGCTCGGAAGCTGCATTCCAGGTGCGCGGTCACCCGACGCGCAGAAATACTCCTTGCTGCTCCAGTGACAGGCCATGAACGCCTCCGCTGAGCTGATGAACTGCTCAAGGACCGAGCGGTCCTGGGGAGAACGGAGTTTGCTATGACTCGTAACGCCGATATCAGGCATGGTGCCATAGTGACATCATGCGGTGGCGCAATGGTGGCAATCTCGTGGCGTCGCGGCCACCTAGCTGCCACGAGAATGCCACGGCCATGAGCTACCTTCTGGAATGGCTGGAATAGGCCAGCGGAACCAACCAGAGGAGAATCCATGGAACAGAACCTCGTGGACCTGCAAGCAGCCGACGTAAGCGACCTGCGCTGGGAAGAGCTGGTCGAGGAAATGACCGGCCCCGATAACTTCATCAACCAGTGCGTGAGCTGCGCCACCTGTTATGGGCCATGTTTTGACACCGGCCAGGACTGCCACGCGCCAATCGAGGACCGCCACGCGCCAGCCGAGTCGGTCGCGTCCGCGCGCGGTTAACTGAGACCCGGGGACCTAGCGATAATGCCTATCGAGCAGTTTGCCGGCCATCGGCTTGTGTCGCCTTTCGGGGTGATCTCCGATGTTACTGCGATGAAGGTATTGCGCGGGCTCCCCGGTCTGACGGTCTTCCATGCGCGCATTGGCAGCGGCCTGCCTGGGGTCGGCTATTCGGGCCAGCAGGAGGACATGCCGATCGGTGGCGCCGGGTCCTCGGTCGACGACTCGTCTACCGCGCAGACGGTAGCCATCGCCGAGGCCGCCGAACGGTACGCGTCCGGCGACTTCCTGGGCGAGAGGGTCATCTGGTCGAGGGCGTCCGAGCTCGGCCGCGATGCCCTCGACCTGGACAGGATCCCGCGCTGCTCGCCCGCTGAGTACGCCGCGCCGCGGTGCCCGCTGACCAGGCCGGACCCGGAGGCCAGGATACGGTGGGTCAGCGGCGTTGACCTGACCACCGGCGGCGAGCTACTCGTACCCGCGGTAATGGCCTGCTACCGCCTGCACGACGTGCGGCCGGCCGAGCGATTCTGGTATCGGGTCTCGACCGGTTACGCCGTGCACACTGACCCGGCCGAGGCGCTTGTCCGGGGAATATGTGAGGTTATCGAGCGCGATGCCATAGCGCTGACCTGGCTGCAGCAACTCCAGCTTCCCCGGCTGGATCCGGTGTCCTGCACCGCGTCGCCTGACGGCGCCACGGCTTCTCCGGCCAGTTTCGCTCAAGTTCTCGAATGGTGTGACAGCCATTTCATTGAAACCTACCTGTTCGAGGCGACCACAGACCTGGGCGTGCCGACCGCCTATTGCGTTCAGGTGGCAGACCATGACGATCGGGTGCATCAGGTGGTCGGTTGCTCCACCGGCCGTGACCTGCCGTCGGCGGCCAGGAAGGCGATCCTGGAAGCCCTCCTGGTGCGGCGGATGCTGCAGTTCGGCGAGGCGGTCCCGCGGTCGCCGGAGGAGTTCAGGTCTATCTCTGACGGCGGTCGCTACATGGCCACCAGAGGAAGGCTGGGCGCGTTCGGCTTCTTGCTGGACCAGCCCGTCCAGGAGCGCACGGGGCCGATGTGCCGCCGCCTGCCCGGCGAATCCGCGGCCGCCCTCCAGCACCTCATCACGATGCTGGCCGGTCACGGAGCGACTGTGATCGCCGTTGATCGCACGCCAAGAGAACTGGCGGACGTCGGCCTGACCGCGGTCTGCGTGCTCATCCCGGAGCTCCAGCCGATGTCTCTGATTCCGGCTGCCCAGTACCGCGGACATGACCGGCTGACCCGCGCTCCGGCCGCGATGGGTTTTCCCCTGCTACCAGAGGAGGCGATGAATCCATGGCCGCAACCGTTCACCTGACCGGCGAGCCGAAGTCCTGGGCAGTCGTGCCGTTGGGCCCTTTCGGCGCCCGGGTAGCTGAGCTGCTGGCCGCGGGCCGGCCGTGGTGCGCCGTCGTCCCGGACGGAGCCGCCGAGGCTGCCTTTGACATGGGGGCGGACCTGGTGATCGCGGCGCTGTGGCGGCCGAGTCCGGCGCTGTGCGAGTGCGCCGACACGCTGTCGTTCTCGCTCGGCCTGCCGTGGCTGCCGCTGACGATGGACCAGCGCCGGATCCACGTGGGGCCGCTGGTGGTCCCGCCCCGAGGGCCGTGTCATGGCTGCCTGCGCCGCCGTCTAGCCCAGCATGACCGCCACTATCAGGAGACCCGGGCGCTCAACGAGGCGTTCGACCGGGACGCCGGCTGCGGGCCAGGCGGCTACCTGCCGCACCACGCCCGGCTCGCCGCGGCGATGGTGCGGCACCTGGCGGACGGCGGGTGGTCGCCGGATCCGGCCGGCTCCGGCCAGGAGGCGGACCACGGGTCAGTAGTCACGATCAGCCTTCCCGATTGCGTGATAACCGCTGACCATGTCGTCACCTGCCATGACTGCATCCGGTGCTGGCCTGGCGGCGCCCGCTCGCCCGGTACCGGCACCATCACCCAGGTCCTGGCCCGGGCCGCGGCTGCGAACACGGGCACGACGTGACCGGCCGGACCGAGCCCGCGATGCCGCGGCTACGCCGCGGGGTGGTCACCGTGATGACCGAGCGAGGGCTGCTGATCAGCGATACTTCCCGCCGGATCCTGCTGTCAGGCAGTGCCGCTAGCATGCTGCCCAGGCTCGTGCCACTGCTGGACGGGCAGCATGATCTGGCGGCGCTGTGCGCCGGATCGGGAGCGCCGCGCGCCGAGATCGAGCGTGCGCTGACCCTCCTGGAGGGTCACGGGGTGCTTCGCGCCACCGCTGACGGGACACCATCCTCGCCGCTGGCCCAGCACGTCGCGGATTACTTCTCCGGGGCGCCCGGACCGCGCGGCAGGAACCTTCCCCGGCTGCTCGCCGACCTTACGGTGCTGATCAGTGCCCCTGAGGCAATTGCCTGCCGGATCGCTGACGACCTGCGCGAGACGGGCGTCGGCCGGGTGGCGATCCCGGTCGCGGGCGATGATCTGATCGAGGCGGCGATGCCCTCGCTGACGCGGGAATCGAGCGGCGTTGCGGTAGTCTTCGACTCTCCTGGCGAGCTGGTCCGGCTGGCCAGCGCCGTAGACAGCCTGCAGGGAACCGGCGGGTGCGTGCTCCGTTGCGCGGCGGGGCCGGGCTGGGCCGAGGTGGGGCCCGTCTTCCGCCCGCAGGGCGCCTGCGTTCGGTGTTTCCGCCAGGGGTACCGGGAAGCTAGCGGGGATAGCTGTTCGCAGGCTGGCAGCTGGTCGTCAGGGGGTGATCAGCCCGGGCTCGCCGGCCTGCTGGCCGGCCTCGTCACCCAGCGGACGCTGGACCTTGCGGCCGACGACGGCTTCCCCGCAGCAGCGCTGCTGAGCAGGCTCAGGCTGGGCGAGCGCGCAATGGAGCACTACCTGGTCACGCCGCATGTGCGCTGCCCGCGGTGCGGCTGGCATCCGGATGGCTCAACGGCCATCGCGACCACGCCGGAGTGGGAGCAGGCCATCCTGAACTACGAATGGCAGTCCGTGATGCCGCCTGGCTGGACCGTGGTCCGCAAGCCGCGCTCGGATAGCCGTCGCCTGGCCAGCCAGGAGGCGGCTGGCCACGGCGAGTTGCCCAGTCCGCGCACGCTCGACGGACACCTGCCCCGCCGCAGCCTGCCGGAGGCGGAACTGCCCAGGCTTGCGGTGGACCGGAGCGGTCCGCACCGCCTGGACAGACCGCTGATCGCGGCTATCCTGCGGCAGCTCGCCGAAGCTTGCGGACTGGATATCAGGCTCAGCGACGGGGCCGCCGCGGTGACCCGGCCCGCCGGGCTTGAGCTTTACCTATTGCCCGGATCTGACCTCTTCGGGCTGCCCGGCTCGATCTTCAGGTACGACCCGGCGGCACACGAGATGGTAGCCACGAGTACGCGCGAGGCCTCCCTGGCGTCCTGCTGGCGCGAGGCCAGCCTGGATCCAGCCGACCTTCCCGCGCTGGCCGGCGCCGCGATGCTGTTTTTCGTCGGCTGGACCTGGGCGTCCGGCCAGACCCAGCCGGACCCTTCCTACAGACTGGCTCACCTGCATACCGGCTACGCCGTGGCCGAACTATCCGCGATGGCCGATGCCGCCCGGCTGCGCGTCTCGCTCGCTCCTCGCTGGCCGGACGAATTCGCGGAAATGCTCGAGCTTCGCCATGGCCGTGAAGTCATCACGGCCGTCGCCGCGATCCAAGGAGTCCAGGAGCCGCAGTCATGCCGTTGATATCGATGTCCGGGCCAGCTGAGCAGCTGGTCACGCTGCTGGGCGGGCGTCAGTCCGCGGAGCGGGCGGCCAGGCCGCGTCGCCAGCCGAGTCCGGACGCTCGCTCCTTCGCCGGCCCGCTGCCGGCCGCTGCGCTCAGGCTGGGCCTGGCCGAAGCCGAGCAGGCCGTCCTGGCCCGCCACCCCGCAGCGGGATTCGGCGTGTCCCGGATATCCCGCGCCGACCTGGCGGCATTGGCCGCGACGGCGCTCACCGCTGATGGCCGGGGACCCTGGGTGCCGGCGGCCCCCGGGCTAGTCCTGCTGCTCGCCGCGCTCAGAACCGACTGCCTGCCCCGCGGCCTGTACTGGGCCGAGCAGCAGGACGAGATCCTGTTCATCCCGCTGGGCGTGCTCGTGCCGAAGGAAGAGGAAGAAGGCGGCGGGCCGGGCGCGCTGTTCCTCATCGCGGGCAACATGCGGCAGGCCGCGAGTTCGGCGCGCGGCCACGGCTACCCGGCCTTGCTGGTTCGCGCTGGCGCGCTTGGCCACGCCGTGTGCGGCGCGGCGGCTACGCGCGGCCTTACCGCCGCCATCGACGTCGGCACGTCGCCCCAGGTTACTGCCGCTGCCCGGCTGGCCGATCCGGGCCTGCGGCACCTGCTGACCGTCGCCGTCGGGACGCCACGATGAACAGGGCTCACCGCACCCGCCCCGGCTGGCCTGAGCCGGTGTTCATCCTGTCGCCGCCGCGCTCGTACTCGACCGTGACGACAGCGCTGCTGGCCGGCCATCCCGAGGTCTTCGGCCTGCCTGAAATGCTGACGTTCTCGGCCCCGACGATCGGGGACCTGCTCTCCGGCATCGGCTGCCTCTGCGTGCTCTCTGCTGAGCCGCATGAACCGGAGGCCTGCCCCTTCCTGGCGGTTCGCCTCAGCGGGCCGTACCGGGCGATCGCTGAACTTCACGAGGGCGGCCAGCACGACGCCGCCATCAGACGGGCGGGGAAATGGCTCAGAGAGAACGCTGACTGGCCGGGCGAACGTCTTCTCGATCATCTGCTCGGGTTGTTGGCCCCGCGGATCGGGCTGGAGAAGTCGCCGGACACGGTCCGCAGTGACAAGAACCTGGCCCGCTGCATCTCGGGTTACCCAGGCGCCCGCTATATTCACCTCACCCGCCATCCGGTCACCGCACAGCGCTCGCTCCAGCAGCACCTTGCCCTGGGCAACCGGTCGGCCAGCCCGCGTCGGCTGGCAGCCCAGGCAGCGACGATATGGTTTCAAGCGCATCTACGGATCACCCGCGCCCTAGGCCAGCTCCCGCCGGAGCAATCATTCCGGGTTCGCGGTGAAGACTTGCTTCGCAGCCCGCAAACCTGGCTTCCCCGCATTCTCGGCTGGCTCGGCCTCGAGGCCGGCCCCGATACCGTAGCGACGATGTTGCGGACGGAACGGTGGCCGTTCGCTGGAACCGGCACGTCCGGTCGGCTGTTCGGCGGGGATCACAAATTCATGCTGTCGCCGGAACTGTCGCCCGTGCCCGAGCCAGGGCCGCTCGAGTTCGAGCCCGCCTGGGGGCTGCTCGATGAGATGTGCGCCCGGATGTCGCGGCTGGCTAATCACCTTGGCTACCCCGCATAGCCCGCACGCCGGTAACTCGCTCCGGCCGGCAGATGATGCGAACCCCGTCCTCACTACGGGAGACGCATTCGGCGAGATGCTGCGTGAATGCTGGCGCCAAGGCGGGAGTCCGGGCGCCGCCTTCGAGATCGCCGAGCGCGACGATGGCTTTATCTCCGTGGTCGACGGCGCCCATTACTTCGCGCCGTTGGAAACGCTCAGTCCGCCGGATCTGTGGGCCTGCGAACGCGTCACTGGCCGGGTCCTTGACGTCGGCTGCGGCGCAGGCAGGCATGCGGTCCCGCTGATGGCGAAAGAACACGACGTCACTGGGGTCGATCCGTCCCCGGGAGCGGTCCACGTGGCGTCGTCGCGCGGCGTGACGGTCATTCAGGGGACCATCGATGATCTCACCGCGTCTGGGACGTTCGACACCGCGCTGCTGATGGGCAACAACCTCGGCCTACTGGAGGGGGACGAGCGGGGCAGGCAGGTCCTGGACAGGCTCGCCGCCTTGGTCCGGCCGGGGGGCCGGCTGATCGGGTCCGGCGTCGATCCGCGCACCGAATCGGATCCCGAGCACCTCGCCTATCAGGCCCGTAACCGCGCCCGCGGGCGCATGCCCGGTCAGCTGCGCATCCGCGTACGCTACCGCGGTCTCAGCTCGCCGTGGTTCGACTATCTTCATGCCTCGCTGGACGACCTCCGCACGCTCACGGCGGGGACCGCGTGGACGATATCCGACGCCATCGTCGGTCCGTTCCGTTATGCCGTCATGTTGACTCGGCAGCCATCACACCATCGACCTGCCGCCTACAGATAACGAAGGTAACGCCCGTGATTCAACTCCGAATGCGCCCTGGAACGCGCATCACTTCGGTACGCCAGGACGCTCTCACCATTGACCAGCACGGACATCTCAGGGAGTTGCGCGGAATCCGCGGCCTTGAGCCCGCGTTCCGTCTCCTCCTCCGCCAGTCTGGTGCCGATCTGGATGAGCTGCGCGAGCAGATCGCGCGGACCGGACCGCCGGGCGGGAGCATTGCGGGCGTTGATCGTCTAGGCCGGGCACTGGGCATGCTGGTCAGCGGGTGCGCCGTTGAGCTTGCTTGCATGGCTGGCGGCGACGAATTGCTCGCGGCGGCTCCGGTCGGCCCGCTCGCCTCGTTCGATTTCAGCTCGTTCGGGACTGGGGACGTGGCACTCGGCAGGTTCCAGCTATCACGGTTCGCGTGCGCTCACCGAGCCGCCGGGAACCTGGTCGTCGATTGCCCGCATTTGTCGGTGCGCATCACAGTCACGGCCAGCGAAGCCGCGGCGGCGATCGCGGCGCTCGCCGAGCCGTCATCGGCGGTCGAGCTGGCCGCTCGGCTGCCCTTCATCTCTCCGGCTGTGGTCCGGGAGGTGCTGGCGGTCCTGGCCGCCGCAGGCGCTGCGGCGCGGGTCGGGCCTGACGGCCGCCTGGCCGAGGACTGCGACCCGAATCTGGCCCAGCGCGAATTCCATGACGTCCTCATGCACTCCCGCAGCCGCTACGGCCTGACCGACGGCCCCATCGGAGGCGTGTTCCCGCACGCTGGCGTCATCCCGTCCAGTCCCGCCGTCAAGCCGGCCATGGCCGAGCCCCTCATTGACCTGCCCCGCCCAGACATGGATCAGCTCATGACCGCCGGCCCGTCACTGGCCCGGGTGATGGAGACGCGCCGCTCCGTCCGGGCTTACGGGGACCGGAAGCTCACGGCGGATGAAGTAGGGGAATTCCTGTACCGGGTGGCACGGGCCCGCGCCGTCGCCGGCCCGCGCCCTGACGATCCCCACGGATACGAGACCAGCGATCGCCCCTACCCTAGCGGCGGCGCCGGTTACGATCTCGAGATCTACCTGCTCGTGCGCGAGTGCGAGGGCATCGCGCCCGGCCTGTATCACTACCAGCCGATGGCCCACGCGGTGAGCGAGCTGCCATGCGAGCCGGCCACAGTCAATCGGCAGCTGCGCAAGGCATATTACGCGAACGGCTGCCAGGTCATCCCGCAGGTACTGTTCATCCTGGCCTCCCGGTTTTCCCGGCTGAGCTGGAAGTATCAGGGCATCGCCTACGCCACTACGCTGCGAAACGTCGGCGTGCTCTACGAAGCCATGTACCTGGTCGCGACCGCGATGGGTCTGGCACCCTGCGCGCTCGGCAGCGGCGACTCGGCATCGTTCGGCGCCATGACCTCACTCGACCCCCTCGTTGAATCCTCGGTGGGGGAGTTCATGCTAGGCACCCGGCCGTAGCCGCAGAGCGCGGCAGGGCGGCACAGTCATCCGGAGGTTCCGAGGAGATGACCAGCACGTTCGGCGGGCAGGCGGCGATCCGGACCGCGGGCCTGCGCAAGACGTATAAGTCCTCGCGGGGCGATGTCGCGGCGGTGCGCGGCATCGATCTCGACATACCGGCGGGGGAGTTTTTCGGCCTGCTCGGGCCGAACGGTGCGGGCAAGTCCACGACCATTGGCATGCTCACCACGCTGGTGCACCCCACGGGCGGGCGCGCCTGGGTGGCCGGCTACGACGTTGTGCGCGAACCGGTAGCGGTCAAGCGGCGGATCGGTGTCGTCACTCAGAAAAACACGCTCGACATGCAGCTCACGGTGGCAGAGAACCTGCAATTCCGTAGCCGGTTCTTCGGCCTGTCCGCCCGCGTGGCGGCCCGGCGCGCTGAGGCGCTCATCGACGCGTTCGGCCTCGGCGACCGGCGAAGCGCGATGGCCGACAAGCTCTCCGGCGGCCAGGCCCGGCGGCTACTCATCGCGCGGGCGCTCGTGCACAAGCCCGACGTGCTGTTCCTTGACGAGCCGACCGCCGGGCTTGACCCGCAGACCCGCGTCAACCTCTGGGAGATCCTCAAGGTGCTGCACGACTCCGGGCAGACCGTGCTCCTCACCACGCACTACATGGAGGAGGCGGAAGCGCTCTGCGACCGCGTCGCGGTCGTCGACCACGGCCTCGTGCTAGCCGCCGGGACGCAAGAGCAGCTCAAGGAGGACGCGGGCGCCGCCACTGTCGTCACGGTGCGGCTCGATCCGCCCCCGCCTCCCGACTTCCACGAACGCACTGGCCTGACCGGCCGCCCCGACGTCACCCGCGCCGAGGTGACCGGCGACCAGCTCCGGGTGCACAGCCGAGAGCCGGAAGGGCTGCTCGGCACCCTGGTGTCGCTGGCCTCAGCCGAGGGCCTGCACATCCGCGACGCCGCCGAGCAAAAGCCGAGCCTGGAGACAGTCTTCCTGACCCTGACCGGCCGCGAGTACCGGGAGTAGCCCACCATGGCAACGACATTCTCACCGCGCGTTTCTGGTCCCGGCATCGGCGCGAAGGCCGACCCGGTCGCGACGGAGGCGATCGCGGCCCTCATCAACGACGCGCCCGTCCCCATGCCCACGACGCTGAAGACGTTCGGCGCGATGATGGCGCGTGAGTTCCGCGTGATAGGCCGCAACGCCGTCTCGACGATCATCCGCTCGATCACGCAGCCGCTGTTGTTCGTCTTCGTCTTCGCGTACGTGTTCCCGAAGATCGGCGGCGGCATCATCCTGGGCCGCGCGGCGGGAGCGGCCGCGGCGGCGCACGGTGCCACTCACGGCGGGATCAACTTCACGACGATCCTCCTCCCCGGGCTGATGGGGTCGATGATCATCATGCAGGGCATGCTGGGCACCACGATGCCGCTGGTCATGGAGTTCTCCTGGCAGCGCACGATCGAGGACCGGGCGCTCGCCCCCGTCCCGATCCGGGTCCTCGGCATCCAGAAGATCACCGCCGGTGCCATCCGGGCCGTCATGGCTGCCCCCATCGTGCTGCTGGTGACCCTGTTCGTGCACGCCGCCGATCAGGGGCCGCACATCCACGTGGCCAACTGGCTCATGCTCGTGCTGGTCATGATCGGATCCTCGACCGTGACCGCGGCGATGGGCCTGCTGCTAGGCACGATGATGGACCCGCGCAAGACGCAGATGACCTTCACGGTGGTCCTCATGCCAATGACGATGCTCGGCTGCGTGTACTACCCGTGGTCCGCGCTGCACGCGATCCGGTGGCTCCAGACCTTGGTGCTCCTCAACCCGATGGTGTACATGTCGGAGGGCCTGCGCGCCGCGCTGACCCCGTCGGTCGCCCACATGCCAGCGTGGGGGGTGCTGCTCGCCCTGTTCGGCGGCACCCTGGTCTTCGGCTACCTGGGCCTGCGCACCTTCCGCAACCGTGTCGTCAACTAAACCCACCCGGTCTTGGGCTGGG
>Ga0070741_10012314_pt1 | contig 15497 bp, 7 predicted proteins | sample Coa_R1_4_FD_66440 | JGI IMG/M metagenome (GOLD analysis project Ga0070741, IMG submission 66440) | Surface soil microbial communities from Centralia Pennsylvania, which are recovering from an underground coalmine fire - Coalmine... | ecosystem: Environmental > Terrestrial > Soil > Unclassified ... | reverse complement strand
CGGCCAACATCTTTCCTGAGTTGGGGGAAGCGCTATATAGGGGAAGGTTGATTTGTTGGGTTGCGCCTGCCGGGATATGCCCGACGGGAACAATGCTATGAGGCAGCAAGATGTAGGCATCGCTCAGTGATGTCTCCAGCGTATTTGTGATCGTGCCCTGGAGCTTGTTGTTGAGCAGCTTCAGATGAGTGATGAGTGCCCCGTGAAGCTGGCGGTCTCGCTCCGCGATAACAGGGTTGAACGTCCAGCGAGAAAGCTCATGGAGCGTGAGGTCGGTCTGGATTGGATCGCTTATGGTCGTCGTGGGCAAATCAATGCTTGAAGTAATGCTATTGTTTGATGTAACAGCGAGGTTATTACGCAAATAAGGTTGGGCGACGGTTTGAGCTAGGCTGCTACCAGGAATATGCAGAGTAACATCCCCGTTGTCGGGGGTGTAGATGCCCATATACGTCGTAATGTGGGCTGACGATCCTCCCTGGTTGATCTGGACGATAGAAATACTATTCTCGGTAATGGCCGCCCCTCTCTGGGAGAAAGCCAGTCCGTAGGCCAGGAGGGAGAAGAGGACAATACTGGCCATAAAGATACGCCAACTCCACCACATAGGAAGCTTCAAACGCCGTATAATCAAGAGACGGATCGGGCCAAGTACCAGAAGATAGCCAAGGAATAGGACGGCAATGATCCAGGGTCCCAACGGGAGCTCAGGTTCCAGCAGGCTGAGTACTCCACCGCGCGTCAGGAGTTGTCCCGGTCCACTATCGTAGCCGCGAACGATATTTGAGACAAGAAAATGATCTCCCATGCCATAGAAGAGTACAGCCCTCCAGAGTGTGCTCGTAGCAGGCCAGCTAGCCAGTGGGGCACGAGCTGGATCAAAGGCGAGGTAGCAGATAACACCTGCTCCCTGGTGAGCCTGGACAATCAGTGGATTCGTTCCCGAGGTCAGTATCGTCTCGGGATCAGAAAACGAGTTCTCCTTTGTTGTGTGAATGGTTGCCGCGCTCACGGTCAGGGTTTCTGGAGATTTATCTGAAGGTGAGGGCGATTGATCGGCGGTTTGTGTTATGGGAGCGCTGACGGGCAACAGGTGCGTTCCGGCCGGAAGGGTAGTAGTGCCGTGTACGGTTACAGGTTGCAGGTCTGCAGGCAGGCTGCTTAGCGTCTGTTGCCAGTTTGATCCTCCGACCTCGATCAGTACTCCTCCCCGGTTGACCCATGAGCGTAGTGCTAAGAGCTGGTCGGCGTTTAGTGTATTGCTGGAAAAGTTATCCAGTACAATAACATCAAAATTTTCCAGCGCGGCCTCCATCGTTGGTAGTGTATGAGCATCCAGGGGAACCAGGGTGAGTGAACTGGTCTGGTTCGGGATCGAGGCGTTACCTAGCGCTGTGAAATCGGCGTTCGGGTCTGCGAGGAGCCCGATGAGAAGATTCCCCGTTTTGACGGCATAGGGTATAGCGTTCTGGTTGTTGGCACTGTTGCCTGTAGCGACCACTTTGCCATTCACATCGCGCAACGTCGCAAGAAAGCCTTGTGGAATAAGGTTACCAAAATAGAAGGGAATGTACAGCGTAACTTGCTTCGTGGCTTTCTTTGGGAGGGCTACAGGAGTTTCGTAGCTCCAGGGAGCGGTCGAGCCAATGAGGGTCGGTGTGGTGCTGGGTCCCGAGAACACGCTTACCGAGAGTGTCCCTTTGAAATCCGGTCCATTGTTGATGATCGTGACCTGCGCTGGCGTCCAGTACTCTTCTCGGTAATCTCCCTGGAAGCCCAGACTTACTTGCAGCGTCAGATTTGCTTTTGGCGTCGACGGAGGATAGATTGCTGCGTGTGGCTGTAGCAGGAAGAGCACGAGAACGAGGCCACAGATGATGCACAGGCAGCCTATAATAACACGAAGCGGCGTTTTTCTCAGCCAGGAATAATAACGATTAAGCATGCTCCTGTGCCTTTCTCACGACTTTCAAATATGGTTGCTCACGTGCAAGGACGATGAGGAACCCACACGATATTTCATGTCATAGTGAATAATAAAGTCTAATTCCTCATCTGTAAACCCATAATGTCGCGCTAATATGTGATCGATAGCGTCGATAATATGTTTCGATTTCTTCGCGTAGATCGTATAGCTGCCCGTCTCACCTCGTTTGAGATGCTGGGCGTGCTTACGAAAATCATCCATCAGTTGTTGGCAGAGTTCTTTTAGGGCAGCGATTACGACTTCGTCTCCTGGATAGGTAAAACGAAAACCGAAGAGCATGTAATCCTTCAGGTTGAATGTGTCGAACGTAACTGTATAGTACCACCAGAACAGGGAACTATTGAAGAGAGCAACGAATACATCGCAATCATAACATTCCTGAAATGCGCATTGTTTATTCGATGTAGTGTCATACGGCCATATAAAATTAACGAAGACTTTCCAGTACAGTCCCCCAGCCGAGCGGTAAAACATCCTATTCTGGTTTGGGATGCTTGCCAGATAGGTTCTGATTTGCTGGTGTGTCAACACTTTGCACATAATCGCATTTTCGAGCGTGCTACCGAATTTGGGATAGTAGTGCCGATTGTTGGGGTCGCCTGGAGCGGTTATACGACAATAGCTCAAGCATGTGAAGAGCAGGTCGCGGTACTCCCCGGACCATTTAATGACGTGGGTGCTGAAGCGTTGCACTGGTCCCCTGACTCTGGCGAGGTAAATGGTCGTGGGGATGCTAGCAACTTTGCCTCCTGAGAAGAGCATGGCGGGACGGAAGTGATAGAACGAAAGCCAGCTACAAGGGAACCAGCGCTGAAAGCCCTCGATGAAGGGAATCATGTTCTTCGTGGCAAATGCAGCTAGCGGAAGAATCATCCCGTGGCGGCCTTGCGGAGATAAGAGCTGGCGGCTACGCTCAATCACACAGGTATAGAGATTTGAACATGGCAGCGTGACAAAGTTGCGCAGTGTATAGGAAAACGTCTTCTCGTTGTACTCAACATAGGGTGGATTGCCGATAATAACGTTAAATCCCCCACGTTGGAAAACAGACTCAAACTCGATGTACCAGTGAAATGGTCGGTGGCTACTGCGCCAGTGCTCAAAGGCCGCAGGGTCATCGGGATCAACAGCGTATTCTCTGGCAAGAGCGCGATCAAGTTTAATGTGTGTCGAAGGCTTTGAGGGGGAATTGGCAGAGATGGCGTCAGCAGGGGATAGGAAGCCGATCAGCGCGTTGCCGGTGCAGATATGCTGAACAAGATCGGGTAATGGCTCGATGTCCTCAATATGTTCAGCGTGAGCCACGAGTTTGAGGAGGAAACGCAGTTTGCAGAGTTCGATAGCTTCTTCCATGATATCTACACCGTAAAGGTTATGGCTCATGATCGTCTTGAGAATAAAATAACGGTGGTCATGTTGCTGATGGAGAGAGCCGAGCAAGTCCTGGAAATCGTCAAATCGAAGGCTCAATGTTTGCATACGGTCAATGCATGCTTCGTACAACGGCACGAGGATAGTAAGTGCGGCAAAAAGAAACGCACCTGAACCGCAGGTTGGATCAAGTATCGTAAGTTGGGTGAGTCGTTCATAATAAGCGCGCAGCAGTGTGGGATCATCAATCGAGTGAATGGTATCGCGAGTAAACTGGCAGATATCGAGATTGTAGGTGATGAGATCATCGATAGTGCAAATTTCGCCAGAGGCAAGCATGTTGTGTAGTTCTTTGTAACGCGTGCGCCTGCTCATATATTCGCGCATGGTCTCCGTTGGAAGATAGCTCTCGTTACGAACAGGGTTATAGATATAGCGATCAGGGTTAGAGCGCAGAAGTTGCCAGCAAGCTGCTTTGCTCGGCACCGGGCAGATTTGCTCAATTGTATTGAAGAGGTAAGGAATGATCGTGTTTCTAGCGATATATTCCGTAATATCAGATTTTGTATAATAAGCTCCCATGTGCTGCTGGTTAATGTGTTTCTCAAAAATATGCCCTAATATATCGGGATTGATCTCCTGTTCAGTTTGCGGAATATGCTCGCCCAGGCACCAGTTATAGGTGTCAAAAAAAGCAAAGAGGGTTTCAAAGGCGGCATCGTCTATCTGGATCTCAGGAGTATGAAATTCTTCTTTGGGGGTTGTGAACAGATTGCTATCAAGATAGGGCACGTTGCCAAAGAGGGTACGTAGTTCGGGTATATGGTGTGGGGAGCCCAGGCCTTCATGAAACAAGGGCAGCAGGAAATGCCGGTAGAAGGTATTCTCTCCGTGGCGTTTTTGCAACATATGCAGGCGGTTTCGTAAATAGTGGCTATCGCCGTCGAGTAAGCCCTTTTTTTGAAGAAAGTAGAGGAACATCAAACGATTGAGGAGGCGTGAAGCATAGCGCTCACGGTCGGTAGCGGTTGCAATGCCGTGGATATGGGAGAGAAAGGCGGCACGTTCGTCCTTAAAGAGGGTGTGGAAGCGCTTGATAACATGCTCAACGCTAGAGAGTGAATGCTGTGTATCACTGCTCACTACTGTACAGCTCTCCTACTCGTTCAAATTATGCAGAGAACAGGGAGTTAGTCTATGATCCTTGCATTCTACAATGTCTACCGTCCTTTGTCAGCAAGCGGTTATCGTTCTATGATACGTGCTTGCCCTTTATATGTAAAGGTCTGTTGATCAACTTTTCCCCATGCGATATTTGATATCGTAGTTAATAATAAAATCGAGTTCCTGGTTGGTAAAACCATAGTACTTTGCCAGTACTCTATCGATCTCGTCGAGTAATGATTTAGAGCGGGCCATATGATATTCTTCTAACTCGATCAGCAATCCCTGTTTGTTTCGCTGGCTATCTGGTTTTGTATTGCGTGTAGTGAGCTGAGTGTGAGCCTTGATATCCTCTTCCAACTGGAGCGAGAGGGATGCTAACTCTGGCACAGCGGTGAGGTTTTCACCCGCAGGAAAGGCTTTGACAAGCGCGTGTGAGAGGTGAAATCCGTCAGAATAGGTAGCGAACCACAGATAGAAGAGGGAACTATTCATCAGTGCCATGATAGCGTGTGCCGTTGTCTTGTCGCGCAAAAAGAGAAACCGGCCGTGTGGCGGTTGCATCATAATGCCATTCTTTTTGTAGAAGGGCACACGACAGACGGCCTTCATCCAATAGTTCGTGGCCTCCTGGTAATAGACAGAATGCTCTGTTTTTTGCGGGGTGAGCAGTATTGCTATGCTGGCACCTCTGGACTTCTCCAATACCTTGTGCAGGATAATTTCCTGGAGCGGCGCGGCAAGCTTAGGAAAGACATGAGATTTGGTTGTGTGCTGTGTCAGGGTGTATGTGATCAAATCTAGTAAGTGGGGACGTTCGCTGGCATACCAGCGTTGTATTTTAGTGACATGGATAGCGCAGCTCTCCCCGCTCCCGTGCCTGGCGATGAGGAGAGAGAGGCGTTGAAATGCACCATCGAATAAGCGGCAGGGAAAGATCTCGAAATTGGCGAGCCAGAGGTGTTGTGTGCTGCTTGAAAGCGTGCGGCGTAACTGCTCAAAGCGTTCTCCTCCACAAATGCTCAATGGCACGATCAGTCCAAGATAGCTGCGTCCGGAACGGCATAAGGCCAGAGAGCGCTCAATCACTGCGGCATAGAGATTGCCGCAGCCTACATTTTCGTAGCCATGAACAGTATAGTTGTTCCTGATCTTGCTGTATTCAATGTAGGGAGGGTTTCCGATGATGATGTCAAATCCGCCGCGCTGCGTGATATTATGAAACGCCTCAAACCAGTGGAATGGCTGATGCGTTCTCTTCCAATGCGCAAAAGCCTTCTTATAACCATCTGCGTTGAGGAAGCGGTGTTGTTCAATGCCGTACTGTGCTGCCAGGTAATGGTCTGTCTGATGAGTGGTTAGGGTGTGCTGAGGAGGGAGTGTTGAGGAGGTATCTACTTCCCGAGCATGGATGAAGCCCACCAGCGCGTTGCCTACACGAATGTTGAAGTTGATGGTGGAAGATGCTCTGACATCTTCCAGGCACTGTGTATGAGCTAGCAGGGCAAGGAAGAGACGTAGTTTACACATCTCGATGGCTTCCTCCATCAGATCTACGCCGTACAGGTTATTACTGATGATGGATGTGAGGATGAAGTGGTTATGATTGGGATGTTGTGTGACTCTATCGAGAATAGCACGAACGGCGGAACTGTGAGGGGTATCGGCATCAAAGGCTGTTATGGCGTTCATGCGATCCAGGCAGATTGTGTAAAGCGGGGCGAGGGTGTTGAGCGCGGCAAAGAGAAAGGCACCTGAACCGCAGGTAGGGTCAAGGATGGTCAACTGCTCAAGGGTATGGTAAAAGGCGAGGAGCACGTCTAATCTTTCACACGTCTCAATTACATCCTGAGCGAAGCGCTGGAGATCGAGATTGTAGGTGATGAGATCGTCAATTGTACAAATGGCTCCATCGCGTAACAGGCTGTGAAGGTAGGCATAGCGAGTGCGTCGTGCCTGGTATTCGCGCGCTGTCTCTTCGGGCAAATACTCTATACTGCGTAGAGAAGCAGGGATATAGCGATCTGGGTGCGTTTGGAGCTGGTGCCAGATAGGCGCTGCTGAGTGAAAGCTCTCTGGATGGGAGACGGTAGCAAAGAGATAGGGGATGATCGTGTTTCTGGCGATATAGCTGGAGATATCTGCTTGCGTATAGTAGGCACCCATCTGCTTCTGATTGAGGTGCTGCTCAAAAATGGCAGTGAGTATATCGGGGGAGAGAGCACTGTGCTCCTGAGCCGTTTGCTTGTGAAGTACCCACTGATAAGCGTCAAAAAAAGTGAAGAGTTTTGTAAAGGCCTCGTCAGGTATGTGTAGCGGGGTGAGGGCCTGTTCCAGAGCATGTTGCTGGAAGAGCGAGAGGCCACAAGCTGCGACCTGGCCGAAACGAACATCGGCTATGCAGGTTTGTTGACAGAGTTTTTCATGACAGAGTGGGAGCAAATAGTTACGATAAAACAGGTCATAGCCCTGGTGCTGCTGTACAAAGCGTAGACGGTTGGAAAGGTAGTTATAATCGCCATCAAGGAAGCCATTTTGCTGGAGAAAATAGAGCACCATGATGCGTTTGAGCATAAAAGAGGCATAGTCTCTTCGCTGTGTTTCGTTGGGGATGCTCTCAATAGCGGCGAGGAAAGCCGTATATGCAGAGGCAAAACGGGATAAGAAATGTTTTGTCAGGAGCATTTTTAGCAGATAACACCCCTAAATCGAGTTGTACTATGGTGATGATGCTATTGTAGCAAGCATGTCAAGCTAAGTTGATAGTAGTTCCCTCTTGCCAGAAATGCGATTTAGTGTTAATCTCGTCCTGATATTATCGTGCCAGGAATCAGGAATGCATGAGGAGATTTGTCCCCTTTATGACACAGACTATGAAAAATCAGAATTCTTCAGTTTCAAAACGAGGCCGTCCTGGTCAGCGCCAGCAGGAGCGCTTAATGCGCCAGGTACGCCGTCAAAAAAGGCAGCGAGTGACGTTAACCGTCGTTGCTCTGCTTTTACTTTGTGTTGTGGTAGCCGTTGGCTTCTGGCAGTACGAGCGTTATACAGCTGATCAAGCGACGCTTAAAGACCAGCATGCAACTGCAACGGCAAAGGCTTTGATTACCCCGACCCCAGTTGTTGGTCCACCAACCCAACCACCAGCAACGCCACCAGCAGTAACTGGAAATGCCGTGAAACTTCCTGATGGTCTGCAATACGTTGATGTCAAGGAAGGTGTCGGCCCTGCTGCGAAGAAAGGTGATACAGTGACCGTCATCTATACTGGCTGGATACAAAGTAGTGGGAAGAAGTTTGATAGCTCTTACGACGAGAATAAACAAACCTTTGATGTGACGCCATTGGGAACAGCTCAGGTCATAGCTGGTTGGAATGAGGGACTTGTCGGCATAAAGTCTGGTGGTACGCGCCGCCTGATTATCCCACCGGCATTGGGATATGGTTCCGCTGGTTCTCCACCAGTTATTCCAGCCAATGCAACACTAATTTTTGATGTAACGGCAGTCGCGATCAAGTAGATAACGCATATCTTTTTTAGCACAACAAAACGTTTGCCCGATGACAAACGTTTTGTTGTGCTAAAAAAGATATGCGTTAGTTGAGCATGAGCACGACAGGTCAAGGAGAAAAAATAGCGTGAATGTTCGATAGCAACTTGCATTATTTGTATGTATCTGCTATAGTTGATATCATTCGGAGAGGGCTCTCACAAGGGAAAGAAGAGAGGACTTATGAGTAGAAGAGAGATAAGCCACCATGCTCAAAGGCGTCCTCTTCTTCTGGTGCGCCTTGCACAGAATGCACAGAAACGGCGGCGCTATATTGCTCAACTGCCATGGTGGCGTCATCCTATCGTCGGTTATTTATTGAGTATCCCGCTTTCTGCTCTTGCGCTCATGGTGCCGTGGCTGATTGGACCCAATTATTTCTTGGGAGCGCCTTTTTTTCTTGTGACTGTGCTGGTCGCGTTACTTTGGGGCACAGGACCAGCGATATTTTCTGTTCTGCTTGGAGTGATCGCTCTCGATTACTTTTTTATTCCTCCTCCCGGTATTAGTCTGAAGAACTGGGATGCACTCTTGCCATTTACCCCTTATTTCGTAGCAGAATTGTTTGTCGCACTGATTACCGCTCAGCGCGAAGCGGCTCGGCAACGGGCGCTTTTTGCCGAGCAGGAGATACAGGAGCATGCCGATGAACTGGAGCAGATTAATCGGCAGCTGGGTCAGGCGAATCAATTGAAAGATATGTTCCTTTCAAGAGCCTCGCACGAATTAAAAACACCTCTTACCACCATTCGTGGTCAGGCGCAGATTGGGCTGCGTCGTCTGGAAAAACAACCCGAATTGCCAGGCGAGTTGGGGGTTGTACATACAGCACTGCAGAGAGTTGAGGAGCAGTCATATCGTCTGCAAACGTTGATCGATGATCTGATGGATTTGAGCGTTTTGAGTACCGGAAAGGTAAAATTACGCCTGAAACGTTGCGATCTGAACAATCTCTGTCGTCAGATCGTCGAGGATCAGCGCCTGCTCTCCGGGCGTACTATCGAGTTAGAACTGCCTGAGAATCCAGTGATTCTGCGCATTGATAGCGATCGGTTAAGCCAGGTGATCACTAATTTGCTGACCAATGCCATTAAATACTCTACTGAAAATAGTGCAGTGCAGGTACAGGTGGTCCAACAACCTGCGGGAGCGCTCATCAAGGTGCATAATGTAGGATCGGTAATTCCGCCTCAACAACAGAAGAACATCTTTGAGCCATTTTATCGCGCATCCAACGCCCAATCGTCGGCAAAGCAAGGCTGGGGTCTTGGCCTGGCTATTTGTCGAGATATTGTCGAGCAGCACAATGGGAGCATCTGGGTTGAATCGTCTAAAGAAGCAGGCACTACATTTTTTGTAGAACTGCCAAATTAGTTCGATTTCCCTTGACATCAATAGAACGCGTAGGGTATACTCTTAACAATTTGAACACGTTCCCAATATATTCATGCACTGGAAAAGGTGTGGCATCGGCATGCTCGCGAACTATTGGACAACAACAATAGAAATAATGATGTGGAGGATATATCATCTCTCCCATTTCCACAACGGGCCTGGTGCCATCCAATGGAAGAGTCTTTCTTCCTCACCCCATTGATTCAGGGGTGGGGAATTTTTTTTATACGCTGGAGTTTTCACTCTGACTAGAAAAATGCATTTAGGATGGGAGAGGACTACGGGTATTCTACAAGCGTTGATGCTTGTATAGTTGAATAGGGGAATAAAAGGGGATGACCTGTCAACCGGTTGGTATAACTGTTTGCAGCAGGAATTGTGGGAGGTAACAGTATGAAACAAGTTGCGCTTGATCTACAACGTGGTCTTGAGAGGATTAATGGCAATTTTAGAGGCAAAGACATTGTTTCTCTTGACCAGTTTTCTGTAGATGATTTACACATTCTTTTTGACGTGACGCAGCGTATGAAGCAGATAGCGGTCAATAACGAACCTTCGCGTTTGTTAGAAGGCCATATCATCTCGCTGCTGTTCTTTGAGCCTTCCAGTCGAACGTTTGGTTCGTTTGCAGCGGCCATCAAGAGGCTGGGCGGGCAGACCATTGATATTCAAAACCCGGAGACGGTTTCTTCTGTTTCCAAGGGTGAGTCTTTTGAGGATACTATACGCGTGTTTGAAGCGTACTCCAATGCGCTTGTGTTGAGACATAGTTTGTCTGGTGCGGCAAAACTGGCAGCGGAGACTGCTCAGTTTGTACCGGTCATCAACGCTGGAGATGGCAGCAATGAGCATCCAACCCAGGCATTGCTTGATCTCTACACGCTTTATGAGCGCTTTGGCAGGCTTAATTACCTGACGGGGCTGCTGTGTGGCGATGCATTGAATAGCCGCACACAGCATTCGTTGATCAAGGGGCTTTCCCTCTTCGAGCACAATACAATTTACTTGCTTGCGCCGGAGCGCCTCAAGCTGACAGGGGGTGATTTGGAACTCTTCCAATCGCGTGGTATAAATATTATTGAAATAAGTAGTGAAAAAGACATTCCGCGAAATTGCAACTTCTGGTATTGGACGCGCGTGCAAAAAGAGCGTCTTTCATCGCCAGATGAATACCAGAATGTGGTCAAGGAATCATTCGTCGTCACTCCCAAATTATTGAACGAGTATGCGGGCAAAGATACGATCCTGATGGACCCATTGCCCCGTGTCAACTCCGTAGACTCAGCTGTTGATGCCGATGAACGCGCGGTATATTTGCGATCACAAATTAGAAATGGTCTCTATACGCGCATGGCACTGTTAGCACTGGTTCTCGGGAAAGCATCGCTATAGCTGAAAGGATGACAATGCACAACAATCTTGTAGAAAACAACTTGCTTATTGAAAACAGTCTTGCAGATCATTCTACTCTTGAAATCTTTCTTCGCGAAGATCGGCTGGTGCGTGGCACGCTCATCTTAGAGGATGGTACTGTGTTTGAAGGAACATCGTTTGGCTATCTGGGGAGCACTGCCGGTGAAGTGGTTTTTTGCACTGGCATGGTGGGTTATCCAGAAGCCTTGACGGATGCTTCTTTCGCCGGGCAAATCTTAACAATGACCTATCCAATTATCGGGAACTATGGGGTCCCCGAGCAGTCTTTATGGGAAGACGACAGAATCCGCGTTTCCGGGTTGATCGTTTCCAACTATATTGATACACCTTCACATGTACAAAGTCGTATGAACCTGGGTACCTGGCTGCAACAAGAGAAGATCCCGGCTTTGGAAATCAAAGATACACGCTTACTGACACAGCATATTCGTACACATGGCGCAATGTTGGGCAAAATTGTCATCGAAGAAGATATACCGTTCTATGATCCCAATTTCGATAATCTAGTTGAGCAGGTTTCGACCAGGCAAGTCAAGCAGGAGGGTTCGGGTGATACGACCATCGCGCTCATTGACGTAGGGGCCAAGCACAACATAGCACGCAGCCTGCTTAAGAGAAATGTGCGCGTGATCACTGTGCCGTGGGATTGGGATCTGTTCTCGCCCACGAATCGCTTCGATTTCGATGGAATTCTGATCTCGAACGGTCCCGGCAACCCGAAGATGGCCGAAAAGACGGTCCAGACCATTCGGACGGCCCTGGAGCGCCAGATTCCTACGATGGGCATCTGCCTTGGGCATCAATTGCTAGCGTTGGCAGCTGGTGGCGATACCTATAAGCTGAAATTTGGGCACAGGAGCCAGAATCAGCCCTGCCTGTTGCATGGCACGAAGCGCTGCTACATCACGACGCAGAATCATGGCTTCGCGGTGGGTAAGCTGCCGCCTGACTTCTCTCCCTGGTTCACCAATGCCAATGATGGCAGCAACGAAGGGATGCGGCACGAGCAGTTACCTTTCTTTTCAGTGCAATTCCATCCCGAAGCAGCGCCAGGCCCAATGGACACCGAGTGGCTTTTCGATTACTTCCTGGAGAAGGTACGAGGCTAGGAGGGGGATAAAGGAGTCTGCAAATGAACAAGCCACATAAAGTGTTAGTGCTGGGTGCGGGGGCGCTTAAGATCGGACAATCTGGGGAGTTTGACTACTCGGGATCGCAAGCGCTCAAGGCAATGCAGGAAGAGGGCGTCAGCACCGTTCTGGTCAATCCTAATATCGCGACCATTCAAACGTCGAAGCTGCTGGCCGATAAGGTCTACTTCTTGCCGGTGACAGCCTTTTTCGTCGAGAAAATCATCGAGAAAGAGCGCCCGGATGGTATCCTGCTTTCGTTTGGCGGGCAGACGGCGCTCAACTGCGGCATCGAACTCTATCGCAGGGGAGTGCTGGAGAAATATGGCGTACAAATTCTTGGCACGCCAATCTCGGCCATTATCCTCACGGAAGATCGACAGGAGTTTGCTGAGCACCTGCATAGCATAGATATTCCTACGCCACAAAGCAGAAGCGCAGAAACGCTCGCCGAGGCTCTGCGCATCGGAGAGGAGATTGGCTTCCCAGTCATGGTGCGCGCGGGCTTTGCGCTGGGCGGTCAGGGGTCAGGTATTGCCCGAGATGTTGAAGAACTAGAACATATCGTCAATGGCGCTCTGGCATTTGCTCCACAGGTACTTATCGAGCAATATCTGCATCATTATAAAGAAGTGGAATATGAGGTGGTGCGCGATGCTTATGATAACTGCATCACGGTTTGTAATATGGAAAACATGGACCCGTTAGGTATTCATACTGGCGAGTCCATCGTGATCGCACCCAGTCAGACACTCACCAATTACGAATATCATACGCTGCGTACCGCTGCCGTCTCTATCGTGCGAAGCCTGGGCATTGTGGGTGAATGTAACGTCCAGTTTGCCCTCGATCCCAGGACATCCGCTTACTACGTCATTGAGGTGAATGCGCGACTTTCGCGTAGTTCTGCACTGGCGAGCAAAGCTACAGGCTATCCGCTGGCTTATGTCGCGGCCAAACTGGCGCTGGGTTATGCGTTGACCGAGCTGACCAACAGGGTCACGGGAGTCACCCAGGCGTGTTTTGAACCCAGCCTGGATTATGTCGTAGTGAAGATACCGCGCTGGGACCTGGAGAAGTTCAAGGGCGTTGATGAGACGATTGGCACGGGCATGAAATCGGTTGGCGAGGTCATGGGGATTGGTCGCACCTTTGAGGAAGCGTATCAAAAGGCGATTCGCATGCTCGACCTGGATTTTGAGGGAGCAACCTCCGAAAAGGTCTTTGCCAACGACGGGGATGTGACCGATATCATCACGAGATATCTCTATAGACCAACGCCAAAACGCATGTTTGCACTGCCACTGGCAATGCGACATAACGTCACCGTCGAGGAGATAGCCGAAATTACCGGGATCGATCCCTGGTTTTTGATGCGCATCAAACATATCGTCGATATCGAGCGAAAGCTGCAAGAGAACCAGGATCTTTCAGCGTCCCGCCTCTTAGCCCTCAAGCAGATGGGCGTATCGGATAAACGTATCGGCGAACTGGTTGGTAAGACGGGATTGGAGGTACGGGCACTGCGCAAACAGTTTGGCGTCACGCCTGTCGTCTTTCAGATCGACACGCTTGGTGCTGAATTTCCTTCCAATACCAACTATCTCTATACAACCTATAATGGCCAGCATAACGACGTAAAGCCAAGGGGAGACCAGGGCATTGTCATCGTCGGATCGGGTCCCTATCGGATTGGGTCGTCGGTAGAATTCGACTGGACCAGCGTGAGCACTGTACAGGCGCTCAAAAAGTATCAGAAGAGTGCGATCGTGATCAACTGCAACCCCGAAACGGTTTCGACGGATTATGACACATCGGATCGACTTTACTTTGAGGAACTGACCTTTGAGCGCATCACCGACATCTGCGAATTTGAAGCGCCGCTGGGAGTGATCGTCTCGGTAGGCGGGCAAACGCCTAATAACCGGGCAAAAGCGTTGCAGAACTATGGTATACGCCTGCTGGGGACAGATGCCGCGGATATCGACCGGGCGGAAAATCGCTACAAGTTCTCGCAACTGCTGGACTCGCTCGACATTCGTCAGCCAGAGTGGAACAATTTTGTCGATCTTGACGAACTGACCCGCTTTGCTGATCGTGTGGGCTATCCGGTATTGGTGAGACCTTCTTATGTGCTCTCGGGCAGCGCCATGAACGTCTGCTATAACCAGGAGGAATTGGAGCAGTATACCAGGGAGGCTACAGCTGTCTCGCCGGAGCATCCCGTCACCGTCTCCAAGTTTATGCGCAAGGTCAGGGAGATCGAACTGGATGCCGTGGCCCAGCGTGGCGATGTCAAGGTGTTTATCATCTCGGAGCACGTCGAGAATGCGGGTGTTCACTCTGGAGATGCGACGATTGTGTTACCGCCGCAGACGCTCAATGAGCAGACAAAAAAGCGCATAGAAGGGGTCGGACGAGCCGTTGCCAAAGCACTGAATATCACTGGTCCCTTCAACATGCAATTCCTCGCCAAAAACAACGAGGTCTATGTGATCGAGGTCAACCTGAGGGCTTCGCGTACGTTCCCCTTCATCTCGAAGGTGACCGGAGTCAACTTCATCGAGGTCTTTGTCGATGCCCTCTTCCAGCAGGAGATCCCGGCGATCCATCTGCCGCCTCTGAACTTTACCGCCGTCAAAGCGCCGCAGTTCTCGTTCTCGCGCCTCACGGGAGCCGACCCGGTCTTGCGCGTAGAAATGGCTTCGACGGGTGAGGTAGCTTGTTTCGGCGAAGACATCGAAGATGCGTATCTCAAAGCCATCATCGCTACAGGGGGAAGTATACCCAAAAAAGGGGTCTTCATCAGTCTTGGTGGCGACGAGAAAAAGGCGAAGTTCCTGGAGAGCGCTAGGCTACTCAGCAAGATGGGTATTCCGCTCTACGCAACGGCAAAAACGAGCATGTTCTTACGCGAGCATGGCATCGAAACCACTACGCTCTACAAGATACACGAGCAGAAGGCACCTAACGTGCTTACCTACTTTGCCGACAACAAGATTGACCTGGCGTTCAATATCGTGGATGGCAATATCAAGAAAGAATTGGACGACGACTATGCGATGCGCCGCTACGCCGTCGATCACAATATCCCGCTGTTTACCAAGATCAAACAGGCACGCTTGTTTGTCAAGGCAATCACAGAGAAAGATCTGGCAACCATCCCGATAAAATCCTGGGACGAATACGAAGGAGTCGCGGTATGTCAACCCGGTTGATGGGAGCCATTGTGCTCCCTGATCGGATCATACAGGGAACTATCTCTATCGTAGAAGGAAAAATCGAGCGCATAGAAGAGGGCTTTCCCGACAATACAGAGGGAGCTCTCGATTTTCGCGGGAAGTATCTGCTGCCCGGCTTGATCGAAGTGCATGGGCATATGCGTGAGCCGGGGCTGGAGCATAAAGAGGATATCCCACATGGGACACGGGCGGGCCTGGCGGGAGGCTACACGACTATTCTGGA
>Ga0070741_10012313_pt1 | contig 15497 bp, 12 predicted proteins | sample Coa_R1_4_FD_66440 | JGI IMG/M metagenome (GOLD analysis project Ga0070741, IMG submission 66440) | Surface soil microbial communities from Centralia Pennsylvania, which are recovering from an underground coalmine fire - Coalmine... | ecosystem: Environmental > Terrestrial > Soil > Unclassified ... | reverse complement strand
TCGTTGGACGCTTTCTTGAATTCGGCGAGGCTCTTGCCGAGCGAGCGGCCGAGCTCGGGCAGCTTTCGCGGTCCAAAGATAATGAGCGCGATCACGAAAATGATGATCAGCTCGGGCATGCCGATCGAACCAAACATACGTCCCTGCTTTCTTGATGAAAGTGAACGACCATTATAGCCCAGAAGTCGTTGCCGGGCCATAAGTTATCTGTTACGCTGAGTGTCTATGCGACGCTACCGAGCCGTCCCCGCCGTGGTCTTCGCGATCCTCGTGTCCGCGCTCGTCGGCGGCCTGTTTGGGCGTAGCGCGCTCGCGACCGACGACAAGATTCCCGATCATTACCGCGCGTTCACTGCCGCGGTGAGCACGATCGAGAGTAATTACGTCGACAAAGTCGACTCCGAAAATCTCGTCACCGGCGCGATCCGCGGCATGCTCGGCACGCTCGATCCGCATTCAAGTTATTTCACGCCGAAAGAATACGCGCAAATGCGCGAGCGCCAGGAAGGGCGCTACTACGGCATCGGCGTGTCGATCGTCTCGATCGACGGCGACGTCACGGCGATGCAGGTGTTCGAAGGGTCGCCGGCGCACAAGAAAGGCATCCGCGCGGGCGATATCCTCGCCGAAGCCAACGGCAAGGACATGAAAGGCTGGACGACCGATCAGGCGATGCGCGAACTGCGCGGCCCGCGCGGGACGAAAGTCTTCGTCAACATCAAGCGCCGCGGCTACGACCAGCCGATCGGGTTCGAGCTGCAGCGCGACGAGGTGTACATCCCGACCGTTCCGGCGTACTTCATGATCGACGCGTCGACCGGTTACATCCGGATGCAGGACTTCGGCGAGAACACCGACCGTGACGTGAAGCACGCGCTGCGCGAGTTGACGTCGAAGGGGATGAAGCGGCTGCTGTTCGACGTCCGCGGGAATCCCGGCGGTCCGCTCGACCAGGCGATCAAAGTCGTCAACGAGTTCATTCCGCGCGGCAAGATGATTGTGTCGACGCACGGCCGCATCGCAAACTCGGATCAGGAATATCGCGCGCAGGAAGATGGCGAGTTCACCGACTTCCCGATGGTGCTGCTCGCGAACCGCAACAGCGCGAGCGCGGCGGAGATCGTCACCGGCGCGCTGCAGGATCACGACCGCGCGTACGTCGTCGGCGAAACGACGTTCGGCAAAGCGCTCGTGCAGTCGGTGTATCGCATCAGCGGCAACGCGGGCCTGGCGCTGACGACCGCGCACTACTACACGCCGAGCGGCCGGCTGATTCAGCGTCCGTGGGACGCGACGTTCGACGAATACCTCAGTTATCAGTTGCAGGATCAGTCGAAAGAACGTGCCCACACGCCGAGCGAGTTGAAGCACACCGACGCGGGGCGTCCCGTCTACAGCGGCGGTGGCATCGAGCCCGACAAGCGCGTCGTCGGTCCAGTGGGGCCGAACAACGCGGGCGGATTCAATCCGACGCGGTTCGGACGATCGCTGCTCGGCCGCCAGGAGTTCGCGCGCTTCGCGCAGCGCTTCTCCGCCGAAGGCGACACGCGCGTCAGCGGCAAGTTCACCGGCCGGTCGACTGTGAAGCCGGAGTTCACCGTTGACGAGGCGATGCTGAACGACTTCCGCGAGCAACTGAAAGCCGATCACGTGCGCATGGATGACGAGGCGTTCAAGAAGGACGATGCGTTCATTCGGGCGATGATCCGGTTCGAGATCGACACGGCGCTCTTCGGCGTCGCCGACGCGTGGCGGCACCTGATCATGGTCGACCCGCAGGCCCAGGCCGGCCTGCAGCAATTTGGCGAGGCGGTGAAGTTGACCGAGCTCAGCAAGGCCAAGGGGACCAAGGTTGCACATTAGGGCAGCCAACCCCTACAAATTGCGCTGCAATTTGGACTTGCCGCTATATTTAGTCGTGTTACACTGACGACCGACTTACGGCCCCGGGGCCGTTTTCCGAACAGGTAGCGCAGGCCGTGAGGCCTGCCCGGAAGACGAAAGGGCTCAGATCGGTCGCTTGTCTAGTTGCTCCCAGCCAACTCAACTAGGTCGTACCGCGTCGCAGTACGGGTGTATCCATGCGCTTGCAGCGTCTTGAAATCAACGGATTTAAGTCGTTCTCAGATCGGTCGGAGCTCGCGTTCGACGCGGGTGTGACCGCCATTGTCGGCCCGAATGGGTGCGGCAAGAGCAACGTTGCCGACGCCATCACGTGGGTGATGGGCGAGCAGAGCGCCAAGAGCCTGCGCGGCGACAAGATGGAGGACGTCATCTTCAACGGCAGCGACGCGCGCAAGCCGACCGCCGCCGCCGAAGTGAAGTTGAAGTTCAACGGCTTCGTCAAGAAGCTCATCGCCGACGGCCCTCACGGCAATGGGAACGGCAATAGCAATGGCAACGGCAATGGCCATCACGCAGACGAGGCCACGCAGATTGCCGAAGACATCATCCAGTCGGTCGCGCGCGAAGTCGAAGTCACGCGGCGTCTGTATCGCTCGGGTGAAAGCGAATACCTGATTGACGGGCAGATCTGCCGGCTGAAGGACATTCACGACCTGTTGATGGATACGGGCCTCGGCGCCAAGGCCTACGCGATCATCGAGCAGGGCAAGATCGGCATGATCCTCAGCACGCGGCCCACCGATCGCCGCCAGTTGATCGAAGAAGCCGCGGGGATCACGAAGTACAAGGCGCGCCGCCGCCAGGCGGAGCTGAAGCTCGAAGCGGCGCAGCAGAACCTCACCCGCATCGACGACATCGTCTTCGAAGTCGAAAAACAGCGCGGCACGCTCAAACGGCAGGCCGCGAAAGCGCGCCGGTATCAGAAGCTGCGCGACGAGTTGAAGCGCTGGGAGAAGGTGCTCTTCGCCCGCCGGTACCGTCAGCTCGCGGAAACGATCCAATCGGCGCGTGCCCGGTTGACCGACGCCCGCGAGAGAGAATCGGCGGCCGCGGCGCGCGTGGCCGAAGTGGAAGCCGATCTTGGGCGTCTGCGCATCGAGCTCGTCGAAGCCGAATCGAGCGCGACCGCGACGCGCGAATCGGCGCACGCGCGCGAGCTCGCGATCAACCGCCAGCAGCAGCAGATCGCGTTCGACAAGGATCAGATTCAGCGCCTCGACGCGCGGTCGGCGACCGTGATGTCCGAGCTGGACGCGCTCGAAGCCCGTCGCGAGCCGGCGCGTGTCGCGCTGACGGCCCGTCGCGATGCCGCGGCGGAAGCGAATACCGAACGCGACCGCGCCGCCGACGCGATGCGCGACGCGACCGAAGCATACGAAGCGGCGCACCGTGAAATCGAAGGCCTCGAGGCCGACGTCGAAGCGGCCCGCAGCGAGGTGTTCTCGGCCATCAACTCCGCGACCGCCTTGCGTCACGCCATCGAGCACTCCATCACGGCGCGCGACAAAGTGGCCGAAGCGCTGTCGAAGCTCGACGTCGAAGCGTCGGATCTGCGTGTGGAGTCGGAGCGGATCGGGCAGGCGCGCAGCGCGGCGGCTGACGGTCTGAAGCGCGCCCAGGACGCGATCGAAGCGACGCGGATTGCGAAAGCGGCGCGCGAATCGGAGCTCGCGAGCGCGCGGATCGAACACGAGTGGCGGGCGCGATCGGTCCGCTCGCGAGAGCACGAGCTCGCGGGTCTCGACGCGCGGCTGAAGTCGCTCGAAGAACTCGAGGCGGCGCGCGCCGGCTACGGCGATGCCCCACGCGCCGTGCTCGCGCAGGCGAACGGCACCGTCAATCAGCAGGGCGCGATCGCCGACTATCTCGACGTCGAGCCGGGCTACGAACGCGCCGTCGAAGCCTGCCTCGGCGATCTCCTGCAGCACGTCGTTGTCGAACAGCATGCCCACGCCGAAGCCGGATTCCAGGTCGTGCAGGAAGCCGGCGCCGGCCGGTGCGGCTTCCTGGTCACGTCGGCCGTCGGCCACGGCGATCCCGGACCGCACGTGTTGGCGGACGTGGCGCGCGCGATCGATGTCGTGTCCGGCTTCAGCCGGACCGTCGGCAGTCCGGCTGACGGCGGACACTACGTCCCTGATGGGGTTGTCTCGCTCTCGTCGGTCGTCCGCGTCAACGGGCCGCATGCCGAGGCGATTCGACGCACGATCGGCGACGCCTGGATTGCGAATTCGTACGCGCGCGCGGTCGACGTCAGCCGCATGACGCCGCTGGCGGTGGCGACGACCGACGGCCACGTGTTCCGTGGCCCGGCGCTGGTGTCGGGCGGCGCGCGGGCGGAGTCGCGCGGCATCCTCGAGACGAAGCGCGAGATCAAAGAGCTGCGCGACCGGATCACCGGCGAGCGCGACGCGCTGCGGCGGCTGGCGCACGAAACCGCCGAACTCGAAGCGACGATCGCGCACGCGTCGAATGCGATCAGCGCACTCAACGCCGAACATCACAAGCAGGAGAAGGCGATTGTCGGGTTCGACTCGCAGCTCCAGCACGCGACCGACGAAGAGCGGCGCCTGGCGCAGCGGACCGAGCAGCTCGGTCGCGAGCGGCGGCAGAACGAGGAAGAGCGAGACGCGCTCGACCGCCGGCAGGAGGAAGCGCGTGCCTCCATTGCGAAGCTCGAAGAGGATCAGCGCGCCGCCGACGAGCGGTTGACGGTCGCCCAGCGGCGCCTGTTCGAGGCACGTGAATCGGCCGAAGCGCTCAGCGAGCGCGCCGGTCACGCGCGCGCGGAACACGCGGCGCTCGTCGAGCGCGCCAGCGCACTCTCGGGTGAGATCGAACGGCTCGAGGAGGCGGCGAAAGAGCTCGAGCAGCGCGCGACGGCATTGGCCGGCGAACTCGCTGAATCGCGTCAGCGCATCGAGGAACTGCGGGCGTCGATCGCTTCAGGCGAATCGCAGCTCGATGCCGATATCCGCGAACTCGAGTCGCTGCGGCAGCAGGTGATGGCGTCAGATGAAGCGGTCAGCACGCTGCGGGCGAAGACCGACGAGCTCGAACTGCAGATCAAGGACGCACGGGCGGCGCACGACGCGATCCGGACCGTCGCGTCCGAACTCGACGTGGCGCGCGCGACGGCCGAAGCGGATCTGTCGCACCTCGCGCATACGTGCGAAGACGCCGTCAACGAGTCGCTCGACGCCGTCCTCGCCGAAGTGGAGGAGATGGAGCGCGCTGGCACAGACACGCCCGACGCGCGCGTGATTGCCGCGGACGAACGCGAGGACGAAGAAGGCGAGCCGGTCGACAGTCAACCGTCGACGGTCGACAGCCTTGCCGAAGCCGAACAGCGCACGATGAGCGCGGAAGAAGCGATCGCGACGCTGCGCGGGAAGATCGACCGTCTCGGCCCCGTCAACATGATGGCGATCGATCAATTCGACGAGCTCGAAACGCGTCACGCGTTCCTCACGACGCAGCGAAAGGATCTGGTCGACTCGATCGCGCAGACGAGCGAAGCAATCAAGCGGATCGACGAGACGACGCGGCAGCGGTTCACCGAGGCGTTCACCGCGATCAACCGCAATTTCCAGGAGACGTTCAGCACGCTCTTCGGCGGCGGGCGCGCCGGCCTGACGCTGCTCGACGAGAACGATCCGCTCGAAAGCGGCATCGAAATCATCGCGCAGCCGCCCGGTAAACGGCTGCAGAGCGTCCAGTTGCTGTCGGGCGGCGAGAAAGCGCTGACCGCCATCTCGCTGATGTTCGGCATGTTCAAGTTCAAGCCGAGCCCGTTCTGCGTGCTCGACGAAATCGACGCGCCGCTCGACGACGCGAATATCGGCCGCTTCGTCGAGATGCTGCGCGGCATGCAGGAGCACACCCAGTTCATCGTGATCACCCACAGCCGCAAGACGATGGAAATCGCCGACCGGCTCTACGGGGTCACCATGGAGGAACCAGGGGTTTCGAAGCTCATTTCCGTCCAAATGAACTGAACCCCTCGGCGTCGCGTATCTTTAGCCGAGGAGTGACTCCATGATTCGACGGCTCTCATGTCTGCTGGCGGTGGTCTCCATGGCGGCGGCCTGTGGCTTTGGGCCGCTCGATGGACGCGCCACCGAGGTCTGGACGAAAAGCTATCCCCTGGCCGCCGGCGGCGAGTTGCACATCGGCAACACGAACGGCCGGATTGACGTGGAAGGTGTCGACGGCTCGACCGTCGAGGTCCGCGCCGAGAAGATCGCGAAAGCGGTCAGCGACGATGCGGCGAAGGAATTGCTGCCGCGCATCGAAATCAACGAGGACATCAAGGCCGACCGCGTATCGGTCGAGACGGCGAAGCTGGGCGGCATCATGATGGGCGCGAGCATCGAGGTGCGCTACACGGTCAAGGTGCCGAAGTCCGCAGTCATCGATCTCTCCAATACGAACGGTCTCGTGTCGGTGAAGAACCTCACCGGCAAGGTCCGCGCGCACACGACCAACGGCGGCGTGCGCGGTACCGACCTCACCGGATCGGTTGACGCGAGCGCGACCAACGGCGGCGTCAATGTGGATCTCGCCTCGCTCGGCAAAGGTCCGATCTCGCTCTCGACGACCAACGGCGGCGTCAACCTCGCGTTGCCGACCGACGCCAAAGCCGACGTGTTCGCGACGTGTACGAACGGCGGCATCAGTGTCTCCGGGGTCCCGATCGAGATGACCGAACAATCGCGGCGCCGTGTCGAAGGCAAAATGAACGGTGGCGGCGCGTCGATCGAATTGAAAACGACCAACGGCGGCGTGCGCATCCGCGCGCACGGTGATCGTGCGCCGAAGGACACCGATACCGATAGCCGTTAGTCGATAGCTGATAGCCGTCAAGCGGATGAACGAGGACAAAGCTTCCCGATACCATCGGCTCAAACGCACGGTCGGCATCGTGTCGATGGCAGCCGGCGTGCTCGTGTTCGTCGCGCTCCTTGCCACCGGCGGCAGCATCTGGTTGCGCGTCATCGCGCGCGGTTACGTGCTGCCGTACGTGATCCTGCTCTCACTGGTCAACGAAGTCATCTCGCTGCCGCTTGCGTTTTACAGCGGTTACGTCCTCGAGCGACGCTACGGTCTCTCGAATGAAACGCTCGGCGGCTGGGCGCTCGATCAACTCAAGTCGTTTGCCGTCGCGATCGTCCTCGGCGGCGGCGCGGCGGTCCTGATTTACTGGCTGATTCGACTATCGCCCGACCGCTGGTGGCTGACCGCCGGCCTCGTCTTTGCGTTGCTGATTGTCGGGCTGACGAACCTTGCGCCTGTGCTTCTGCTGCCGCTCTTCTACACGTTGAAGCCGCTCGAGCGCGAGACGCTGCAGGCGCGCTTGCTGGCGCTCGCCGCTCGCGCCGGCGCGCGGGTCCTCGGCGTCTACGAGTGGGGGCTTGCCGAGAAAACGAAAAAAGCGAACGCCGCGCTGACTGGTGTGGGCTCGACGCGCCGAATCCTCGTCTCCGACACGATGTTGGCCGATTATTCAGACGACGAGATCGAGGTCGTGTTGGCGCACGAGCTCGCGCATCATGTCCACGGCGACATCTGGAAAGGCATCATCTTTCAGAGTTTTCTGATTCTGGCCGGCTTCTACCTCGCGTCGCGCGTCATGTTGGCGCTCGCAGGACCGCTGGGCTTGTCAGGGGTGGACGATGTCGCCGGACTGCCGCTGTTGATGCTCGCGGCCGGCGCCGTGTCGCTCGTGATGGTGCCGTTCGCGCACGCGATGTCGCGCGCCTTCGAGCGCAGCGCCGATCGTTTCGCGCTCGAGTTGACGCGGAACCCGTCCGCGTTCATTTCCGCGATGAAACGCCTCGGCGCGCAGAATCTCGCGGAGGATCAGCCGTCGAAGATCGTGCAGCTGCTGTTCTACAGCCATCCACCGCTGCGCGAGCGGATCGCGATCGCGCAGGCCTACAAGTCGTAGCCAGGCCTTTTGGCCTGCTCATGCAGCAAGTTTCGGTTCGGCCGGCTCCGGCTCGGCCGCGACGATCTCCACTTTCAATTTTTGAATTTCGAGCAAATGGTGGCGAACGTGTTCCGTCTCCCACGCCATCAACGCCCCGTATAACACCGCGTTGATCGCGAGGTGCGGCTCACGCCGGCTCAGCCACGCCGCCGCGTTGTACAGTCCCATGAGCGCCGCCAATCCGAATGCGCCGGCATGGACACCGAGTTTGAGTGGCTCACAGTTCCCGCACTTGAGGATGCGCAGCTCCATCTCCATACAGACGAGTAATGCAAATGGAGTTCCGGGATAGGATCAAATGACCGATGAACCGACTCATCATTGCGATGACGGGCGCGACCGGCGCGATTTACGGCGTCCGCGCGCTGGAGATGTTAAAGGGGGCGGGTGTCGAAACCCACCTGGTCATGAGCAAGTGGGCCGCCGCGACCTTGTTGCATGAAACGGCGTACTCCGTCGATCAGGTGAACGCGCTCGCCTCCGCGGTCCACCCGATCGGCGATCTTGGCGCGACGATCGCGAGCGGATCGTTTGTGACGATGGGAATGCTGATCGTCCCGTGCAGCATGCGGACGCTGGGTGCCGTCGCCAACGGCATCGGCGACAACTTGATCCACCGGGCCGCCGACGTCGTGTTGAAGGAACGCCGGAGATTAGTCCTCGCGGTGCAGGAAACACCGGTCAGCGCGATCCATCTCGAGAACATGCTGAAGTTGTCGCGGCTCGACGTCCAGATCGTGCCGCCGGTGCCCGCCTTCTACACCAAGCCGGCGTCGATCGATGACGTGGTGAACTACACGGTCACGCGGATGCTGGACCAGGTCGGGATCACGTTGTCGAGCGATGCGCGCTGGGCCGGCTTCGGCGACGCGAAACCTCACGGTACCACCCGATAAAGCGTCCGCACCTCATCCTCAGCCACGCGTTCCAACGGCAGCCGAGCCAGATAGGCGACGAGCGGCGCCGGCGTCGCGTCGCGCATCACGAGCACGTAGCGACATGGCATCTGCGACGGTGCCACCGGATGCTCCGCATCCACTGGACCGCCGGCCTGCAGCCGCAGCACGGCGCTCGTAAACGGCGTCGCTGCATACGCAGTCTCCGCCTCGCGCGGCATCCGGCCGATGAAGCCGCCGACGAGCGGATGTTCGTGCAGCGTGGCGTCGTACAGCACGCGCCGATCCTGCGAACCCACACCCGAGAGTCCGTCGCCGAAACCAAACGGAACGGTGCAGAGCGCGCCCGCCGGCAATCCTCGCAGCGTCGCGTACAGCGCCGGTTGATCGACGAGCGTGAGCGGCATCGGTGCGGCCCAGTATTCGATCAGCACGGCGACGATGGCGACGATCGACAGAGGGTGCGAACGCCGATCGGCGAGTGCGATCGCGCCGAGCATCGCGATCGCGAGGTACACGAGGACAGTCATCCGCCCCGGCATCCGAGCGTTCGCCACGACCGGCACGAAGCGCGCGAGCACCTCGGGCAGCCACAGGCCGGTGTTCCAACCGAGCACGATCAGGAATGGGCCAAGCGCAAGCGCTCCGAACACGACGGCGACGATACGCCACCAGCGCGTGTCGCCGGCAAGCCGTCCGCGCGCGCGCGCGAGGACAGCCAGCGTAAGCGGCGCCACGCCGATCCACATGACCGATTCAATCGAATCGATGTGGAATCGCGCGTACACGTAGCGCGCGACGCCGCCAAACCACGGATGCGACGGTGGGCCCAGCAGCACCGTCGCGATGTCGACCCCACGAGGCGCGCTGTGCCATTGGTACGCCGGCGTCACGTAGTCGCCGTGAAAGGCCACCTGCACCGCTTCCCAGATGAGTGGGGTCGTAACGACAGCGAAGGCGGCGGCTGCGGCCGCAACGCGGACGGCGGATCGCGTGAGCAGTGTGAGATCCGGCCGCGTGACGCGGACCGTCATCCGCCAGGTGCACGCGAGGACGCCGAGCAGTGCCACCCACGCGAGCGTTCGAATGTTGAGGAACTCCTCCGTACGGAGGACGGCGGCGCTGATGGCGAACGCGAGAGCAGCGAGCGCACATCCGATGCGAACGCGTCGAAGCCGCGAGGTCGTCACGCGCCGTGCGACGCGGATCGAGGCGACGTTGAGCGTGAACGCGACGTCAACGACGGCGAACAGCGCGAGATACGCGACGTAGTAGTACGCGGTGTAAGCGGCCATCGCCGCCACCATGCCGGCAGTGGCCGCCCAAGGCCACGCGCGATCGCGGCGCGCACGAAGCCAGCACACGGCGAACGCGGGTACGAGCCACGCGGCCGTCAAATCGAAATGCCCGAGCCGTTGCGCCGCGATGTACGGCGACAAGCCGAACGTCAGTCCGGCAAATAGAGCGGCGAGCACATCGCCGGTCGCCTGCCACGCCAACGCGTACGCCGCCGCCATATTGGCGCCGACGAAGCAGAGCAGCAGCACATTGTGCGCGGTGACCGTCGACGCCCGCGCGAGTAGCGTCGCGCCGATGAACGCCGGCAGCGCGGTGTGCGGATGGTCGACGATGGTCGTGCCCGTCGGCGCGAACAGGTACGGCGTGAAGAAATAGCGGCCGCCGGTGTGGAGTGCGTGACGCATCCACCAGAAGTTCCAAATGAAGCTGTAGTTGTCGCCGGGATTTCCCGGAAGGGCGGTCGAAAGGTGAGCGGCGAGCGGCCAGGTCCAGAGGCCGGCGACGATGGCGAAGAACGCCACGGCGCCGGCGTGTTTCATCAGCTCTTCGGGGCGACCGGCGCGGCGCCGCCTTCGCCGCCCTCTTGCAGCAGCGCTTTGCGGCTCAGACGAATCTTGCCGGTGGGATCGATGTTGATCACCTTCACCAGCACCTGTTCGCCCTCTTTCAGTTCATCGCGCACGTCCTTGACGCGATGATTGGCGATCTCGGAGACGTGCAGCAAGCCATCGGTGCCAGGCATGATCTCGACGAAGGCGCCGAAATCGGTGATGCGCTGGACTTTTCCGAGATAGGTCTTGTTCAGTTCGGGCGTCGCCGTCAGCTCCTGGATGATCGAGATCGCTTTCTGAGCCGACTCGCCGTCCGCGGACGCCACGTTCACGCGCCCATCGTCTTCGACATCGATCTTGACGCCCGTGCGCTCGATGATGCTGCGGATCATCTTGCCGCCCGGGCCGATGACGTCGCGGATCTTGTCGACCGGGATCTTGATCGTGACGATGCGCGGCGCGTGGATCGAGATGTTCTCGCGCGGCGCCTGCAGCGCGTCGCGCATCTTGCCGAGGATGTGCATCCGGCCCTGACGCGCCTGCTCGAGCGCTTTCTTCATCACGTCGGTCGTGATGCCGGCAACCTTGATGTCCATCTGCAGCGCGGTGATGCCGTCGGCCGTGCCCGCGACCTTGAAGTCCATGTCGCCGTAGTGGTCCTCGGCGCCGGCGATGTCGGAGAGGATGGCATGCTTGCCGCTCTTCTCGTCCATCACGAGGCCCATCGCGATGCCCGCGACCGGCGACTTCAGCGGCACGCCGGCGTCCATCATCGCGAGGGATGCGCCGCACACGGACGCCATAGACGAGGACCCGTTCGACTCGAGGATGTCGGAGACGATACGGACGGTGTACGGGAAGTTCTCTTCGCCCGGCAGCATCGTGGCGACCGCGCGCTCCGCGAGCGCGCCGTGGCCGACTTCGCGGCGGCCTGCGCCGGTCATGCGTCCGACTTCGCCGACCGAGAAGGGCGGGAAGTTGTAGTGGAGCATGAAGCTCTTCCAGGTCTCGCCCTCGAAGCTTTCGATCTTCTGCGCATCGTCGGCCGTGCCGAGCGTGCAGGTGACGAGGGCCTGCGTTTCGCCGCGCGTAAACACGGCGGACCCGTGCGTGCGCGGGAGGACACCGGTCTCGATCCAGATCGGACGGATTTCGTCGAACTTGCGGCCGTCGAGGCGGACGCCGTGCGTCAGCACTTCCTCGCGCAGCACGCGTTCCTTCAGTCCGCTGAAGACGGCTTTCGCGTCGGCGCGGCGCTCGGCTTCGGTCTCTGGATACGATTCGACGAGTTTCTTCTTCACCTCGTCGACTTGCCCATAGTTCTCCAGCTTGTCGCGCAGACGCATCGCCGCTTGCAGCGGAGCGAACGCTTTCGATTCGACGTCGGCGACGAGGTCGGCGGCGATTTCCTTGACCGTGACCGTCACTTTGGCCTTGCCCGCATCGGCCTTCAACGCGTCGATGGCGGCCACGATCTGCTTGATCGCGGCGTGCGCGGTGTCGAGCGCGGTGACGACCTGATCCTCGGTCACTTCTTTCGCGCCCGCTTCGACCATGACGAGGCCGTCGGCGCTGCCGGCGACGATGAGATCCAGCTTGCTCTCTTTGCGCTGCTGGAACGTCGGGTTCACCAGGAACGTGCCGTCAACGAGTCCCATGCGGACGGCAGCGATCGTTTTCTGGACCGGGATGTCCGAGAGCGCGAGCGCGGCGGAGGCGCCGGTGATCGCGAGCACATCGGTATCGTTCTCCTGATCGGCGGAGAGCACGAGGCCGATGACCTGTGTCTCGAAGCGCCAGCCGTCCGGGAACAGCGGACGGATCGGCCGGTCGATCATGCGGCTCGTGAGCGTTTCCTTTTCGGCCGGCTTGCCTTCGCGCTTGAAGAAGCCGCCCGGGATCCGCCCGGAGGCGTAGGCGTACTCACGATAGTCGACCGTGAGCGGCAGAAAATCGATGCCTTCGCGCGGCGATGCCGAACGGCACGCCGTGACGAGGACAACCGAATCGCCATACCGGACGATGACGGAGCCGCCGGCCTGCTTGGCAAGCTTGCCGGTTTCCAGACGAAGAGTGTGCTGACCAACGTTCAGTTCGCGGGTAGTCATAAAGTGCGTTACTTGCGGATGTTGAGCCGCTTGATCAAATCGGCGTAGCGATGCGCGTCCTTCGTCTTGAGGTAGTCGAGCAGACGACGGCGCCGGCCGACCAGCATCAGCAGGCCGCGACGCGAGTGATGATCCTTTGCGTGCGTTTTGAAATGCTCTGTCAGGTAGTTGATGCGTTCGCTGAGGATGGCGACCTGGACTTCCGGGGATCCCGTATCGCCGTCGTGGGTCTTGTACGTCCCGATGAGTTCGGTCTTTCGGTCTTTGCTAAGGGCCACCTGGTACACCTCCACGGACGCTCCAGTCACGCTCGACCGACCGGATGCGCCGTATAACCAAAATTTTCTTAGTCGAGCAAGATCAACATGTTACCTCAGGACGACCGAGGGATGCAAAAGCCCCGCAGCGGTCGGTTCGGCGATCGCGACGAGGTCCCCGGCGTCGTCGAGCAGGCGCACGAACGGGGCACGGGGGCGGGATTCGAGGTTCGGGATTCGGGGTTCGAGGTCACGCCCGTGAAGCGCTCTCAAGACCTCGTCGGCATCCATGGTCATCGCCGGCAATTGGGTCAGCATGGCACCCAGCGGGATGATGTCGTCCATCGTCGCGGCTTCCAGTGCCACCGATTCCTCGATCGTCAGCTCGCCTGCGCGGGTCCGCCGGAGCGCGGCCAGGTGGCCACCTGTGCCGAGGCGTTCCCCAAGGTCATGCGCGAGGGCGCGGACGTAGAAGCCGGCGGAGCAATCCAGCGACACCGTCACGCGGTCCTCGTCTACGCTCACGACCTCGAGTCGTGAAACGGTGACGACAACCGGGGTCAGAGGTGCCTGAGGTGCCTGAGGTGTCAGAGGTGCCTGAGTACTCTGACCCCGGAGAGTCCTTCGAGCAGTCCGGTGACTCGGCTGACCGGCGATCTTTTTCGCGGAGAAGATCGGAGGCTGTTGCAAAAACTGACCGCGAAAGGCGTCGAGCGCGCGATCGATGACGTCGATTGTCGGTAGCTGGCCAGAGTAGGGCACGCCCAGAGGCGACCCTTCCGCGTCGCCGGTGTCGGTCGCGAACCCCAGCCGCACGACCGCTTCGTAGGATTTGTCGCTGGAACTCAGAAATCGCGCCAGCCGCGTCGCGCGACCGATGACGAGCGGCAAGACGCCGGTCGCCAGCGGATCGAGCGTCCCCGTGTGACCGATGCGTCGCTCGCCAAGGACGCGCCGCATCCGCGCGACGACATCGTGTGACGTCGGCCCGGACGGCTTGTCAACGACCAGCAGGCCGTCCATCGATCGCGCGTTCCATTTTCTCCACGAACACCTTCTGCAGTTGATCGATGCCGCCGGTCACCGTGCAGCCCGCGGCGTTCTTGTGGCCGCCGCCGCCGAATTCTTTCGCGATCGCGCCGATGTCGATGTCCCCCTTGGACCGCATGCTGACGCGATACTCTTCGCCTTCGTGCTGCTTGAAAAACACGACGGCCTGGATTTCTTTCACCGTCAGCGGAAGATTGATCAAGCCTTCGGTGTCCTCGTACGTCCCACCCGCGGCCCGCGCCATCTCGTGATCGAGATAGACGATGGCGATGCGGCCGCTCTGATCGATCTGCATCGCGCTCAGGACGGCGCCGAACAGCTTCAGCCGTCCCATGTTGTTGCTGTCGTACACGTTGCGCGCGACGAGAACCGGATCGACGCCCGCCTCGAGACACGCCTTCGAGATGTCGAACGTCCGAGGCGTGATGTTCGAGTAGTGGAACGACCCCGTGTCAGTCAGGATCGCGAGGTAGATGTGCGTCGCAATCTCGCGGGTCATCGGCATGCCGAGCGCGACGATGACGTCGTACACCATCTCGCCGCACGCGGCGGCGCTCGCGTCGAACCAGTTGATCGCGCCGTAGCCCGTGTTACCGGGGTGGTGATCGATGTTGATGACGAACGACTTGTCGAGTCCGGTCACGCCGGTGCGCGCGAGGTCGCCGCACTCCATGATGATCGCCGCGTCGTACGCGCGATCCACCGCCGGCGCGATCACGATGTCCGGCACCCCTGGAAACTGCAGCAACGGACCAGGCGCGCGATCGAAGTTGACGGCAACGGCGCTCTTGCCCATGTCCCGCAGCGCGTACGCCATCGCCAGCTGCGAGCCGATCGAGTCGCCGTCCGGCCGCGAATGGGACGACAGCACGAACTGCTGCCGCGTGCGGATCGCCTCGACGATCCGTTGAACGTCAGGATTGGTCGTCATCGTCGATAGGAGGCGCCTCGCCGGCGTGCAGCTCGTTGATGAGCTGCTCGATCCGATCCTGACCGGCGATCGCTTCGTCGTAGATGAATTTCAGGTCGGGCACGCGCCGGAGGCGCAGGCGAGATCCGATCTGCCGTTTCAGAAACGGCACCGCGCGGCCGAGCGCGCGCTCGGAATTCGTGCGCGCCTTCTCGTCGCCGAGCACGGTGTAGAACACACGCGCCAGCTGCAGATCGGCGGTGACCGTCACGCGCGTGATCGTCACGAACCCGATGCCGGGATCGTGCACCTCTCGCGCGAGCAGCTGTCCGAGTTCTCCGCGGATTTGATCGGCAACGCGATCTGGACGCGATCCTTGTGACATCAGGCGCTACGCTGCGGGAGCCACCTTTTCGATCGTGAACACCTCGATGATGTCCCCGACCTTGATGTCGTTGAAGCGCTCGAAGCCGATGCCGCACTCGAAGCCGGCCTTGACCTCGCTCACATCGTCCTTGAATCGGCGCAG
>Ga0070741_10012312_pt1 | contig 15497 bp, 13 predicted proteins | sample Coa_R1_4_FD_66440 | JGI IMG/M metagenome (GOLD analysis project Ga0070741, IMG submission 66440) | Surface soil microbial communities from Centralia Pennsylvania, which are recovering from an underground coalmine fire - Coalmine... | ecosystem: Environmental > Terrestrial > Soil > Unclassified ... | reverse complement strand
ACCAGGCATTTCGACAATCGCTACGAGTATCCCCTCGACCGGTTTCCGCCGCCAGCACTGTTGCGGAATCGCCGCGTGGAGGAAATTCGCTGGATCACAGCGGCGGGTGTGGCGCCCGACCTGCAGTCCTACGTCGCGTGGCTTGAGGAAGAGGGCATCGCGTCGAAGATTGTCGATTTCCCGCCGCCCGCCTGAACGCCGATGCGCATCCTGCTGGATCGCCTGCCGGGGCCGTCGCTCGCGAGCTATCGACGGTTCGTGTACCTGGCGCAAGTGCGCGGCCTCATGGCTGACCACTTAGTGCGTGGCGAGCCGTACCTGGCCTTGAACGCGCTCGTGCTGACCGGGACTGATGTCGAACAGCTTCAGCGGCTTACCGAGACATTCGCTCGCGCATTCCAGCGCGCGGGCGAGATCGTCAAGTCTGACACGTCGCTCGCCGTCGAAATGGGCTTTCCGTGGATCGCCGCAGAGCTCCTCGCGGCGGAAGAGCCAAGAACGCCCGTGGTCGGACGCTTCGATTTCGCGCGGGATCGAGATGGGCAGTGGTGGCTGCTGGAATACAACGCGGACACGCCATCCGGAATTCGGGAAGCGACCGTCGTGGACGAGATTGCGCACAGCATGTTGCCCGAGGCGCGAGGCCTAACCCGTCCGAACGAACGCTTGACGGATTCCCTCATCAACGCCTTCGCGTGTTCCGTCCGTGGCCTTGGCTCGGCGCCGCGCCTCGGCATCGTCACGAGCGCCGGGGAGCTGGAGGACCTGGCGCAGATGGTCTTCACCCGAGATCTGATCCGCGACGCGCTGGGGCGAGTCGGCGCCGACGTCGTGCTGGGGGACGCGGAAAATCTGCGCCAATCGGGCCGCGGGCTCACGCTGTGCGGCCATCCCATCGGCGCGCTCTACCGCTACGTGCCCTTTGAAGCGATCCTGGGCACCGAGTGTTTCTCCATCGTCGCCGAAGCGAGCGGTACCGGGCGGCTCCGCCTGCTCAATGGCCTCTTCGGCTTGCTGCTGCAGAACAAGGCCATGCTGGCCTGGCTCTGGGCGCACCGGCATGACCCACGGCTCGAGCCCGAGCTTCGAACGGTCGTCTGCGAGCATCTGCCGCCGACGTGGATGATCGACGAGCATCCAGCCGACGAGCCGAGGGAGCGCCTCGTGGCGAAGCAGGTCTTCGGCCGCGAGGGGGAGGAAGTCGTGTTCGGAGAGGACGCCTCCGCGGAACGCTGGGACGTGCTGCGCAGGCATCGAACGTATGTGGTGCAGCGTTGTGTCGACGTGGCCGATTACGATGGTGTCGTCCGGACGTCGACGGGCGCCGAGCGCATGCGTGGCCGACCGACCGTTGGCTCGTACACGATCGCCGGGGCCTGGGGTGGCTTTTACACCCGGTTCGGCGGCAAGATCACCACATCGCGGGCCAAGTGGCTCGCCACGTTCGCGGAGTGAGAGGCGGAGATGCGAGTCAACGGCAAGCCCCACGACGATGACGAAGAAGAGGTCCAGGAAGATCGCTTGGACGACCTCTTGCCGGGCGACGTCCTTGACATCTGGATGGAAGAGAGCCTCGTGATCCAGACTGTCCTCCGCTGCTGGGAGACCATGGACGACGGCACGGTCCAGTGGCGCTGGATGTTTCTGGACGATGGTAGCCTGGTGGAGGTCTCACCCGACGGGTACTTCCGCTACACCGAGCACCGCGTGCTGAAGCAGGGGACGAGCCTGTACGAGGAGATCGTCGCCCAGGATGGGGCCCTGGTGCGGTTCGAAGAGCGGGTCCGGGAGGGCACATCGGGCCGCCGCCCCGTGCACCTGACCATCGACGACAAGCGCTACCGCGTCACCTCGACGGGTACCGTCGCCGCGGAAACCCTGGGCGAGGAGCCGGAGCCCCTGCCGTGGCGGTCGTTCAATCGAACGGCGTCGGAGAACGTGTACTTCGGGCTGGTCGACACCGAGGATGAGTCGAACGTGGGGCTCGGGTTGTGGACGAGTCACGTTTGCTTGTCGTTCGGCCGCGAGTTCGACCGAACGGACATCACGGCGATTTATCGGAAGCGCGATCGCTAGCTACGAGATCGCGGCGTGGATCACGATGGCGAGGGCGATGATGAAGGCGGCGGCAAGGATCGCGGCCGCGAGATTGCCGTCCTCGAAGATGCGCCGGTCCAGGTCGGCTGGCGTGAGCAGATCGAAGACGCGATAGCCGACAAAAAGTAGGACGAACCCGAGGACGGCGAACAGGAGGGATACCAGGGCGTTGCGCGCGATCTGCTCCACGGTCGCATTCCTCAGCGTGAAGATGGGGACCGGGGGGACGCCTCGCGTAGTGTAGTGGCCCCGACCGGGGCGGTTCAAGCCGTCGCAACGGATCTGATAGAATTCTTCCGCCTCGACACCGCGAGGGGTGAGGCGTCTCTGGGGCAGTGGCGCAGCGGGAGCGCGCTTCCTTGGCATGGAAGAGGTCAGGGGTTCGATTCCCCTCTGCTCCACCGACCTCGGCGCAGGCCTCCAGAATTGCGCGCGGCCCGTGAGGCCGCGCGTATTTTTTGGTCCGGTGGTAGTTAGGGCATGGCAGATCGATACGACCCGCTAGCGATCCAGCGCCGATGGCAGGAGCAGTGGAGCGAGTCGGGCCTCTATCGCGTGTCGGACTCGTCTGATCGTCCGAAGTACTACGCGCTGGTCATGTTCCCCTACACGTCCGGCGACCTCCACATCGGTCACTGGTACAACTTCGCCCCCGCCGACGCCCACGCGCGGTACAAACGGATGGCCGGCCACAACGTGCTGGCCCCCATCGGGTTTGACGCCTTCGGTCTCCCGGCCGAGGAGGCCGCCATCAACCACGGCATTCATCCCTTCACCTGGACCACCGCCAACATTCGGCGGATGGAATCGCAGCTCCGGACCATTGGCGCCATGTACGACTGGAGCCGCGAGATCGCGACCTGCATGCCGGAGTACTACCGCTGGAATCAGTGGTTCTTCCTGAAATTCTTCGAACGCGGGCTCGCGTACCGCGCGAACGCACCCGCGAACTGGTGTCCCCACTGCCAAACCGTCCTGGCGAACGAGCAGGTGGTCGACGGACGGTGCGAGCGGTGCGAGACGGTGGTGAGCCGGCGCGACCTGGAGCAGTGGTTCTTCCGAATCACCGCCTATGCCGACGAGCTGCTGGACTTTTCGGAGATCGACTGGCCCGAGCGCGTGAAGACGATGCAGCGGAACTGGATCGGGCGGAGCGAAGGGGTCGAATTCCGCCTCAGGGTCGCCGGGCGCGAGGAGCTGGAGATTCCGGTCTATACGACCCGCGTGGATACCGTCTTCGGCATGACCTACGTGGTGCTCGCGCCCGAGCACCCGCTCGTCGACACGCTGGTGTCCGCCGATCACGTCGCGGAGGTCCGGGACTACCAGGAACAGGCGCGCCGCGCGACCGAAGTCGAGCGGCTCTCCACCGAGCGCGAGAAAACCGGCGTGTTCCTGGGCGCTGAGGCCATCAATCCCGCGAACGGCGAACGTGTGCCCATCTGGATCGCGGACTACGTCCTGGCCTCCTACGGGACGGGCGCCATCATGGCCGTCCCCGGACACGACCAGCGCGACCTGGAGTTTGCCCAAAAACACGGGCTCCCGGTGCGAGAGGTGATTCGTCCGCCCGGCGTTTCCGAGCCGTCACGGATGACGGAGGCCTACACCGAGCCGGGCGTCATGGTGAACTCCGCGCAGTTCGACGGGCTTTCGTCGGAAGAGGGGAAGGAGCGGATCGCGGACTGGTTCGAGTCGCTCGGGATCGGGAAGCGGACGGTGAACTACCGCGTGCGCGACTGGCTGATCTCGCGCCAGCGATACTGGGGAACGCCAATCCCCATCGTGTACTGCGACCGGTGCGGCATAGTGCCCGTGCCCGAGGATCAGCTTCCCGTCCTCCTGCCCGAAGACGCGGAATTTCGGCCGACGGGCCAGAGCCCGCTCACCTACGACGAGGAGTTCGTGAACACGACGTGCCCCCGCTGTGGCGGGCCCGCTCGGCGCGAGACCGACACGATGGACACCTTCGTCGACTCGTCGTGGTACATGCTCCGCTACTGCAATCCGCACGTCGAGGGAATGCCATTCGACCGCGCGGCGGTCGAGCATTGGATGCCGGTCGATCAGTACATGGGCGGCGTCGAGCACGCCGTGATGCACTTGCTCTACGCGCGCTTCTTCATCAAGGCGCTCCGCGATCTCGGCCTCGTCTCCTTCGGCGAGCCCTTCCTCCGTCTGTACAACCAGGGAATCATCCTCGGTCCCGACGGGAGCCGGATGTCGAAGTCCCGAGGGAACGTCGTGAATCCGGACGAGTACGTCGAGCGGCTCGGCTCCGATGCCGTGCGGTGCTACTTGATGTTCATCGGGCCCTGGGACTCCGGGGGGCCGTGGAATCCGCAGGGGATCTCCGGCATCGACGGCTTTCTCCACCGCGTCTGGGCGCTGGCGACGGAGGGCCCGGGGGACAGCGCCCCTGCCCGTGACGGTCCCGCGGACGACGAGGCGCGCCGACTGATCCACAAGACCATCAAACGGGTCACGGATGACTTCGACCGATTCAAGTTCAACACCGCGCTGGCCGCGTTGATGGAAGCCACAAACGGCCTGTCGCGCATGCGGGGCCGGGTGGCGGGCCGTGCGTGGAACGACGCGATCTCTTCGCTCGTGCTCCTGCTGGCGCCCTGCGCCCCCCACATCGCGGAGGAGCTGTGGCACCGGTTGGGTCACTCGGAGAGCGTCCACCGGCAGAACTGGCCCGAATACGATCCGTCGCTGACCGCCGAGCGCACGATCACGTTGATCGTCCAGGTCAATGGGAAGGTGCGCGACAAGATCGAGGCGCCAGCGGACATCTCCCAAGCGGACGCTCAGCATCTCGCGACGGAGAGCCCCCGGGTCCGAGCGCACCTGGACGGCGCAACGGTTCGCCAGGTGATCTACGTTCCCGGTCGGTTGATCAACATCGTCGCCCGCTAGCGCAAGGGGGACGATCCGTGGTCGGAGGGGGCGCAGCTGGCGTCGTGATCCCGCCCATGGGGGTGGGAGAGATCGTCGACGGCGGGCTGACGCTCGCGAGGCGCAACTTCCGCTTGCTGGTCACCATTGCCGCCTGGGGCGTGCTTCCGGGATTCGCCGTCCAGGCCCTGGTGAGCGCGGCCGGAACATCGCCCATTGCCCCGGTGCTCGGGAGTCTCGTCGGGGCGGTCCCGCACGCGCTCGCCTGGATCGCCCTCTCCGTCGCGTGCGCCTGGCTGGTGGATCCGCAGTTCGCCGACGGCAGCCCGACGACGGCAGGCTCTTTCCGCGTTGCGCTTCGGCGCGTCTTCGCGATGGTGCGCTTGATGCTCGTTCTGGCCGTCGTTGCCCTCCCCCTCGTGATCTTCTTTCCTGTCGGGATCTACCTCGTCGTGCGCTGGGCCGCGGCGACGAACGTCGTCGTCGTCGAGCGCGCCGGGGCGCTGCGCGCCCTGCGGCGCAGCTGGGAGCTTACCGCCCGTGCGTGGTGGCACACCGCGGTGGTGATCCTCCTCGCTACGATCGCCATCGCCGTTCTGGAGCTGGTGCTGACCGGCATGGTCGGAATGGTCATCGGCATCGCGCAATTCTTGCTGCAAATGCCCACCGCGACCGTCGTCCTCGCCGCGACGTTCCGGTCAGCCATATCGCTCATCGTCCTCCCGTTCACAGCGGCGATCCTCACCGTCCTGTACTTCGAGCTGCGCGCGCGTGCCGAGGGTTACGACCTCAATCGTCGGATCGTCGAGCTGGCGGCCGCGCGACCGTGAAGGCGCTCGCCGTCGGCGCGGCGATCGGGCTCCTGCTCGCGCTGCGGTCGCCGGAATCCGCCTTCGCGGACGGAGACGCGGCGGTCCGAACGGCGGCAAGCCTCGTCCATGAGGCGCGAACGGCGGAGGGCGACGACCCTACGCGGCTCGCGAACCGCGCCGTGGACGCGCTCGAATCCGACCCGGCGACGCGCGGATGGCAGTGGCTCTCGGAGCCGCTTCGCGAGACGCCCGCCGATCTACAACGCGCCGCGGCTCGGCTGGACGCGGCTCAGGCTATTGGGGCGGGCGGCACATCGTCGCCAGACTCCGCCGACGTCCAGTCCCTCCTCGCCAGCGTGTTCGCTGACCCGCGCTTTCACCGAACGGACGCCGCCGTTTCGCTTCCGGGTTGGCTCCTCCCCGCCGTCCTGCTCGTCGAGAGGTTGCTTGGCCTTGCATGGAACGTGGCCCGTTGGCCGTTCGATCGGCTCCTGGATCTCCTCGAGGCGGTGCTCTCCGGTCCGCTTGTCGTGGCGCTCTGGCTGGTCCTGGCCGTCGCGCTCGCCTCGCTGTATCGGTTCGGCATCCGCGCGGTCCTCGTTCGCCAGGCGGAGGCCTTGGCGTCGACAGGCAACGCGAAGCTGACCGACGCGCAGGCGCTAGTCTCGGCGCACGAGTGCGCCACGGAGGGAAGATACCGGGACGCGTGTCATTTCCTGCTGCTCTCGGCGCTCCTCTTCGTCGAGGAGCACGAGCGCGTACGATTCGACCCCTCCGCGACCAATCGCGAGCATTTGCGCCACGCGCGTTCGGCCGTACGTCCCGCCATCGCACGAGCCCTCGGGCCGCTGGTCAACGGGTTCGACAGCCTCTGGTATGGGGCCGCAGAGGTAACCGAAACGGATTATCACGACCTCCTGATGCTGACCGGGGCCCTTCGCGAGGCCGCGGCGTGAGGAGTTGGCTCGGTGCGCATCGCGCTATCCTCGTTCTCGCCGGCTTTCTGCTCATCGGAGCCCTGGTGGGGCAGGTCGTCTCCGAACGGGTGAGCGATCGAGAAGAGCCGAAGCTGACGAGCACCGACGCGCAGCGGGATGGCGCCCTTGCGCTCGCGCTTCTTGTGGAGCGCCTCGGATACCGTGTCCAGCGCCTCGACCATTCGAGCGACGCGCTGGACGGGTCCGCCGGTGCGCTGTTTGTCTTGTGGCCCGTTCGACCGTTCGAAGAAGCCGAGACGAGCGGGCTGGTGAACTGGGTCGAGAGCGGCGGCGTGCTCGTGTACCTGCCTGCGCCGGGGCTGGCCGCGACCGGCATCGGTCAAGGTTCGCAGGATGCGCTCTCTCGGCAGCTCGAGATTCGGTTGACTCCGGTCCCGTGGACCGAATCCGCGCGATCTACGCCGGGGCTCATGCCGGCCGAGTCCGTGTTCGCGGTCGCGTCGTCGTGGGCCCTCGAACTCGGCAACGACGCTTGGGTGCCGCTCCTGGCGGAAGAGGGGCGAGTCTTCGGCGCCGCGCGGGGCTTGGGCACCGGGCGTGTGTACGTCGCGTCGTCGGATGCGCTGTTTGCGAACCAGTCCATCGCGACCGATGCCAATGCGACGTTTGCGGTGCACGCAGTCGCGCAGATTCCGCGATCGAAATCCGTCGTATTTGAGGAGTCTCACCATGCGCCCAGCGCCGCACAGAATCTCACCAGCGCTGCGCGGACGTCGCCATGGGGCTGGGCTATCGGGTACACGGCGCTGATGAGCTTCTTCTTTGCCCTGTGGGGAGGGCGCCGGTTCGGGCCGCCCATCGCCGCGGTCCCATCACCCGCCCGGTCATCCGGTGAGTACGTGACGGCGCTCGCGGGACTATTGCAGCGGGCGCGCGCGACAACGTGGATCCAGAAGCGATATGCTGCCCAGGTTCGACGTCGAATCGCGCATCTCATCGGCGTGCGGGCGGACCTCCCGAGCCGAGCGCTCGCGGACCTCCTGGCGCAGCGCAACCCCGTCGACGCCAGCCGGTTGGCCGAGGACCTCGAGGTGCTCGGTTCGGGCGCTCTCAGCGAGGGTGCGCTCCTGGATCGGGCGCGGGAGATCGAAAGGATGTTGAGCCTTGAACGACGGTGATCCCGCTACGGCCATGGGCCCTCGCCTGCAAGCGGTATGGCAGCGTCTGAGGGACGCCGCGGCAACCGTGGTCGTTGGGATGGAAGAGCCCTTCCAGCAAATGGCCATCGCCCTCTTCTCACGCGGCCACGTCCTCGTGGAGGGAGTGCCGGGCACGGGGAAGACCCTCACCGCGAAGACACTCGCCCGCCTGGTGGGCGGCGATTTCGGCAGGATCCAGTTCACACCGGACATCATGCCGTCCGACGTCGTGGGCACGAGCGTATTCGATCTCGCCACGAACAGCTTCCACGTTCGCACCGGTCCCATCTTCGCCCAGATCCTCCTCGTCGACGAGATCAATCGCGCTCCCGCGAAGACGCAGGCAGCGCTCCTGGAGGGCATGGAGGAGCGGCAGGTGACGATCGAGGGCCAGACGTTCCGCCTCCCGTCGCCATTTCTCGTGGCCGCGACCCAGAACCCGGTCGAGTACGAGGGGACCTATCCGCTCCCGGAGGCCCAGCTCGACCGATTTCAGTTCAAAGTGCTCGTCGACTATCCCACGGCCGACGAGGAGGTTGACGTCCTTCGCCGACACCGGGATGGCGGCGATCCCCACAACCTGGTCGACTCGCTCCCCGCCGTCGTTTCCGCCGCCGACGTGGAGGTGATGCAGCGAGAAGCCGCGCGCGTACGGATCGACGACGCGGTCCTCCGGTACATCACGGAGATCGGCCGCGCGTCGCGGCAGTCGCCGGACCTCGTTCTCGGCGCCAGCCCCCGGGCTTCGGTTGCCGTCATGCGCGGCGCTCAGGTGCTTGCCTTGATGGAGGGGCGCGACTTCGTGATTCCCGACGACGTCAAGGCCCTCGTTCCACCCGCCTATCGCCATCGCATCATTTTGAAGCCGGAAGCGGAGATTCAGGGCGTGACGCCTGACGACGCGGTCGCGCGGATCCTCGCCGGGCTGGAAGTTCCACGCTGAACCCGCCTTCTCCGCCCCATGTGCGAGGGCGACGAGCGCCCGTTGGCCGTGAGCGATGACGACCTGGCTCCGCGACGTCCCCGCGCCCACAATCCGCCTGTTTCTCCTTACGCTCGCCCTCATCATCCCGATTGCGCTCGGGCAGGTCGCGCCGGCGTTTCTCGGCGTGGCGGCGTCGGCGGCGTTGCTGCTGTTCTGTGCCGTTGGGGCCGACGTTGCCGTAGCCGTCCGCCCGTGGCTGCTGTCGGTCTCGCGACGCCATCACCCGCGCCTGTATCTGGCCGCGGACAACGCCATCGATCTGGTCGTCGACAACCGCTCACGCCAGCGGATCGACATCCGCCTTCGGGATACGCCCCCCGCTCAATTCAGGTCGGAGCGACTGTTCAGCGAGGGGGCAGTTCCCCCCGCTGGCGTTCGGGTCTTCTCCTATGCGACCCGTCCGCTGGAGCGGGGCCGCTACGCCTTCGGCGACGTGACGCTTCGCTGGCGCACGCCGTTCGGGCTGCTCTGGCTCCAGCGCACGATCCCGATGGCCGAAGACGTCGATGTGTATCCAAACCTCCTCGAGGCGCAGCGGTACGACCTCCTGGCGCGCAAAGGACTGCTGCGGGAGATGGGCCTCCGGACAGCGCGCCTGCTCGGCCGCGGGACCGAATTCGAAAGTCTTCGCGAATACACGCGGGATGATGAATATCGGCGGATCAATTGGAAGGCCACCGCCCGGCGGCACCGACCGATCACGACCGTCTACGAGACCGAGCGCAACCAGCGCCTGATCGTGATGCTGGACGCGGGACGGATGATGCTGTCGCGAGTCGGCGATCTCACAAAGCTCGACGCGGCCATCAATACGGCGCTGATTCTGTGTCACGTGGCGTTGGCTCGGGGCGACCGGGTCGGGCTGCTCAGCTTCGCCGACCGCCTGCACGCGTATACGCCGCCGCGTCGAGGGCGCGCCCACTTCCTTCGAATCTTGGACCAGCTCTCCGCGGTTCGGCCGCAGCCGGTCGAATCGGACTACGCGCTCGCTTTCGGGCGGCTGGCTTCGGACCTCCGCGGCCGCGCCCTCATCACCCTCTTCACGGACCTCGCGGACCCCGACGTCGCGCGCCTGATCGGCCGACACCTGGCGCTCCTCGCGAGGCATCACCTGCCCCTGTGCGTTACCATGCGCGACCCCGACGTCGACTCGTGGGTCGATCGAGAGCCGGGCGACACGCACGAGCTGTACGCGAAGGTCGTGGCGGACGACGTGATGGCTGAGCGCACAATCGTGCTGGACCAGCTACGGCGGTCGGGGGTGCTCACGGTCGATACGCCGGCTGATGGGCTGACGCCGGCGACGATCAACCGGTACTTCGAGATGAAGGCGCGCGCGCTCCTATGACGTGGCCGCGGCGGTCGGCGGGGCGCGGCCCGCGAGGAGGAGGTACGCGTAGAGCGCGACGGCGGTCGCGAGCCCGATGGCGAGCTTCCAGGGCCAGGGAAACTGCGCGGGGGAGACGAAACCCTCGATCGAGCCGGCGGCGATCAGCAGCGGGAGCGTGCCCGTGAGGAGCCGGGTGCTCCGACGGCCGGCGGCTACGAGGGCCGCGCCGCGTGGCTGGAGACCGGGCCACACGATCGCGCGGCCCAACATCAACCCGCATCCGCCTGCGATGACGATGACGCTCAGCTCCAGGAAGCCATGGGGCGCAACGAAGCCCACCAGGCGCGGAGCGAGCCCGTATGCGATGAGCCCGCCCGCGACGGCCCCGATGTAGACGCCGTTGTAGACGAGGCTTGCCGCGCTGCCGACTCCCGCGAGCATCCCTCCGCCGAGCGCCAGGAGCGCGACTCGGATATTGTTCGTCATCACGAACGCGGAGACGAGGGAACGGCGCTGGATGTCGACGTCGAACCACGAGGCTCCGTTCTTGATGGCATACACCAGCTCGGGGGAGAGGACGAGGCCGGCGTTGGCGGCGTCGGCCACGACGGCGACGGCCATCGCAATGAGGGGAACGAAGAGGAGCGCCGCGGCGCCCAGTAAGAATGGCCAGGCCGACCGATATTCTCGCGGAAGATCGGATGAAAAGAAGCGGAGGACTCGACGGGATGACGCTGGACGCTCGCGATAGACGACGGCGTGGCCGCGCGCGACGAGCTGATTTACGAAGACCGTCGCGCGATCGTCCGGGAAGTCGCGTCGGGCGATGGCCAGGTCGCTCGTGGACCGTCGATAGAGGCGCGCCAGCTCCTCCAGCTCGTCGACGGACAAGGAGCCTGGCCGCCGCGTGGCCCAGTCGAGAAGCTCGGAGAGACGCTCCCATCGGCCGCGCCTGCGCTGCACGAACGATTCGATCACGGTAGGTGGGGGGTCGGCTGCATGCGCGAGGATTATAGGCTGCTCACGCCGGAGAACGTCGAGCTGCGGTTCGACGTCGCGGGCCTCGGCTCGCGCCTGGGCGCCGCGATCATCGACTATGTTGTCATCGGGTTTTCCTACGTGGTGCTGATCGTCGGCGGCATGGTTCTCGGCGGAGCCGCCGACGCCGCGATTCGCGCCTGGGATCCGGGAGGCGCGGCTGCCATCGCCGGCCTCTTCCTGGCAGTGAGTCTGATCTTTGCGTTTGGTGGGTGGTGGGGCTACTTTCTCCTCTTCGAGCTGGTCTGGAATGGCCAATCGCCGGGCAAGCGGCTTCTTGGGCTCCGAGTCGTTCGGCGCGACGGACGGCCGCTCGACTTCGTCACCGCCCTCGTCCGGAACGTGCTGCGGTGGATCGACCAGGCGGCCCTGATCGGCGTGTTCGCGATGGTGGTGGACGGATCGAGCCGCCGGCTCGGCGACATCGCGGCCGGCACAATCGTCGTCCGCGAGCCCCGCCGCCTGCGGCAGCGGGCGCTTGCAGCCGTGGAGCTGCCGCGTCCAATCGCCGCGAACGCATCGGCGCACGGGAACACGGGCAAGCTGACGATGGCTCACTACACGCTGATACGGGACTTCTTCTCCCGCGCCGATCGACTGCGGCCGGAGGCGGCCGACGCGCTGGCGTCGCGCCTGGCGGGCGAAGTTGCGCGCGTGCTGGACCTGGACCCGTCGCGCATCGGTCCGCCCGAGGCGTTTCTCGCGGGCGTGGTCCGCGACTTCGACGAGCGCCGCCGCTACGCCGACACGGAGTAGGAGGATCGAAAGCGGCCCAACCGGCCGCTGGTATAATCATGCTCCGCGCCGAAGTGGCGGAATTGGCAGACGCGCTACGTTCAGGGCGTAGTGGGAGTACTCCCGTGGGGGTTCGAGTCCCCCCTTCGGCACCAGCGGGCGAACCGCCGAGTCGTTTCTTCTGGGTAGGGTTCGAGACCGGAGGCTCCTCGCAGTGCCAGCTCGCACGGACGCCGGCCCGATGCACACACCCTGGGGGCGCCCCGTGAGAGGCTTGACTCGCTCCGGGCGTGGCACCAACCGGGGGCTTTGGAGACAGCCGATTCGCCCCTGTATCATTCGTGCCGTGCGCCCCCCCAGTGTGAGCGCGACGTAAACGGCCGGATGGGCGATGCCAATCATGAGGAGGCCATGACATATCGAGACCGCGCAGCATTCCAGCCGCCATGTTTGTGCTCCTCGGATGGGCGGGCCTCGCTGCCCTCGCGCTGCCTTTAGGGACCGCTGCCCAGAGCACGGCCGTCGCGTCGCTTGCGCCGCCGAATGCGCCGCCTGCCCCCCCCCATCCCCCACGTCACCGCAGAGATGGCAGCCTTTCTACGATCCGCTCCTAAATGCGACCCTACCAAACCGCTGCCCGCAAGTCCGTATCCGCATCTGGCCGGCTGCAGGGCGGTGCCTGGTAGCAACCCCGCTGCCTCATCGCACGGCGACGGCTTCCCTGATACGCGGCTGCCAGCCGCTCCCACGCCTACGTCCGGCCAAACGACCAGCGCTATCAACCCACCCGACGAGGGGCCGACTGACCCAGGGGTCTCTGCGGCCTCGATCCCAGTGCCACATTTTGCCATGGCCGCCTACCTGCCGCGGTGCGGCCCAAATCCGAACGGCGGGAGAACTTGCCAGTATTGGGCCGGCTCGTTCAACCAGTCGACAATAGCTGGCACTAACGCTACCCCATGGGCTATCGCAGAGGATCCGCCCCCGGGCAGCTGGTACAGCTCGGTATCGGATCGCGTGCTTGTGTCCCTCTATTCTGGCGCTCCGAAGTATTTTGAGGTTGGCTACGCGCGAGACACAGGCTTCGGAGCCGCCTGGCTTTACGCTCAACGGCATGGACCCGAGTTCCCCGGCGGCCGAGAGGACCCGCAATGGTATTGGGCGCTGCCGGACAATAGCTTCTCGCGAGTTGGCATGCAAGGAGATTTTGGTGAAATTGGCCCGCTCTGGGGAGCTTGGTGGCTCGACCCCAGTCAAAACTGGGTGTTTCTCACGTCCTATGACCTCGGGGGATCTAGCCCGACGATAGCTTACTCGGAAGCCTTCGTAGAGGTGCTGGACAGCACAGGCGGGCTCTCCTGGGCGCCAGAAGATCTTACCTGGGACGTCGAGGATGTGACCTGCGTTGGATGCCCCTATCAGTTGCGCACCGCCCCGCCGTTCAACGTCGTCTGGGTCAATGCAAGCGGGCCGAACAGTTCGTGGTCCTGGTGCGTCAGACCGAACCAGTGGTACTACGAATATTGGGAGGACGCCATTCAGGGTTCTAGATGCCCTTGGGTCCCCTAGCGGAAGACCCCGGGTCCATGTCTGTGTGCCAAAAAACGCGACAAGTCTTCACGTCGCATTGCCGTAAGCCGAAGCCAGACCAATGAGTCAGGAAGAATCCCATGAGGAACGGCCGAGCCGGCAGAACGCGGTGACCCAAAAACCGGTCCGCCTCGCCCTTTCCGCTGCTATGGTCATGCTGGTGGTCGTTGGGGTGTATCTGGTTGGAAGGAGCGTCCTTGAGGCGCAAAGCGCGAGCTGCCTGGCAGAGCAGCAGCGAGAGTTGGAGGAGTCGCTAAGGCGTCCCCATGGCGGCGGCCTGCGGTTACTTGCGCCCTGTCCAGGTGAGGGCGAATAAGCCGCCTGCACGTAGGTCACTCGAAGAGAGGTCGAAAGGGCCAGCCGGCTGCACCAGGCGGCCCCCCGAGATTTGGAAAAAAAACGATCCGCGCCGAAGTGGCGGAATTGGCAGACGCGCTACGTTCAGGGCGTAGTGGGAGTACTCCCGTGGGGGTTCGAGTCCCCCCTTCGGCACCAGCGGCCGCGTGACCTCGCTCTCCCCGTTTGGAGCGTCCGATAGCCGTCATCGTCGGCCTGCTCGGCATCACCCTCAACGTCGTTGCGCCCGTCTTCCTCATGGCCGGCGTGGGATTTCTCGTCCGACGGACCCTGGCCATCGACGTGCGCGCCGTCGCGCGGCTGGCCCTCTACATCTTCGTCCCGTCGTTGCTGCTGAACTCGCTCTTGACCGCGACGATGGGCGGACAGGAGATGCTCCGCATCGCCCTGTTCGCCGTGCTCCTCACCGCGATACTGATCGGCCTTGGGACGCTCGCAGCGCGGGCATTCGGGCTGTCGCGGTCGGAGGCCTCCGGCATGACCTTGTCCCTCGCCTTCGTGAACGCGGCGAACTACGGCCTTCCGGTGACGTTTTTCGCCTTTGGCCAGGACGGATTCGATCGCGCGGTCATCTTCGCCGCCTTCGCATCGATCCTGCTCTTTACCGTGGCGGTGCCGGTCGCTGCGGGCGGGAAGCTGCCCTGGCGCGACGCGGTGGTCCCGATGGTGCGCCTCCCCGTGATCTGGGTCGCCGTCGCGGCTGGGCTCCTGCGAATGCTCGGTATGGAACTTCCCCCTGTCATCCAGCGGTCCGTAACGGTGTTGTCCGGCGGCGCCATCCCCATCGTCATCATCCTGCTGGGCATGCAGGTGGCCAGCCTGCGGCTCCAGGGAGTCGGCCTCCCGCTAGTCGCCACGTGCCTGGGCCGGCTGATTCTCTCGCCGGCCATCGGTCTCGTCCTCGTTTCCCTCCTTCAGCCCTCGCCGCTGACGGGCAAGGTGTTGGTGCTGGAGGCGGCAATGCCGACCGCGGTGAACGTGACGTTGCTGGCCTCCGAGTTCGACGCGGAGCCCGACCTCGTCTCGAGCGTGGCACTCGTCACGACGGCGTTAAGCGTCGTCACCATCACGGGTTGGGTAGCGTTCCTCCAAGCCCTATAATCGGGCCGAATCCTTCTCTAGGACTTTTTGGTCTTGGCAGTCCTCCGAGCGGGCGCGCCGCTCAAGCAGGGAACGTTCGTCGTCGTATCGCTCCTGGGCCGCGGCGGGTTCGGCGAGGTGTACCTCGCACGCCAGCCTCGGATGAACCGCGACGTCGCGATCAAGGTCCTCTCCCCGAACGTCGCCGAGGAGCCCGACATCGTTCGGCGCTTCGAGCGCGAAGCCCTCGCAGCCGGCAGCCTCCTCCACCCCAACGTGCTCCCCGTCTTCGACTTCGACTACGACGAGGAAGCCGGCGTGTGGTTCCTCGCCATGCAGTACATACCGGGCGGCCGCACGCTGCAGAGCCTGCTCGGAACCCCTATGGACCCGGCCGAGGTCGCGAACATCATCGCGGCGATCGCCAGCGCCCTG
>Ga0070741_10012311_pt1 | contig 15497 bp, 14 predicted proteins | sample Coa_R1_4_FD_66440 | JGI IMG/M metagenome (GOLD analysis project Ga0070741, IMG submission 66440) | Surface soil microbial communities from Centralia Pennsylvania, which are recovering from an underground coalmine fire - Coalmine... | ecosystem: Environmental > Terrestrial > Soil > Unclassified ... | reverse complement strand
CTGCGCTCGTTCATCTTCCTGTCCCGGCTCCAGCCGCAGACCATGTGCTACCTGGGCACCTGGATCCGCGGCGCGCTGCCCCGCAGCCACGTCGCCGCGCAGGTCATCGAGGTCGCGCCGGGCCTGGACATCGAGCCGCTCACCGACGTGGCGGTCAAGCATGCTGACGTCAGCGCGGGGATCCTGGTCGTCGAGCGGCAGTTCGGCTACCTGGAGATCCACGGCGGGACCGACGAGGTGCAGGCGGCGGCGTCGGCGGTGCTCGGCGCGCTGGGCGCGACCGCCCGCGACGCCCGGCGGCCCGAGATCCTGGCCTCCACGATCATCACCATGCTCGACCCGCAGCAGGCGTTCCTGGTCAACCGGAACAAGATCGGCTCGATGGCGCTGGCCGGGGAGTCGCTGTTCGTCCTGGAGATGCAGCCGGCCTCGTACGCCATCCTGGCGGCCAACGAGGCCGAGAAGGCGGCCCGGGTCAAGCTGGTCGACTACCGGATGATCGGCGCCACCGGCCGGCTGTACCTGTCCGGCACCGAGGCCGATGTCAGGCAGGCGGCCGAGGCCGCGGAAGACGCCCTGAGAGACGTCTCGTGAGCAGCGACCTGGACGCGCTCCGCGCGCTCATCCGCGAGATCATCAGGGACGTGCTGCCCGGTAACCCGCCCGGGGGCCTGCCGGTTACCGAAACGGTTAACCTTTCGACCGACGGCGACCTGACCGCGTTCGTGAACCGGCTCCTCGACCTCGGACCGGAAGAGCGCGAGGAGCTGCGGTCCGGCCGGAAACGGTTCAGGCTGGCCGGCCTGCGGGCCGCGCAGCCCGCCCGGGGCCCGGCCGGTCACCTCGCCGGGGGCGGACGAGCCCGGGAGGCAGCCGGCGTGCGCCGCATCGAGCGCGGCGCGGTCACCGAGAGGGTGATCAGCGCGGCCGCCCAGGCCGGGGAGCGGCTGGTGCTCGGCCGCGGCGCCGTGCTCACCCCGCTGGCCAGGGACCGGGCCCGGGCCAGCGGCGTGCAGATCGAGAAGGAGCGCTGATGCTGACCGCAACGGTGATCGGGAGCGTCTGGGCCTCGCGCCGCCTGGCCGAGCTGCCCAACGGCGCCTTCCTCGAGGTGGAGGCCGAGGGTACCGGCCAGCGGATGATCGCCTTCGACGTGCTCGGCAGCGGGGTGGGGGAGCGCGTGCTCGTCGTCCAGGGCTCGGTGGCCGCGGCCTGGTTCCCCGGCAAGCCGCCGCCGCTCGACGCACTGATCATCGGCTCTGTCGATCCAGATCCAGGAACAAAGGAGTGAGTGAGCGATGGCGGATAACGCGATCGGGCTGATCGAGACCAAGGGGTACGTTGCCGCCCTCGCGGCGGGTGACGCCATGGTCAAGGCGGCCAACGTGACGATCGTCGGCCGGCAGGAGGTCGGCGACGGGCTGGTGTCGGTGACCATCACCGGTGACGTCGGCGCGGTGAAGGCGGCCACCGAGGCCGGCGCCGAGACCGCGTCGACCGTGGGCGAGCTCGTCTCGGTCCACGTGATCCCGCGGCCGCATCCCGAGCTGGCCAGGCACTTCAAGCTCAGCGGTGACTAACGCAGCTGAGCTGCGGGTCTATCTCCTGGTCCGGGACCTGCAGCCGCAGTTCGCCGCGTACCTGGGCACCCCGACCCGGGCGCGCGGCTACCCGCCGTTCGCCGGGCAGCACGCGCTCATCGTCGAGGTGGCGCCCGCGCTGGCCATCGAGCGGGTCACCGACCTGGCGCTGCGGGCAGTGCCCGCGGTCGAGCCCGGCATCTTGTTCGTCGAGCGGCAGTTCGGCGTGCTCGAGGTGCACGGCCGCGACCTCGGCGACGTCCAGCGGGCCGGGGAGGCGATCCTGGCGGGCCTCGGCGCCGACGAGAAAGACCAGCTCCGGCCGCGCATCCTGTTCTCCGACGTGATCGAGGACGTGACCGACGCCCACGCGATCATCATCAACCGGAACAAGTCCGGCTCGATGATCATCCCGGGCGACGCCCTCGGGGTCAGCGAGGTCACCCCGGCGCTGTTCGCGGCGGTCGCGGCCAACGAGGCGGAGCGAGTCGCGCCGGGCGTCACGCTGGTCGACGTGTCGATGATCGGCGCGGCCGGGCGGATCTACCTGAGCGGCGCCCCCGGCGACGTGCGGTGCGCGCAGCGCGAGATCACCGAGGTGCTCTCGGCTGTGACCGGGCGGGACGGGTAGGCCGTGGGCGAGCACGACCTGTCCGCCGGGGGCGACGTGATGGCCCGGGTGCGGGGCTGCGCCCAGGACGCGCTGGCCGCCTACGAGGTCCACCCCGCGGCCTCGGTCGAGCTGCTCAACGTCTCGGAGAACGCCACCTTCCTGGTCACCGACCCGGACGCCGGGCCCTCGGTGCTGCGGGTGCACCGGCTCGGGTACCACACCGAGCCGGAGATCGCCTCCGAGCTGGCCTGGATGGAGGCGCTGCGGGCCGAGGCCGGGGTGCGTACGCCCCGGGTGCTCCCGGCCGCGGACGGGCGGCGCGTGGTCACCGTGGCCGAACGAGGCGGCCGCTCCCAGCGGCACTGCGTCCGCTTCGAGTTCCTGGCCGGCACCGAACCCGGGGCCGGAACCGGCACCGCCGGCGAGGAGCCCGCGCTGACCGCCGCGCACTTCGCCGAGCTCGGCGAGATCACCGCGCGGATGCACCGGCACGCCAGGGAATGGGACCGTCCGGCCTGGTTCACCCGGTTCAGCTGGGATTACCGGGCGGCGTTCGGACCGCAGCCCCGCTGGGGGCGCTGGCAGGACGGCATCGGCGTCGGGCCGTCCGAGCAGGCCATCCTGAGCCGTCTGGACCAGGCGCTCGGGGACCGGCTGCGGGCGTTCGGCTCCGGGCCCGAGCGTTACGGCCTGGTCCACGCGGACACCCGGCTGGCCAACCTGCTGGTGCACGACGGGGCGGTCAGCGTCATCGACTTCGACGACGCCGGGTTCAGCTGGTACCTGTACGATCTGGGCACGTCGGTGAGCTTCTTCGAGCACGAGCCCCAGGTCCCCGCCCTGGTCGACGCCTGGCTGGGCGGCTACCGCCTGGCCGGCCGGCTGTCGGCCGCGGACGAGGCGGAGATCTGGACGTTCATCATGTTCCGGCGGCTGCTGCTTGTCGCCTGGATCGGCTCGCACCAGGCGGTCGACATCGCCGCCGAGCTGGGCGCCGGGTATACGCAGGGCAGCTGCGACCTGGCGGAGACGTACCTGAGCACTCACTGAGAGGGACCTGCCATGTTCACATCGATCGCGGGCCGCGCCGTGGTGGTGACCGGCGGCACCCGCGGGATCGGCAAGGGGATCGCCAGCGTGTTCGCCCGCAACGGGGCGAAGGTGCTGATCACCGGGCGGGACGCCGAGGCGGCCCGGGCGGCCGCCGAGGAACTGCACGCCCAGGCCCAGGCGGCACCGGAGCCCGGTGAGGTCTCCTTCGTGCTGGCCGACGTGTCCAGCCGCGAGGACTGCCGCCGGGTCGCCGCGATCGCCACCGAGCGGCTCGGCGGCGTCGACGTGCTCTGCGCCAACGCCGGCATCTTCCCCGACGGGAAGCTGGAAGACCTGACCGAGGACGACCTGGACCAGGTGTTCGGCGTCAACCTCAAGGGGACATTCCTGTCGGTGCAGGCCTGCCTGCCGGCGCTGGCGGCGTCCGGGCACGGCCGGATCATCCTCACCTCCTCGATCACCGGGCCGATCACCGGCTTCCCCGGCTGGACCCACTACGGCGCGAGCAAGGCCGGCCAGCTCGGCTTCATGCGGACCGCGGCGATCGAGCTGGCGCTCAAGGGGATCACCGTCAACGCGGTGCTGCCCGGGAACATCGCCACCGAGGGCCTGGCCAGCCTGGGCAAGGAGTACGAGGCCGGGATGACCTCGGCGATCCCGATGCGCCGGCTCGGCACGGTCGACGAGATCGGCTACACCGCGCTGTTCCTGGCCACTGACGAGGCGGCCTACATCACCGGCCAGACGATCACCGTGGACGGCGGGCAGGTGCTGCCCGAGTCGCCCGACGCGATGGCGGCGATCACCGAATGACTGACGTAGCCCCATGACCGGCGCAACGGGCCCGCGGACGCCCGAGGATGTCCGGCGCGCGCTGGCCGAGCAGATCGGCAGCGGCCGGCTGCGCCCCGGGCAGCGGCTCGGTGCCGAGCGGGCGCTCGCGGCCGAGTTCGGGGTCAGCCGGGCGACGCTGCGCCAGGCGCTGGCCGTGCTGGCCGAGGGCGGCGTGGTCCGCCGGGTGCCGGGCCGGGGCGGCGGCACGTTCGTGGCCAAGGGCAAGATCGAGCGGGACCTGTCCCGGATCGTCGGGGTCCCGGCGCTGCTGCGCAGCCAGGGCGTGGTCGCCGGGACCCGGGTGCTGTCCGCGCGGCTGGCCGAGGCGGACGACCTCACCGCGCAGGCGCTGCGCGTACGGCCCGGTGAGCTCGTCGTCGACCTGGTCAGGATCCGGCTCGCGGACGGCAGCCCGTTCTCCCTGGAGCACGCCAGGTTCCCGGCCCGGCGCTTCCCCGGGCTGCTCGAGCTGCCACTCGGAGGATCGGTGTACGAGCTGCTCGAGGAGCACTTCGGTGCCGAGCCGGCCGCTGCGGTGGAGCGCATCGAGGTCGTCCCGGCCTCGGCCGACGAGGCGGCCATCCTCGACGTCGAGCCGGGCTCGCCGCTGATGGCGATCACCAGGACGACCACCGATCCCGACGGGGAGCCGTTCGAGTTCTCCCGCGACCTGTTCCGGGCCGACCGGACCCGCATCGTGGTGCGGACCGAGGGCGGCGGCCCGCGGGCCGTGGCCGGCCGGGCCCGCGTGGTCGAGCTGCACGCCCAGGAGGCAGTGTGAGCGAGCTGCAGGGGCGCGGCGCTGCCTGGACTGAGAAGCGAGGAACGAGCGACGAGGGAAGGCAGCGCCTAAAGGCGCCCCGGAAGCGAGCGGGGGACAGAGCATGAGCACTCCCGAGCCGGTCGGCAGGATCCGGTTCATGGACCGGCAGCGGGTCAACCTGGACGGCTTCGCGGTCGAGAACGCCGAGCTCGGGCTGATCGCGCTCCGCTCCCCGCACGACCCCGCGCCGAGCCTGGTGGTGACCGACGGCCGGGTGACCGAGCTTGACGGGGTGCCGGAGGCGGAGTTCGACTCGATCGACGCCTACATCGCCCGGCACGGCCTGGACCTGGACGTCGCGGCCGAGGCGATGGCGCTGTCCGACGTGGCGTTCGCCCGCCTGCTCGTCGACCCGGCCGTGCCGCGGCCGGAGATCGTCAGGCTGAGCGCCGGGGCCACCCCGGCCAAGCTGACCCGGGTGCTTGCCCTGCTGCGCCCGGCCGAGCTGGTCATCGCGATGACCAAGCTGCGGGCCCGGCGCACTCCGAGCAACCAGGCTCACGTCACCAACCGGCTCGACGACCCGCTGCTGCTGGCGGCCGACGCGGCCACCGCCGCGGCGTTCGGCTTCCGCGAGATCGAGACCACCGTGCCGGTGCTCGGCGACGCCCCCAGCAACGCGGTGGCCTGCCTGATCGGGGCGGCGTTCGGCGCGGACGGGGTGCTCATCCAGTGCTCGGTCGAGGAAGCGCTCGAGCTCGAGCTCGGCATGCGCGGGCTGACCTCCTACGCCGAGACCGTCTCGCTCTACGGCACCGAGCAGGTGTTCACCGACGGCGACGACACCCCGTGGTCCAAGGCCTTCCTCACCTCGGCCTACGCCTCCCGCGGGATGAAGATGCGAGTCTCCTCGGGGGCCGGCGCCGAGGTCCTGATGGCCGGGGCCGAGCGCAAGTCGATGCTGTACCTCGAGGCGCGCTGCGTCGCGCTGGCCCGGGCCATCGGCGCCCAGGGCGTGCAGAACGGCGGGATCGACGGGGCCTCGGTCGCGGCGGCGGTGCCCGGCGGGCTGCGCGAGCTGATGAGCGAGAACGTCATGGCGATGATGCGCAACCTGGAGTCCTGCTCGGGCAACGACGCGCTGATGAGCGAGTCGGACATGCGCCGCACCTCGCGCACGCTGCCGATCGCGCTGGCCGGCTCGGACTTCGTGTTCAGCGGCTTCGGGTCGATCCAGCGCTATGACAACATGTTCGGCCCGAGCAACTTCAACGCCGAGGACATCGACGACTTCCTGGCCATGCAGCGGGACTGGGGGATCGACGGCGGCCTGCGCACGGTCGACCCGGCCCGGATCGCGTCGCTGCGCCGGGAGGCCGCGGAGGCCTGCCGAGCGGTCTACGCCCACCTGGGCCTGGCCGACTTCACCGACGAGCACGTGGAGCTGGCGGTCGACGCGGCCGGGTCGAAGGACCTGGGCGAGACCGACACGCTCGCCGTGCTGGCCGCGGCCCAGGCCATCCGCCAGCGCGGGCTGACGGTGGTGGACATCGTGGCCGCCCTGGACGAATGCGGGTATCTCCACGAGGCCGAACGAACCATGGCTTTCGCCCAGGTCAGGCTGTCTGGCGAGTATCTCCAGACAGCGGCCATCTTCGACCGGCACCTGCGCGTGCTGTCCCTGGTCACCGACCCGAACGACTATGGCGGCCCCGGCACCGGGTACGAGCCCTCGCCGGGCAGGCAGCGCGAGATCGACGCGATCCGCCAGGAGCGGAGCGTCGCTGACCTGCGCGCCGAGCAGGCGCGGCACGCCGTGCCGCTGCTTTCTGCTGTCGGCCCGGCCGCGCCCGGGCAGGGGCCGCGCGACGTGGTCATCGGCGTCTCGCCGGCCGTCGGCCGGGACGTGTGGCGGTGCCTGTCCGGGCTGGCCGTGACCGACGTGCTGCGCGAGATGCTGGCCGGCCTCGAGGAAGAGGGGTGCACCGGCCGGATCGTGCGCTTCGGCGACAGCGTCGACCTGGGGCGGATCGGCCTGGCCGCCGCCCGGCTGGCCGGCTCCGGGATCGGCATCGGGCTGCAGGGCAAGGGCACTGCGCTGATCCACCGGCGGGACCTGGCGCCGCTGGCGAACCTGGAGCTGTACTCGGTGGCCCCCTCGGTCACCCCGGAGCTGTACCGGCTGCTCGGCGCCAACGCCGCGCGGCACGCCAAGGGCGGCACGCCCGACCCGGCCAGGAACCCGTACTCCGACGAGGCGATCGAGGCCCGCTACCACACCACCGTGATCGCCCTGATGGAACTGGAACGCCGCCGCATGGTCCCCGGCTCCCTCCCCGAAGAACTGAGCCTGGAGGGACTCACGTGAACCGCCAGCGCCTCCCCGAAACGCCCGCGATGTCACATCGCGGGCGCCAGGACGCCCGCAACATCACATTGCGGTGGCCGGAGCGAGGGACCCCTTGTTACGGGGGTGGTCGGGGTGGCTGAGGTGATCCGGGCGCTGTCGGGGAAGGCCGTGGACCAGCTGACCGTGGAGGCGGTCAGGGCGGGCGAGGTCGGCCTGGCCGACCTGCGCGTGCACCCCGAGACGCTGGAGCGCCAGGCGGTGGTGGCCGAGCGGCACGGCAACCCGCAGCTGGCCGAGAACCTGCGCCGCGCGGCCGAGCTGACCCGGCTGCCCGACGAGGAGGTGCTGGCGATCTACGATGCGCTGCGGCCGGGCCGGTCCACTCCCGGGCAGCTGACCGAGCTGGCGGCGTCGCTGGCCGGCCGCGGGCTGCCCCGGTGCGCGGCCCTGCTGACCGAGGCGGCCGAGGTCTACGCCCGCCGGGGCCTGTCCGCGTAGGGCCGCCAGGTGACGGTGATCGCCGGGGTCGACGTCGGCAACGCCACGACGGAGGTCGTGCTGGTGTCCGGGGGCAAGATCCTGGGCGCGGGACGGGTGCCGACCCGGGGCCGCAAGGGCTCCGCCGGCTCCCTGCGGGGCGCGGCCTCCCTGGTTCGCAGGCTGGAGCGCCAGCTCGGGTGCACGGTGACGGAGGCGCGGATCGCGCCGCTGCGCGCGGTGGACACCGCGGTGGTGACCGTGCCCGGCGCGGCCGCCCCGGCCGGGCGGCTGCGGGTGCTGGCGGCGGGCGTGCCCACCCCCGGGGGTACCGGGGCCTGCGTCGGGCCGCCGCTGCTCCTCGGCGGTCCTGGATCCGCCGGCGGATCCGCGTCGCCCGGCGCCCGCCCCGATCCCGGCGGCGCCTCCGCTGGCGGCCTGGACGTGGTGGCGGTCGTGCCGGCGGGCCTGCGCTACGACGAGGCCGCGGCCCGGCTGCGGGCGCTGCTGGCGGACGGCGTGCGGATCGGCGCGGTGCTGGTGGCCGGCGACGAGGGCGTGCTGGTAGCCAACCGGCTGCGCGGCGCCGCCCTCGGGGGCTCACCGGGGGGACCGGCCAGCGGCGTGCCCGTCATCGACCAGGTCGACGCGGCCGCGGCGGCCGCGTGCCTGATGCTGGCGGTCGAGGCGCGCCCGCCCGGGCATACGCTGCGGCTGCTGGCCGACCCGGTGGCGCTGGGCGCCCGGCTCGGCCTGGCCGAGGAAGAGGCGGCCGACGCGGTCGCGGTGAGCCGGGCGCTGGCCGACCACGCCAACGCCGTGGTGGGACTGCTGCCCGCCGCCCCGGATGTCCCGGCGGCCGCGGCCGAGCCCTGGGTGATGACCGCGGCGCACGGGCGCCTGCCGCTGCGCGCCGCCTGCCCGCGGCTGGCCGGCTGGCCGGTCGGCGCGGTGTCCGCACTCGGGACCAAGGCTGGGGCCGGGGCCGGCCCGAGGGCTGGTTCGGCGACGGGCACCGGGGAGACCGCGGTCGATGACCTGTTCGCGGTCGACCTGGCCGCCGCGGCCGAGGCGGCCACGGCCCGGCAGGGCAGCACCGGGCGGGCGGTGCTGGTGGCCTCGCTGAGCCGCGCGGGCGAGGAGGATGCCGCGTCCGTCCTCGGCGACCTGCTCGGGGTCCCGGTGCGCAGCCCGGTCGGCGAGCCCGCCGCGGCCAGGACCGGCGCGCTCACCACGCCGGGCGCCCGCCAGGACGCGGTCGTCGTCGACCTGGGCGCGGGCACGATCGACGTCACCGGACCCGCCGGGACGGTGGTCGCCGCGGGCGCCGGGGAACTGCTGACCGCGGCCGTGGCCGAGACGCTCGCCATCCCGCGCGCGTCCGCCGACTGGGTCAAGCGGGGCCCGTGCGTCCGGGTCGACGGGGACCAGCGGTTCGAGGGCGAGGACGGCAGCCGCGGCTTCCTCGACGTCCCCGCGCCGCCCGCGGCGGCCGGCCAGCTCGCGGTGGAAGGCCCCGGCGGCTGGCTGCCGTTCGACCGCCACCGCGGTCCTGGCGAGTGGCGGGCCATCCGGCTGCGGCTCAAGCAGGCCGTGCTGGCGGCGAACGTCGAGCGGGCGGTGCGGACCCTCGGCCCCGAGCTCGTCCAGGTGCTCGTGGTCGGCGGCCCGGCTGGTGACGAGGAACTGCTCGGCGTCCTGGCCCGGTCGCTGCCCGACGGGGTGGCCGCCGGCCGGGGGGACGTCGGCGGCACCTGCCCGGGCGGCCCGCTCGGCCATCGCTACGCGGTCGCGCTCGGCCTGGCCCTGGCGGCCCAGTAGGACGGCAGGGTAACCCGCGGGCCCGGCTGGCCTCGACGGCGCGCTGATAGCGCTCGGCTATCGTCTCCAGCGCGGCCACCAGTTCCGGCGATTCCGCGATCGCGAAGTCCGCTCCCAGCATGCCCAGGTAGAGGGCGAGCATCTCGGGATGGTCCGAGCCGGGCTCGAACGCGCACCTGTCCGGTCCGAGCGGCTCCACCTCCACCGGGATCGGCAGCCGGCTCCTGACGTGCGCCGCGGGCGCGTGCACGATCACGCGGGCCCGGTACCGCCAGGTCGCCTCGCCGGCCCCGCGGGCCACCGCCGCGGCGATCTCGTGGTCGGGCGGCAGGGCCCGCGGGGTGAAGCGCGGGCCGGCCGGGGGCCGCGGCTCGATCCGGTCGGCCCGGAACGTGCGCCAGTCGTCCCGGTCCGTGTCCCAGGCCACCAGGTACCAGCGCCGCCGGTCGTTCACCAGCCGGTACGGCTCCACCGTGCGCCGGCTGGCGGTCCCTGAGTGGCTCCGGTAGCCGAACCGGAGCCGCTCGTGGTCCCGGCAGGCGCTCGCGATGAGGGTCAGCACGTCCGGGTCCACCCGCGGCCCGGGGGACGGCACGAGCAGCGCCGACGCGGCGAAGGCGCCGACCCGGTGGCGCAGCCGCGACGGGAGCACCTGCTGCAGCTTGGCCAGCGCCCGCACCGAGGCTTCCTCGATCCCGGCCACCGAGCCGCTCGCGGCGGTGCGCAGCCCGATCGCGACCGCTACCGTCTCCTCGTCGTCGAGCAGCAGCGGGGGCAGTGAGCTCCCCGGGCCGAGCCGGTAGCCGCCGGCCACGCCGGGACGCGCCTCGACCGGGTAGCCGAGCGCGCGGAGCCGGCCGATGTCGTTGCGGATGGTCCGCGTGGTGACGTCGAGCCGGGCGGCGAGCTCGGTACTGGTCCAGTCCCGCCGCGCCTGGAACAGGGACAGCAGGCGCAGCAGGCGGGCCGATGTTTCCAGCATTTCTCGATCATGGATCCGCTCTAGGAAAGAACCTTTCCGCAATTATGTCTAGCGTTACTCGTGAGCACCAGGACCGCTGACGAGGAGAACAGATGACCGAGACCATCGAGCCGTTCCGCATCGAGATCGCGCAGGCCGATGTCGACGACCTGTACCGCCGGCTGGCCGGCGCCCGCTGGCCCGGCGAGCTGCCCGGCACCGGGTGGAGCCGCGGCATCCCGCTCGGCTACCTCGAGGATCTGGCCGGGTACTGGCGGACGGGGTACGACTGGCGCGCGGCCGAGGCGCGGCTCAACTCCCACCCGCAGTTCGTCACCGAGATCGACGGCCAGCGCATCCACTTCCTGCACGTCAGGTCGAGCCACCAGGACGCGAAGCCGCTGCTGCTCACCCACGGCTTCCCGAGCTCCGTCGCCGAGTTCCTGTACCTGATCGAGCCGCTGGTCAGCCCGGTCGAGGGCCAGGCCTTCCACGTCATCGCGCCGTCCCTGCCCGGATATGCCTTCTCCACCCCGCTGAGCGCGCCCGGGTGGGCCATGGGCCGGACCGCGCGCGCCTGGGCCGAGCTGATGCGCAGGCTCGGCTACGAGCGGTACGGCGTGCACGGCGGCGACATCGGCGCGGGCGTCTCCGGCCTGGTCGCCGGCCTCGACGGCGGTCATGTGATCGGCATGCATGTGGTGACCGATCCGCTGACCGCCGCGGCCACCGCCACCTTCATCCCCGGGATGGCCGGCCGGCTCGATCAAGCTGACCCGGTCGACAAGCTGATCCTGGACCGGATGGAGGCGTTCAGCCGGGACGGGTCCGGCTACCTGGCCATCCAGAACAGCCGGCCGCAGACCATCGGCTACGGCCTGGCCGATTCCCCGCTGCTGCAGCTGGCCTGGATCGCCGAGAAGGTGCACGAGTGGACCGACCTGCCGGTCGACCGCGACCAGCTGCTCACCACGGTCAGCCTGTACTGGTTCACCGGCTCCGGCGCCAGCGCCGCGCACACCCTGTACGAGCAGGCCCACTCCGCCGACTGGGGCGCGCCGCCCGCCGTGCCGCAGGGCTTCGCGGTCTTCGGGGCCGACGAGACGGTCCGCAAGCTGGTCCCGGCCCCGCCCGGCGCGCACTGGACCGAGTTCCCGCGCGGCCAGCACTTCCCGGCCATGGAAGCCCCGGCCCAGCTGGCGGCGGACCTGCAGGCGTTCTTCGGGGCGCTGGGCTGACCGGCGACCAGGCCCGGCTTCAGGCGGGCTGCCTGCCGTAACGTTCCCGGAACGCCCCGGGCGTACCGTGTGTCCCGTGGCAGGGAACCAGGGCGCGGCGGCGCCGGGCCGATGGCTGCGTATCGCCAGGCCCGGCACCGCGCTCGCGGTGGGCGTCCTCAGCGTGCTGATGCTGGCCGCGACCGCCGTGTTCAGCTCGATGGACCGCCAGCCGCTGTTCGACGGGCTCAGCCACGTCCTGGTCTACCTGTCCTTCGGCCTGATCGGCGTGGTCGTGGCCTGGCATCAGCCGCGGAACCCGATGGGCTGGGTGCTGCTCGGCGTCACGTTCTTCTTCTATCTCGAGGCCCTGGGCGGGACCTACACGGCCCTGGACTACCGGCTGCACGACGGCAGGCTGCCGCTGGGCGGGGTGGCCGTCCTGCTCGGCGCGTCCTGGGCCCCGGCCATCGTCCTGGCCGGGCTGTCCCTGCTGCTGTTCCCCGACGGCCGGATCCCCTCGGCCCGGTGGCGTCCGCTGCTCGTCCTGTACTTCGGCCTCGGCCTGCTCTGGCTCGGCGGCGCGTTCGGCATCTCGGCCGCCGCGATCGCCGACCACCGGATTCATGTCGATGCCAGCGGTGCGCTGCAGGCCGTGAACGACCCTACGGGCGCCGACGCCTGGTTCGCCGTGGTGCAGGCGGTCTTCTTCCCCGTGGTCGGCGCGTGCTGGCTGGCCTGGCTGGCCAACCAGGTCCTGAGCTACCGGCGCTCCTCCGGCGAGCGCAGGCTCCAGCTGAAGTGGCTGCTGAGCGGGGCGACCGTCTTCGTCACCGCCAGCATCATCTTGGTCCGGCTTGGCAGCCCGACCGGGCTGTGGAAGGCGGTGCAGTTCGCTGCCCTGATCGGGACGCTGGCGCTGCCGGTGAGCATCGGGTTCGGCATCCTCAAGTTCCGGCTGTACGACATCGACCGGATCATCAGCCGTACCCTGGGGTACGCGATCGTCACCGGCCTGCTCGTCGGGCTGTACGCCGGCATCGTCCTGCTGGCCACCCAGGTGCTGCACCATCCGGGACCGGTCACGGTGGCCGTGTCGACGCTGGTCGCCGCGGCGCTGTTCAACCCGGTGCGGCATAAGGTGCAGCGGGCCGTGGACCGGCGGTTCAACCGCGCCAGGTACGACGCCGACCAGACCGTCGCCGCGTTCGCGGTCCGGCTCCAGGACCACGTCGAGCTGGGCGCGGTCCGCGCCGACCTGCTCGACGTGGTCGGCGGGGCCCTGGAGCCCGCCCACCTGTCGGTCTGGACCGCGCCCGCCGAGCCCGGCCGCTAGGCGGGCGGCCACTCCTTCGCGACCAGGGTCAGCACGTCGTAGGTGGCGACCGGCTTGCCGTCCTGGTTGGCGACCACGGCGTCCCAGCGCACCTCGCCGTGCCCGGCGTCCTCCCGCGGGATGATCTCCTTGCAGGTCAGCGTCACGGTCAGCTCGTCGCCGGGATAGACCGGGGTGAGGAAGCGCAGGTTCTCCAGGCCGTAGTTGGCCAGCACCGGACCCGGATCCGGGTCGACGAACAGCCCGGCCGCGAACGAGACGATGAGGTAGCCGTGCGCGACCCGGCCGTCGAAGAACGGGTTGGCCCGGGCCGCCTCCTCGTCCATGTGGGCGTAGAAGGTGTCCCCGGTGAACTCGGCGAAGTGCTCGATGTCGGCCAGGGTGACCGGGCGCGGCCCGGCGACCACCGTGTCGCCGACCCGCAGGTCCGCCAGCGGCTTGCGGAACGGATGGCCGCCGTCCACCCGCCGCTCGGTCCCGGGCAGCCAGCGTCCGGTCACGGCGGCCAGGACCCGCGGGCTGGCCTGCACGGCGGTGCGCTGCAGGTGGTGCAGCACGCCGCGGATGCCGCCCAGTTCCTCGCCGCCGCCGGCCCGGCCAGGACCGCCGTGCACCAGCGCCGGCAGCGGCGACCCGTGCCCGGTCGACTCGGCGGCGTCCTCGCCGTCCAGGACCAGGATCCGGCCGTGCCAGGGGGCCAGGCCGAGGACCATGGCGCGGGCGAAGGCGGTATCGGCGGTGACGACCGAGCCGGCCAGGCTGCCCCGCCCGCGCGCCGCCAGCTCGATCGCTGCTTCCGTGCTGTCGTAGCCGACGATGGTGCTGACCGGCCCGAACGCCTCGACCTCATGGGGCTCGGGACGGCCCGCGTCGTCGGCCCGCAGCAGCAGCGGCGCCATGAACGCGCCGGTCTCGGCGCTGGCGCCGACCACGTCGACGTGGCTGGGGTCACCGGCGACGATCCGGGCCGCCGCCAGCAGGGACTTGACCGAGCGGCGTACCTCCTCGCGCTGCTCCAGGCCAGCCAGCGCCCCCATCCGGACACCCTCGGCGGCCGGGCTGCCCACGACGATCCCGGCCAGCTGCTCCCTGGCCGCCTGCGCCACCTGGTCCGCCAGCGCCGCGGGGACCAGCGCCCGCCTGATCGCGGTGCACTTCTGGCCCGCCTTGACCGTCATCTCGGTGACCAGCTGCGCGACGTACAGGTCGAACTCCGGTGTGCCCGGCTCGGCGTCGGGACCGAGGATCGAGCAGTTCAGCGAGTCCGCCTCGGCGTTGAAGCGGACCGAGCGCTCGACGATGGCCGGGTGGGCCCGCAGCCGCCTGGCGGTGGCGGCCGACCCGGTGAAGGACACCAGGTCCTGCTCGCCGAGGTGCTCGAACAGCCCGCCGACGCTCCCGCAGACGAGCTGGACCGAGCCCTCGGGCAGCAGCCCAGAGGCCACGATCAGCTCGACCAGCCTGGCCGTCAGGTACGCGGTCGGGGTGGCCGGCTTGATCAGGCTGGGCACGCCGGCGATGAACGCCGGGGCGAGCTTCTCCAGCGGGCCCCAGACCGGGAAGTTGAACGCGTTCACCTGCACCGCGACCCCGTGCCGGGGGGTGAGCAGGTGCTGGCCGACGAAGGTGCCGCCCCGGCCGAGCGGCTCGACGGCACCCTCGGGGAGGACCGTGCTGTTCGGCAGCTCGCGCCGGGCCCGGCTGGCGTAGCCGAGCAGCACGCCGATGCCGCCGTCGACGTCGAACCTGGCGTCTTCCAGGGTCGCGCCGGCCCGGGCGGACAGGGCGTAGAGCTCCGGCCGGTGCTCGCGCAGCAGCTGCCCGACCGCCTTGAGCAGCCCGGCCCGCTGGTGGAAGGTCAGCTCGCGCAGCGCCGGCCCGCCGGTGGTGCGTCCGTAGTCAAGGGCCGCGCCCAGGTCGATGCCGTCCGAGGAGACCCGGGCGACCTCCTCGCCGGTCACCGCGTCGAGCACCGGCCGCCCGTCAGCGGGACCGGTCCATGCCCCGCTCACGTAACTGCGCAAAACCGTCATCTGAGCTCCTCGCCTCCCGGTCCCCGCCCGCTACGCTATCCGGCGATCAGTGCTTGAAGGACTCGCGCTGGTGCTGGATCGCCGGCGGCGGCTGGGTCTGCGGGTGGTGCTCCAGGATCTGGACCTGCCGCCGCAGGTCGTCGAGCAGCAGGTCGGCCAGGTCCATGCTGAAGCCGTTCCTGATCACGATCCGGATCACCGCGGTGTCCGTCAGGTCCGCGGGGAAGGTGTAGGCGGGCACCTGCCAGCCGCGCATCCGCAGCCGCTCGGACAGGTCGAACACCGAGTAGCCGGTGATCTCGTCGCGCAGCTTGAACGCGAACACCGGCAGGTCCCGGCCTTCGGTGAGCAGCTCGAACGGGCCGATCTTGGCGATCTCTTCCGACAGGTGCATCGCGATGTCCCGGCAGGTCTGCTGCACGTGCCGGTAGCCGCCGAAACCGAGCCGGACGAAGTTGT
>Ga0070741_10012310_pt1 | contig 15499 bp, 17 predicted proteins | sample Coa_R1_4_FD_66440 | JGI IMG/M metagenome (GOLD analysis project Ga0070741, IMG submission 66440) | Surface soil microbial communities from Centralia Pennsylvania, which are recovering from an underground coalmine fire - Coalmine... | ecosystem: Environmental > Terrestrial > Soil > Unclassified ... | reverse complement strand
CACGTCGTTTGTTTCGCGTGCGCCGAGATGAGGGATCGCCGCACGGAACTGTGAATCTTTCCCACATAGCGGACACAGCGGGGGGTCTTGGAACATGCGATGCTCCCAACGTCCCGTTAGACAATCGACCGCGTCCATGAGCTGTTCCTGCAATGAAAAAGCCCCGGTACCAGCCACTGGCCACGGGGGCTTTCCAGCTCTGTCGGTCCCGAAGGACCATCAGGCTTCCTTACCTAGCGAACCACCGTTGCCGAAATGTGAATCCCCTGCACCGGTCAAATACGTCTATTGAGCTGAATTATTTCCTATTTCATCGGCGGCACAGGCCCAGTCTAGGCGTCCCATCGCCACTGCGCCGACTGTGTAGAGAGGGATCGCCGGGCCAATCCAAGGCAGCGTCATGAGGAACGACGTCTTGCTTCCTCGCGGCAACTTGGCGACCCGGGACAAGGCCAGCAGCAGGCTCCACCACGTCCACTTAAAGCCGAGTGAGGCGATCAAAGGCCGGTTTAGCGATAAAATTTGATCGTAATCTCTGGCGGAAATCTTCCGATGGCTTGCCGAATTTCGTAAGCCGCGTTGGCAAGTTTGTTCGTGTCGATATTGATGCCGACGCCGCATCCGGCACAGCGCATGTGATCTTCGGCCTTGAGGTGCCCAATCGTCTGCGTCAGCTCATGCCCACATTTTGGACATTGAAAGGTAACTACATGAGCGTCGACTCGTTTCATTTGTCAGCTACCGTTTTCATGTCCCCGGAGCTTTTCATCGGTTCCGTCCAAGTGTTTAGCTCTGCGGCTTCCTTGGCTGTTTGATCAGCCAACCAACTCAGCAAAATCTGGTGCTTGATTTGGATAACTGACGGAAGCTTGAGTTTGCGACCGAATTTGAAAACGCTCACCATTGCTGCACCACAGCAGGGACGATTGCGACTACGGCCAACAAGGGCCTGATCAATTTAAGAACCGGCACGAAACCGGGAGTCACGTTCCAGTTCATTGTCATACGATGCGCACCCCATCGAGCCAGTCTTGATTGTCGGCTAATTGAATCAGTCCGAAGCGCATTTGTAGAAGCTTTTCGCGTTCGTCCCCGTGGATCCTGCGCCCAGCACGTCGCCGATAGTCAGTGGAGGTAATTAGCATTTGAGACTGCATGGGAACTCCCTTGCGCTTGTGGTGTAAGCGGGAGCGCTATTGTCTCTCAGGCACCGGCGCCTACGGCAGAGCCTCTGCCGATGATGAGTGTTATATGGGGACGCTTCGACGGAAAACGAGTCATTTGACGGCGGCAAACTGTCCCGTCGGCTCGAGCGGGTATGGAGATGACTTGGCGCTCAGCGGCCTACGTCAATTTCGTCAGATAAAAAGGGGGCCGGTGAGCGAACCGACCCCAAGGTCTGTGTATGGAGGTCGAGAAACTCGATGAAACAATTCGTCTCGACCAGAGCGACTACGGCGCTCAATACGTCCAAGAGTCAATGAATATGTAGCTGGCGCGGCTTTTGCATCTTCGGCGAGACGCCGCAGTCTCGCCCGGCACCGGGCGATCTATGTGTCTCCATGAATTTCGTGCAAGTCTTCTGCAATCTCGAACGTGATGCGATCGCGAGCAGGGGCGACGCGCGGCGGGTGGCAGACACCGATTTCAGTGGACGCTCGCATATCCAAAAAACATCGCACCCAACCAATCGTCAGCTATGGTGGTCAGCAAGTCCGGCCCTCTCCTAACTTCGCGCAGCAAAGGCGGCAGTCACCGTGTTGCCGCCGAAAGAGACAGCGTAGGAGGAGGCCACGAGCTTTTCGCCACCCTTCGGCATCTCATCGGTAAGGAACGTGACGTCGATGTGGGTATGTCCGATGAAGAGCGCGCGCATAAATCGTTCAAGGGCTTTCTGGAGCGCATTATCATAGCGTGCTTCAAGCTGCGCGATCTCCGACGCGAGACGCATTTTGTGCTCATCGGGGATTTTCAATTTGTTCTGTCTAACCGGCTATCGCTTCCATCAGCGCCGAAATCTTGATTGTTGCGAAGTTAGAAAACGTGTCGCAAATGGCGTAGGGCAAGATGATTTGGTCGCGATGGCGCATCGCGCCACAGGTGTAGACAACATTGGGAACATAGCCTTCGCGCTCCGTCGGCTCAGGGCGAACCAGAGGTTCGCATGAGCGCGCGAGAATCTTTGAGGGGTCTTCTTTATCGAGCAGCACCGCGCCGATAGAGTATTTTCGAACGGGACCGACGCCGTGAATCAGTAGTAGCCACCCTTCATCCAGTTCGATGGGCGAGCCGCAATTGCCGATCTGTACAAATTCCCATGGGTATTCCGGCTGGATAAAGGATTTTCCGCCTTCCCACGTATGCAGGTCGTCGGAATAAATCAGATAGAGATTTTCGTTGTCTTGCCGCGCAATCATCGCGTAGCGGCCGGCGATCTTTCGCGGAAATAACGCCATGCCCTTGTTTTGAGCAGCGGTGCCACGGAGGGGTGTCATTGTGAACGACTGGAAGTCAGTAGTGGTCAGTAACTCGGAACGAATGGCTCTGCCGTTATAGGCAGTGTAGGTCGCATAAAACGTTTTCTGTCCACCGTCGTTGAACTCGACGAAGCGCGCATCCTCGATTCCGTTCGATTGGGCGTCGGTCACCGGAAAGATAACTCGCTCGCTTAGGTCTTCGTCAGTCGCGAAGACTACTTCCACCGTGTCACCGAAAGGCGGGGACGTCCGGTTTCGAATTTTCGGCACTGACGCCAACCGGGCGGTGGAGTCGACGCTTACGCTTCCGTCGGCGGCGATGGTGCCGGACCGGAACGTGAGCGAAGAAACGTGCCCTTCGCCAACGGCGCGAAGGCTTAAAATGAAGCGGCAACCCTCTTTCGGGGCGCCTCTCTGATCAGGATGTCGTACAATGCTCGGATTGAAAAGGGCCGAGGCCTCGAACGAATACTCGTTGAGAAAATATGCACCGATCAGGCCGCGCTGCGTCTTGTTCAAATGCGCATGGGGTTCGAACGCATCCTCCATTTCAGCGGCGCGCGCTTCAAAAATGTCGATCAGGTTCCTGTGGCGGCCGTCGAAGTTTTCGAGCACCTCGGCCAATTGTTGGGCGGAAGCGACGGCGTCAAGCCGAAGCACCCTTTCAACGATATGATTGGCGCGGACTTTGTCCGTCGGATTGAGGTCCCGAGGTTCAGTCGCCGGTTTGAAGGACCGGACGACGACCCTGGCCGGGTCCGGACGCAGATAAAGACCCTGGCGGTTCAAGAATTTGGATTGGGACAAGAATGCTCCCTGAAGGCGATTGAGGTGGGCTCGCGCCTATGTTGTTTGATGATAATTTTGATGCGGCTTTCAGGACAGGAGCAGCAACGGCTACGAGCTGTCGTATTTCTAGGAGAGCGAGCAGATACGATAGCACTGATTCGGCGCCTTTATTGGCATTGGGCCTGTCCGGGTGAAGGCCGTCCGAACAACTCCCCGTGTCAGGATCGATCAGGGCCGTCTGCAGGTCGTTTTCGCCAAGAAACCAGGCGAAAGCGCGCATCCCGGCCTTCGTCCAGTCCTCGCTATTTTCTGCGCGCCGTGCGGCGAGACACGCGGAAATCGTGGCGGAAGCTTCGAGCGGCTGCTGATCGAACGCATCGGGCTTGTGGCGAATCCTGCCAAAGCTCTTCGATCCGACCGGCCGAAAGCATCCTGACGGGGCGGTTTGAAGCGACATGAGCCAGCGGAGCGATTGGAGACCGGCCTCGACATATGCCGGCGTTCCAGTCGTTAAACCTGTTTCGATCAACGCCTGCGAGAGGCGCGCATTGTCGTAAGCGAGAATCTCTTCAAACCAGATCCAATCCTCGCGCTGATTTGAAATAAACATCGCCATCAATCTGTCAGCTAGCAACTTGCGTTGGCCTCCAGCGAAATCGTCGTCAGGCTGTAACGGGCAATAGGCGTTCAAGCCCAAAAGCGTGAAGGCCCAAGCGCGGGGAGACGTGAAGTTTTCCACCGCGGGAAGGGCGGTTTTGAATAACGTCGCGGCCCAACGGCGGCGAGACGAATCGTCATCCGAAGACGCGCATCCAGCTAGTGACCAAAGAGTCCGGCCGTGGCTGTCATCCGAGCCTGACTCTTCCTGCCATCGGCGATCGTAACTCATGAAATTCCGGAAGCTGCGTGTATCCGAATTCCAGGCGTGTTGAACGAACGCCGCAAAGCGCGCGGTATCGATTTCGGACAGAACCTTCGCTTCGCCGCATTTTGCAAGTGTGCTGCAAAGCAGCAAGGCGCGAGCGTTATCATCAACACAATAACCATGTGCGCGGTCCGCGACGCAATGCACAGCGTGCTGGAGCATCCCGGTATTGTCACAGAGCGAAAGGAAATGCCTAATTCTTACCTGCGGAATGATCCCCACCTTGCTCGGGACGTCCTCCAATTTGACCGGAAGTACAGCTTCGTGGAGCGCTTTCTCATGCGCGGCCGCAAAGACGGAAGTATAGCGCCGTGCCGCTTGCGCCCAAGTCATGGAACGGCTCGACGCGTAGGCACGTTTGCGCATCGCGAGCCGGCGAACGTCATCCGTCAGCAGGCCGGAAATTTCCCTGCCCATCGCCTCGTAATCTCCGAACGGAACGAGAATGCCGCGCCCGTCGGCGAGCAATTCCTTGGCGTGCCAATAGGGCGTCGACACCACGGCTTTCCCCAGCCCAAAGCTGTAGGCCAGCGTCCCCGAGGTCATCTGGAATTCGTTGAGATAGGGCGTGACGTAGACGTCGCACATGGAGATGAAATCCAGCAACGTCGCGTGGTCGACGAACTGGTTGCAGAAGATGACGTGTTCTTCGATGTTGAGCTCGCGAACGCGTGCCGTGAGCTTATCGCGATAGGCCTCGCCTTCGTTACGGACGAGATTAGGGTGCGTTGCACCCAGAATGACGTAGACGGCATCTGGGCAGGACTCGATGATCGACGGCATGGCGTCGATCACAGTCTCAATGCCTTTGCTCGGCGATAGTAGGCCAAACGTTAAAATCGTCCTTCCGACGAAGCCAAGTTTCGCCTTGCCATAATGCGGTTCGACGAAGGGGAAATCGGGTATCCCGTGTGGGATGATCTCGATTTTGCGCGCCGGCACGTTATGGACGGAGCGGAGCATCTCGTGACCCTTTTCCGCCATCACAATCACCTTCACGGAGGCATCGATGATCTGTGTCATCACCCGATGCTGCGCCTGTGTCGGCTCGGCGAGGACAGTATGCAGTGTGGTCACGATCGGCATGTCGAGCCGCGATAAAAGCTCGACGATATTCGAGCCGCCTTCTCCGCCAAAAATTCCATATTCGTGTTGAAGAGACACGACATCGAAGCGCGTTCTATTCAGGAAGTGCGCTGCATCGATGTAGTCACCGACCTCTTCGTCCTGGACCCGAAAACGCACGGCCGCCGGATAGTCGTAGCTGCGGCCAGCGTCGGTCATTACCACCACGCCTGTTTCCAAATCGAGGCGCTCCACCGAAACCGCTCGATGAAGATCGTGAGTGAAGGTTGCGATGCCGCAGCGCCGAGGAAGGTGATTGCCAATAAACGCAACCCTCTGGAATGCGCTCATTGGACTGTGTCCGCGTCAGCACATCTCAGCAACTTTGGAACGTCGCCGCCGGTACATGCGAGGAGAGCCACAAGGCCTGTCTTTCCGGAGTGAATGTTGATGCGATCCGACTGCAGGAAGATGGCATCTCCGACATCCATGCCGAACGGACCGGCGCGGCCGCTTCCGCTTATCACGAGCAGCCAAGTTTCTCTTTCTGCTTCCAGACGCCAGATGGAATTCGAAGCAAGATCGATCCGTTCGAATGTGAAATGCGAGTTTGACGTAAGGAGCGCGCGCTCGGCACTAAGCCTTGTCGGCGGCCCACCAAAATCGGCAGGCCTGGCGTTCGCCACCGCAATTGCATCGTTAATGTGAAGTTCGCGCCCTCGACCGTGATCAAAAAGACGAAAAGTCGCGTCACCACGTTGCTGAATTTCCGCGATCACGAGACCGGCGCCAATTGCGTGAATCGTTCCCGCAGGGACAAAAATGCTGTCGCCGGCATGTACCGGCTGCCACACCACAAGATCAGAAATCGAGCCATCGTCCACGGCTTGGCGCAGTTGCCTTGAGGTGAAGCGTCGTGTCAACCCGAGTGCAACCTTGGCATCAGTCTGCGCACTCAGAACATACCAGGCTTCGGTCTTGCCGTTCGCAAATCCCATGGAGCGAGCGTAGACATCGTCGGGATGAACCTGGATAGAGAGAGGCTCACTCGTGAAGAGAAGCTTCAGCAGAAGCCGGGGTGCGCGCGCATCCGGGGTGGAACGCTCGTACCAGATTTCACCGATGGCAGGACCGTTATGGGAAGTGCCGTTCCAGGGGCACTGCTCCGCAACGCCCCAAGGTTTAGGTAACGCATGCGCGCGCGCATGTTCAATCGTCATAAACCTCGCCTAAATGTCGGCCGAAAGAGGTTATCGCCGGCAAGCGGCGTGCATTTGCGCATTTCGCGACTGTGCCGGTATCGGATGCAGCGGGGTGCAGATGGCACGGCGCTGGAATAGGTGACGAAGAAATCGAAACAAATCGATCGCGGGGCCGAATTGCTGCCGTCAACGCAAATTGGGCGCGAACTCGCTGATTTCAAGGCCCAACTGTACCACACGTGCAAATCTAGAAGTTATTGATTGGGTGTGCGTTGGCCGCTAGGTATCTAACACCATATCGGTGGCTGCACGTAGTCTCCAGCACCCGACGCGACCAGGTGATGCACGACAATCGCAAAAGCTCCTAATTGTTTTGTGGGATCACCCTAAACTGACTCGTCCGCTACTTCCAAATAACGCTGGACTTTAGGGAGAATAAAGCCCAGCGTCGTTAACGAAGTGTCTGCTGCGTCGCTCCCTTGGAGGAGGCAATGGCCGACAATTCAAGCAAACTCGACCAAATCAGAAATTTACGCGAAGCACGAGCACTCGCGGCGGAGCGAGTCAGCATCGAAACGGAAGCCGATCTGTCGGGTGATAAAATCCCCGCTGCGTCGGAAAAGGCATTTCAAACCGAAGCTTCATAGCGGCAGCAAAAGGATATTTGCGATGGCAAAAGGCAACGATAAGAAACCTAAGGCCGACAAGAACAGGGCAAAGGTCGCTGTTTCGGCTTACAAGATCGCGCAGGCCGCAGGCAAAGCTCCGGACAGCCCGTTCGCTAAGAAGCCTGCTCGATAGCAGTTACTCTGAGCCCGCAAGACTGGATCGCTTTTGGTTAGAGTCTCTGGCGCTGTGTCCCGGCTGGGAGGAGCGCAGGACAATGAAGGCTTCGAGGTTTTCAGACGCCCAGAAGGCGCTCATTTTGAAGCAGGGCCGATCAACCAAAAGAAGACCCGGCGCATCTATCGTGAGTTAGGCCTTCAATTGCGCAACAAAACGCAAGCTTCGTGACGATCGTCGTCCGGCAAACTCGCGACGATGCCAAAGTGAATGCGTTCAATTACATCGAGCGCTTCTGCAATTCAAAACGCAGGTACTCGATGATCGCATATCTGAGCCCTATAGAGTTCGAGCGAAAGTCTGCTTAACCAATGGCGCTTTTTTGAGTCATCTTATTATCGCGCGATTGTCGAGTTCGGCGCGCATCTTAATTCGGGGGACCATTTGGGAGCCTGAGTATTTTTCAACACAGCCTAAGCAACTAATAAGCGTATTGGTCGAAGGGCAGAAAGTATCCTTCGATTTGATCGCCGATCAAAGGAACGGCAAGTCATCGGCTGATAATCTCCGGGTCGTGTAACGGTCGGTCGGCCATAGCGCCAGACCACGGATGTACTGGTAGGGCTATGTGGTATGGTTTTGCGCGAAAGGAAATCTCGCTTTAGCTCAACCATGCCTGCGTCTTAATTGGAGGTTACCAGTTGTTTCGATTCGTGCGCGATTCCCAAGCTGGACTCTGAAGATGAATGACAGTGAGACTCGCAATTGGACCAAGATCCTAAGCGTTTATCGCGGCCCGAATCCTGGTCGCAGCGCGGCTGAACTTTGCGTCACGCTGTTTCCATTAGTTATCCTCTGGATCGGCGCCTGGACAACTTTGCAAATTGGCTATTGGGTGTCGCTGCTCATTGCCATCCCCGCTGCCGCGTTCCTGGTTCGTCTCTTCATGATCCAGCATGATTGCGGTCACGGCTCTTTTTTCCGGCGGCAATGGACGAACGATTGGGTGGGCCGCGCGATCGGCATTCTCACATTGACGCCATATGACTTCTGGCGGCGCACCCATGCAATGCATCACGCAAGTTCGGGGAATCTCGACCGCCGGGGGATGGGCGACATAGAAACCCTGACTGTCGAGGAATATTTCTCGCGATCGCGATCGGGGCGGTTAAGATACCGATTGTATCGACATCCTCTCGTCATGTTCGGAGTTGGCCCTGCTTATCTTTTCTTCCTTCAGCATCGATTGCCTGTTGGTCTGATGCGCGCCGGCTGGCAACCGTGGCTCAGTACCATGTTCACCAACGCTGCGGTGGCCGTCGCCGCTTCGGTTGTGATCTATTTTATCGGATTGTGGCCGTTCTTGTTGGTTCACTTGCCGATTACGCTTTTAGCTGCATCAATCGGCGTATGGCTCTTTTACGTGCAACATCAGTTTGAAAAAACGTCCTGGAGCAAGGATACTGACTGGAGCATGTCCGAGGCGGCACTACACGGCTCATCACACTACGATCTACCGCCCGTCTTGCGGTGGTTGACCGCCAATATTGGCATCCATCATGTCCATCACCTTTGCAGCCGAATTCCGTATTATCGCCTTCCTACAATCCTTCGCCGCTATCCAGAATTTGGCCGAATAGGTCGCATCAGTCTGGTCGGGAGTCTGCGCTGCGTGCGTTTGGTCCTGTGGGATGAGCAGCAACGACGCCTTGTTTCGTTTCGCGAAGCGATTGTGATTCGGAGCCCAGTTGCTGCCTGATCGCAGGGCAACGACGTTCATTTGGCTATGTTTATCGTTTCTTAAGCGCTTTCATTGCACACTGCCGAGCTCACCGAAGTTTTCGATCGTGGCATCATTGGTCAGCCGATGAACTCAGGCGACCATTCCCAACGGGCGACATGATTTATGAGGAAAGCTGTCCCATCGTCCATGTTTGCGGAAGTGGAACAGACTCGTTTGTCTGCGCTCCGAACCTGGATTCTCGATTGTGCGGTCACTCAGATTCAAATGACAGAGCGACAATTTTGGAATTTTGTTCACACCCAACCGCTAGCAGAAAAGCCGTGGTCCACATTTATGGGTCGTCAGATTGTTGTGCCGGACATGCCAGAAACTGCGCAGAAGTCGCTGGGTCTTACCGACAGGACTGGCCCAGGCGTGATATAGGCCATCGATCGTTCGGATCGGTGCAACCACGACATAGCGCAGTAGTGCCGATTCCCCTCTTGCCGCACTTATTTCCCCTTTATAAAACTAAATCGCTCTTTTCGAATCTGCTCGCGCTTGGCTATCGCTGGATTCTGCGAATCGCTGTTCGGGTTTGGCCGTAGTTGCCAATTTGTGAGAGCGCGCGATCGAAGTAAGTCCGATGCCGACGCGCTCCCGTGGTCCTGTTCCCGTGCGAAACTGGCAGTGCTATTTAGAGAAATCGTTTGATCGCAATACCAAGGTTCGATTGGTCCTCTGTCCTTCAGAAAATTTACGCGATGAGCGCTCTTCAATCACTTCGCGCAACCGCAAAAACTGATCCACGCGCTGATCTGCCTTTATCTCACGTTTGCCCTCGAGAGCGTCCATTGCTTCGGTGCTAATCGCACATGAAATTATGACGCCGTCATTCAACATCGTGAATTCAACGACCATGCGGTCAAAGTCGTAGCCGCGAACCTCGCCTCGCTGCAGCATCATCCAACTTTCGCAATTAAGGGACGTTGTGGGTCCCAGCGGCGACTGCAAAAATACAATTGCACATGTATGCCGATACCCTAACTTAACCTCAGCGTCGCTAGATCGTCAGTAAATAGATCGGCGATTTTCCCATCGTGTCATGCTGGCGTCGCGAAGTTACCTTCTGTCGCGGCCAGATTGGCAGATCGGCCGGCGCCCCTTGTTGCGAATGAACGCCACGATCTGCGCCACCGCCGCATCGGATCCGTATTTCGCCAAGGTATCCTCAAGGCGCTGCGCCATCGTATCCTTCCCAAAAAACAGCAAGCGATATGCCCCGCGGACCGCGCGGATACTTTCAGGCGAGAACTTTCTCCGCCGCATTCCGACGACATTAATTCCGCTCAACCGCGCAAAAGAGCCCGCAACGAGACCAAACGGGATAATGTCCTCGCGCACACCAGATGCGCCGCCGACCATCGCATGCGAGCCGATCCGAGTATGTTGGTGCACTCCGGACAAGGCGCCGATGAAAACGTGGTCACCGACAACGCAGTGGCCGCCTAACCCCACGCTATTGGCGAGCACGACATCATGGCCCACGTGGCAATCGTGACCGACGTGGCAGTTGGCCATGAACAACCCGCGGTCCTTTACCTCGGTCACGCCACCGCCATCCTCAGTGCCGGTACTCATCGTTACGTTCTGGCGAATGTCACAATCCACACCGATAATTAGGCGCGTCGCGCCTCCGTGATAGCTTGCGGATTGCGGCCGCTCACCAAGGGATGCGAAGGGGCTGATCGTGGTCCGTGCACCGATCGTGGTGTGGCCAGTGACATGAACATGGCTCGCGAGGTTGCAATCGTCGCCGATCACGACGTTGCCACCAATAACGCTGTACGCGCCAACGGTAACACGTTTTCCAATCATCGCGCCTGGTTCAATCTGGGCGGTACTATGGATCGATGCAGTCTTATACGCGACGCTCAATGCCGGCATTAGTGTCTCCTGCCAGGAAGCTTACCGCGGGATCGGCCATCAAAGGTCCGGGAACACCACGCCAAATTCGAGAATTATCGGGAAGTCCGCAAACTCATAACTAATACGGCCGTGCTCAGAATAAGCGCCGTTGCAAAACCAACAATTAATAGCAGTGACATTTCTTCGTCGACATAGAGCATTAAGTCCGTGAAAACGCGCATCAATAAGTGTCCTTGTCTGTTTGTAGAAAACAACGCGTTAGTTTTCGGATTCGGGATGGTCGGCGTGGACCACTTTGCTTGCTGCTATCTTCGCCGCCTTCTCGGCAGCTTCAATGGCGGTTGATCTACTAGCCAACTCAGTAGAATTTGGTGTTTGATTTGGATGACGGGCGGAATAGGAAGCTTACGGCCAAATCTGCAACTGCCTACCATTGCGGCACGATAGCGAACATAATGAGTAGGACGACCACCAGAGGAATTATGACCGGGGGCACCAGCCAAGTTGCTATTCGGTGGTTTTCGTTCACTTTGGTTCCTTTTCGTATTGATTATTCATTTTCCGCAAAGTGCGAAAGGAGCGAAATCATCGAGCGCCGCTGCGATCAGCTTTTTCTGCCATGGATCATCGGCAGCGGACGTTGCTGCGAATAAGGAGATAAGATAACGCGCTTTCTCCGCGGCCTCTTCCCAGGTCGCGGCGGGGGCGGCTACGAGACGTAGGCAAGCTCGTTGTGGCGTTCGCGCAGTAAAATTCTCGTTGGCCTTAACCTCCGCCAATAGCCGCCGGATGCCAGTTGCTTTTTGTGCGGCCATCCCACGATGCTGGTCGAGGCTGATGGTCTTGTCGGTCATTCAAGATACCAGGTCGACACCGACTCATTTCAGGCCATTGAGCATCTTGGCGCAGGCGTCGGCCACAGAAGAATCGGTCGATCTGCTTCCGGTAGCATTCGTCCACCCGCCTTTCTCGATAAAACTTCCTTGCTGCCACGTGCTGGTCTTTCTTAATTCCGCCAAATTGGCTTCTGCATTCGCGGCTTGCTGGAATTTCTCAACGCAAATAGGCGCAAGCGCGGCAACGACTGCGGTATTGGCGCGCGTGTCTGCCATTTGTTTGGCGGTGCTTGCCAATGTCCATCCGCCCCAGTTGAAGCCGATGACGCACGTGGCGATAAAGCCAACGAACGCGCCCTGCAGCAGGCGTTTCAGCGAATCTCCTTGCAGTACCGATGGCATTTGCACGGTATTTCCTTTCGCTCGACGTGTTTGGAGCGACTAACGACACCCGCTTGGGTTCCGTCCGCAATTGGATCATAAGTTGGATTGGAGGCCCGGCCGCCTTGTGATGGCGTTTCGGTCGCAAACACGCTGCGCCTATTCGGTCCGAAAGTCCATGCTTATATTGGATCACCTTGGTTACGTGGAACTCGCGATTATATTTTCGCGCACCTCTGACATCTGACGGAACGGGCCTTATAATCCTTCCGAACAGAAGCCGTCGTCTCCCGCCACACAGGCGCAACCGCAGCAGAACAGGGCGATAACAAGCCCGCGACCGAGAAACCTGCGCAGCAACAGAAGTGATCCGCGGGGGCCCGGCGATGTGCCGAGCCTTTACTCTTTTCGAATCAAAATAGAAGCAGCCTCCGATTGGTATGAGGCAAATCGCATGTCTCACGAGGTTCAGGCAACAAACTGCGCCCGTAAGCAGGCTCAACTGGAAAAGTTGGACCTCACCAATTTTAACTATGGCGCGGGCTAACTTGAGGCCGTCCATCGATTGCAACCAACGGCACGCGGCTGTAGATTATCCATGCTGGGTTCGTTTGTTGTCATGGGCGGAAGCCCTGTCCTGATTAATCGTACCTATAGGCGACTCGGCGTGCGTTCAGCCTGCGACGGTGGGGGTCGTCATGGGAAGAACTGCAATCCAGAAAATCCAGCGCGGCATTTGCGCGCCTCATTCCCTTTTCCTTCATTCAGCTCGTGCACGTAGCCACGGTTTGCCGTCGCCGATTTGCGCGCTGCCTCTGCGGAAACAAGGATTCTAAAACATGGCCAGGATCGTATCAAAGAGCGGCAATGCGGATATCGACGGGCTCTTGTGGGGATACAAATGGGATACGGTCAACCTAACCTATTCGTTTCCGACCACTACTTCCGGTGCCTATGCGGAATATTTTGCGGGCATTGTTGGATTGGAAAGTCTCAATCCTGCACAACAAGCAGCAGTTCGCAAAATTATTGACAACTACAACAGCGTCTGCGGCCTGAATATTACACCTGGCGGGCCCGATGCTGATCTTCGTTTTGCCGAAGCCTCGACCGTTGACTATGGGGGTATCGACACGCGAGGCCCACACATCCCCGGAGGTGGAACCGCAGAAAGTAACCCGCCCGACCCGTTCCTATTCAACGAATACCAGATAGGCGATTCTTGGTTCAGCCACGGAAAGTATGAAACCCCTACCGTCGGCAGCTTTCAATATTCTGCTGGGTTTATGCACGAGCTCGGCCACGCCTTGGGATTAAAGCACGGTCACATGGCGCAAGATGCCCACGGCGAAAATTTCCCCACTTTGCCCGACGAACACAACTCATACGAATATTCCGTGATGACGTATCACCAGTATGTTGGTGATTTCACTGCCGGCGACAATGCACCTGACCATCCGCAGACTTTGATGCAGGACGATATTGCGGCCCTGCAGTGGCTTTACGGTGCTGATTACGGAACGAACTTTGGACCGACCAACTACACGTGGAACAGAAATGGCGACTTGCTAATCAACGGCGTTGCGCAAGGCCTCACGACAGCACATCGAAACATTTTTTTGACCGTGTGGGACGGCGGTGGCGAAGATACTTATGACTTTTCAACTTTCAGCATCAATCTGAAAATCGATCTCAACCCCGGCGCATGGAGTACTGTCGCCGTGCGCCCGGATCTCGGCGACGGACACCGGGCTATCGGCAACATCGCGAACGCACTGGCCGATCCAAATAATCCATTGGAAACTGCGTCGTTCATCGATAACGCCAACGGCGGTCGCCGTGATGACGAGATCACGGGCAATACTATTAACAATAAGCTGAATGGCGGCGGAGGAATCGACACTATCAATGGCGGGGACGGTGCTGACACTCTCAACGGCGGGGCTGGCAATGACAAGGTGTTCGGAGGAACGGGGGATGACACGATCGTTATTACCGGGCGAGAGGCGGTACTGGATCAATTTAGCGGGGAAGGCGGATTTGATAAGATTTCCGTCATCGGTACTACGAGCGTTACGTTAGCCGCATTCGACGCTAGCGCGGTGTCGATTGAAGAGTGGAATGGTAATGCTGCGGGCGTTGTCGGCGATGCCGCAAATAATGTCTTTGATTTTAGCGGTCTCGAACTCATTTCGGGGTCGGGTATTGGCTTTATCGACGGTTCAAGAGGCAACGACAACATAATTGGATCGGACTTTGCGGACGACTTGCGCGGTGGAGTCGGGAACGACGTGCTTAGCGGTGGTGACGGCAATGACCTGCTCAATGGAGGAGCTGGAAACGATACTTTGATCGGGGGCGCAGACGGCGACACGCTCGTCGGTGGGGGCGGGATAGATACCCTGAGCTATATCACCTCCGACGACGGCGTAACCGTCCAACTGCGGGGATCGTTGAATGCAATCACTAGCGGAGGCGACGCAAATGGCGATGTCGCAAGTCAGTTTCAGAACGTCACTGGATCCAACTATGGCGACGTCCTAACTGGCGATGTCAATGCCAACCTCCTCAGCGGTCTGGACGGTGATGACATGCTAGATGGCGGCGCGGGCAACGACACAATGTTGGGCGGGAATGGCGACGATACATTTATTGTCGACGCGATCGGGGACGTGGTTTCGGAGAATCTAAATCAAGGCAATGACAGCGTATTTTCGAGCGTCACCTACAGCCTGACCGACAACGTCGAAAATCTTTTCTTGGAAGGCACGGCCGCCATTAATGGCACAGGCAACAAGCTAGCCAATTATATTGAAGGCAACGACGCCTCGAATATGCGGGCGGCGATGGAAGCGACATTCTTGTCGGCGGTAAGGGCAACGATGTCTTGGATGGCGGCGCCGGCGACGACGAGCTCGATGGAGGCGATGGCAAATATGACATCGCGTCCTACGCCTCCTCCAAATCCGCAGTTACAATCAATCTCGCCGATTTGTCGGCCAACACGGGCGATGCGCTCGGAGATACTTACGATTCCATTGAACTCTTCGCCGGGAGCAATTTTGCTGACACAATCATAGGCAGTGATTCAGACATCAATATTTTGATTGGCGGCGGCGGCGGAGACCACCTGATCGGCGGAGCATTTCTTGATTCCGCCGCCTACATTTTGTCGACCCAAGGAATTGTAGCAAATCTCAAGAACCCAGGAAGCAACACCGGCGAGGCGGCTGGTGATACCTACAGTTCGATCGAGGGTCTGATCGGATCCAACTTCAACGACACGCTCGTTGGAGACGATAACGATAATGTTCTGGCTGGTGGGCTGGGGGCAGACACTCTGAACGGAGGCCTGGGGATGGACTTGGCCGCCTATCTCCGGGCAACTG
>Ga0070741_10012309_pt1 | contig 15500 bp, 17 predicted proteins | sample Coa_R1_4_FD_66440 | JGI IMG/M metagenome (GOLD analysis project Ga0070741, IMG submission 66440) | Surface soil microbial communities from Centralia Pennsylvania, which are recovering from an underground coalmine fire - Coalmine... | ecosystem: Environmental > Terrestrial > Soil > Unclassified ... | reverse complement strand
GCTTCGTCACGGTCAAGGCAACCCAGCTCGAGGAGGCGCTGCAGAGAGTTCCGGCCGGCGCGCTGGGCGACGGCCTCGTCATCCCGATGCTGAACGGCTTCGACCACGTCGAGCTGTTGCGCTCGGTCTATCCCGCGCAAAACGTCGCGCCGGCCACCATTCGGATTGAGACGATTCGCGTCGGCCCCGGCGTCATCCGCCAGACTAGCCCGTTCGCCCTGGTCGAGATCGCGGCGGGTCACGACAACCGCGACCGCGTCGAGCGCATCGCTGCGGCCCTCCGCGCGACCGGCCTCGACGTCCGAGTGCGCGAAGACGAGCTTGCGATGCTGTGGGACAAGTTCGGAATGCTCGGGCCTCTGGCTCTTTTGACGACCCATCAGCAGGACAACCTCGGAGCGGTCCGGACGCGGCGCCGCGAGGAGCTCCTCGCTGTGGTCAGGGAGGCTGCCGCCGTGGCGGCGGCCGAGGGCGTCACCCTCGACCTGGAAGCCGCGGCCCGAATGGTCGATTCCGCCCCGGCCGAGATGAGCTCATCGATGCAGCGCGACCAGGCCGCGGGCCTGCCGCTCGAGCTCGACGCGCTCGGGGGCGCGCTGCTCAGGAAGGCTCGGAGGGCGGGTGTTCCTGTTCCGGTGACCAGCCGCCTGGTCGCCGAAATCGCCTCGCGCCAGGCCCCGTCCGGACGCGGTTGATCGGAAGGCCGGCGGCGCGGCTCGACCACCTCGTCGTGACCGCGGCTTCTCTGGAGAACGGTGTTGAGTGGGTCGAGGCGATCCTCGGCGTGCCGCTGCAGGCCGGCGGCGCCCACCCGCGGATGGGAACGCACAACGCGCTGCTTCGGCTCGGCGAATCGACCTACCTCGAGGTGCTCACGCCCGATCCGGCTGCCCCGCCGCCGCACCGGCCTCGCTGGTTCGCGCTCGACAGCATGTCACCTGACGCAGCGCCGGGACTCGCCACGTGGGCGGCACGCACCGCCGACGTCCGTCGCGCGGTCGAAGAATGCCCGTCCGGGTATGGAGGTATCGAACCGATGAGCCGCGGGCCGCACCAGTGGCTCATGACCCTGACTCCGGACGGATCGCTGGCGGGCGGCGGGGCCATGCCGTTCCTGATCGAGTGGGTCAGCAGCCCGCATCCCGCCTCGACCCTGATCGACCGCGGCTGCTCGCTGTCGCGCCTCGAGCTTTACAGCCCGGAAGCCGGCGCATTGGGCGTGGCGCTGGCGTGCGTCGGCCTGGAGCGAGATAGCGTCATAAAGGTGCGCAGCGCCGAGGCGGTCCGCCTCGTGGCGCACATCGACACGCCCGGCGGAACGAAGGTGCTCGGCGAACAGTGAGACCCGCCGCGCGCAAGCCATGATCCGGCGCCATGGACGTAGCAGGCTCGAGAGTCAGGTCAGTACGGTGTCCGTCACAGCTCGCGCAGCGCGGCTCTGGCCGCAGCGGCGGACACGGTGTTTCCCTTCTGGCCGTACAGCTTGAGCGCCGCCTCCAGCTGGATTCTTGCCTCGCTGGTCTTCCCACTCAACCTCAAGACCTCAGCCAGATCCATGAGCGCATGACCGCTCATTCGGCACGGCTCCGTTGCTTCGGCCGAGCTCCCAGGCCTCATGCGAGACGGGCTCAGTCAGGACTTAGCGGCGGCCCCAGCAGGGTCATGTCGTATTTCTCGAACAGGGCCGCAATGACCTGTCGATCTGGATTGGCACCGCGGGAGATCGGTCCCAGTTCCTCATAGAACTTGTGTCCGCCCCCGGGCGTGTAGACCACCACGATCTCGCCGGGCTCATCGGTCAGGTTCAGGAAGGCATGCGGGACCCGTGACGGAAGGTATGCAAAGCCTCCCTCGTCACAGCGGAAGGTCTCGTCTCCGATCCTGATCTTGTAGCGCCCCTTCAGGACGTGAATCGTTTCTTCCTGCTTGTGGTGAACGTGAAGCGGCGGACCGCCGTGGGGTGCGACTTCGACGATGAAATAGTCGAATGCCCCACCGGTATCTTCGCCGGTGACCTTGAAGATCAGGTCACGGCCCGGGCCGGATTGCAGACGCAGGCCCTCGCCTGCACTCATGACCTTCTGCCGGCTGGTCTCAACTCTCATTTCCGTCTCCTAATCTGAAGTGATTAGGGGCCAGACTATCTGGAGCCTAATGAAATGTCAAGGCCCTTATAATCAGGTGCCAAACCGATGGAGATGCCGATCCGCGTCAGCCATGACTTCGCGACCAAATACCCCGACGCCAGCGCTTCAGCGACAGAGTGCGCGATGAACCTCGCCCGTGTTGGCGACCTGGTCCTCGGGCGAGTTGCGGCGCTGTTGCAGCCGCTCGACATCAGCCCTGCCGGCGGGCTGGTGTTGGGCATTCTCAAGGACGCAGGAGAGCCCTGCTCCCCGCACCTCATCAGCGACCGGCTGATCGTGAGTCGCGCCACGGTGACGGGCCTGCTCGACACGTTGGTCAAGCGTGGCCTGGTGCGCCGGGAGCCGCATCCAACGGATCGGCGAATGGTTCTGGTGCACCTTACGAACGCCGGCTCTCGCATGGCCGAGAAGGTTCGCCGTACCGTGCATCGTGCCGAGGCGGAGTGGATGGGCGGATTGGCCGAGGACGAGAGAGCCCAGTTGACGGAGCTCCTGGGCAAGCTTCAGAGGCACCTGGTTTAGTCGCCCTGGCGGTGCTGTTGTCTGGTGCCGATGAGCAGCGAGCGGCCTGACTGGAAGATCAGCGGTTATCGGAGCAGGGCTGCACTCTAATCCGTCGGGTTCCGAGCAGCGTCACATCCGGGATCTCAGCACATCGACCTCGCAGCCTGGAGTGAACGGATCGAAGCCGTGCTCGACCAGCTGGGGTGTCGGACCGTCACGACCTCGGCGCAGTAAGCCTGTAGGCCAGCAGAGCGAAGAAAGTGAACGCACGCGAAGCGGACGGTGTATGAATGCGGATGGGCTAGAGGATGTCCGATGTCAGTTCTCCGTCCCTGCGCTGACGGGATGAATAACGGACGCACTTGGAGGTGCAGCGTCGTGTGCCTCGCACTCCTAGTCGCAGCCTGCACTTCGACATCGGCGGCTCGCGTAAACCCAACATCGAGCGTTCCCGCGCACACCTATGCGGGTGGCTGTGCTGGCACCGTGCTCACAGATGCATTGCCCCCGACCTGGGCTCAGGGCGGCTGGAACCATCCGCAGGCCCCCTGGGGGGTCCCGTGGGCCCTGGGGACTGGCGGCAACGCCGTCGCTTACCTGTTTGCAACCGAACTGGTAGCTGGTGGCAGCCCGCGCGTGGACGGAACCAACAACAAGGTTCTTTGGGTGGCGAAAGGCGGACCCCCGAGTTTCACGGTCGAGGCTCACCCACTCAACGCGATCCAACCTGTGGTCACCATCGCCGGCGGTCCGAGCATCGTGGACATCCCAACTGCAGGGTGCTGGACTTTCCATCTCAGCTGGGGCTTGAGCGGCCAGGCCGGCAGCAGCACCATCAACCTGAATGTCCTCCCGGCTGGATCGGCGCCAACGCCGATCACGTTTCAGTTGCTTGAGGCAAGGCCGCTCAAGTTGCCGACCGTCGCTTCAGGAAGCCCGTGCCCCACGAGTCCGGTCAGCCTGTTGGGAGGAGTCGCGCCCCGGGTTGGATCGCCCTTACGGCTCGGCTTCGGTAGCACGGTTGGGCCCGAGGGCGCCTACGCCTTCAACAAGACTGTGCTCGATTTCGCAACGCCACCTTTGGGCCCCGAAGTCCTTCTGCGCGGGAACCGCGTAGATGGTTCGGGAGAGCTGTACTTCGGCGGATCCGGAGTCGCCCCCAATCAATCTGTCGCTCTCACCGTTGCGGACCCGCAGGGTAGCCAGCAGCCCTTCTACGGTGAGCTCCGCCTGTCGGTTGATGGCAACGCCGTGTTCTATACCTACCCGACAAGCCCTGGTTGTTATGGCATCCAGGCAGACTCAGACGGCTTCAGCGAGGTCATCGTTTTCAAGGCCGTCTGAGTAAGTGCTGACAATTTGTGGGTTCTCACCACTTTGGCCCCGAATGGCCACGAACCTGTCAAATCGCAGTCGTGAACCGAAATTCCCAGATACGAAGCCCCTGCGGTCCGTCTGTTCGTTGTCGGTTCCTGGGGTTCAGAAAGGGCAGTCGCCGGGGCGAGAAGCGTCAATCCGGAATGCGCCACCAACAGGCACATCCAGGAGGGTGACCACCAACGCAGCCGGAGTGGCCCCTTCGTTGCGGAGGATGTGTACATCGTCGGGGATCCCAACGAACCCTTCGGCCGAAAACGGGTGTGCCGTGCAGGAAGGATCGTCGGCCTCATAGACACTTATCGTCCCCTGCGTGACGATGACGTATTGAGGTCCTGGATGGGAAAGCCAGCCGGTGTTGGCGCCGGGCGCGAACGTGAGGGTCGCATCACGGTTAGTTCACCTGAACCGTCCACTCAGCCAGCACGTTCCAACTCGACCCCGGGACTGCATTCTGGTTACCGGACGTCGCCACCACGACGCGATAGGTGCCGGGCTTCGCTATTGAGAAGATCCTGGTCTCGTCTTGGACGCGGTCGTTGACGGTTGGTCGGAGGCTCGCCAGAGGAACTTCCCAGTGGCCGGATGGATCGATCAGAAAAACTCCTGGCCACGATTCCCCGTGGAGCGTCTGACAGATAGCGGTCGTAGGGGCAACCGGACAGCCCGATGGGGTGCCAGACGCTGGGTATTGCACGATCACGTTCTGCAGCTGCCCGCTGAGGCGTGTGTGCACCTCGAGATAGCTGCTGGAGTAAAGCAAGTGCTCGACCTGAAAAGTTACTTGCCTCTCGCTGTCCACGATCGAGGAAGGCAGCGCCAACTCGTGCGCTCCGCCAGGCGCGAGAGTGCCAGCGATTGGGATAAGAAGCTCATTGATCCCGTTCGGAAAGTGCATGGTGAGATGCGCCCCGTGGGTCGCTGCTCCCATTAGCGGCTGGAAGAAAATCGGGTATGCACCGACACCGATGCCCTCGCCGCCGATGATCTCGTAACGAGAACCAAACTGATCGGTTAGATATGGACCACCGATCCCACAGCTGGGATCCGGCGGGCTGCAGGTTTGCTCCACTGAGACGAACAGGACGGTACTGACTTGGTCTGCGTAGCCGCCCGCTACCGAAACCTTGAGATACGCATTTGCGGCGGACCCGGTTAACGGCGCGACTTGTGTACGTGAAAGGCCGGCTGCTTCGAGTGCGTCCTGAGTCAGGCCGACCAGACCACCTGGATACACCGCTGCTGTCACGGTCAACACTGCGACCGCGGCGGCACCCACCGCGAGAGAGGCGGCGCGCCGCGCGCGTAGCGAGGAACGCCTGCGCGGTGACGAGCTTAGAACGGCTAGATGCGGCGCCCGAGGGATCGTCAGTTCCATCTGTTCAAGCCGCTGTGCAAGTGCGTCCGACGCGAGCGGGTCAAGGTGCTCGATCATCTGAGAGTCTCCTTCGATTCGATGTCTTTGCGTAGTAGTGCCAGCGCTCGGCGTGTTGCCATAAGAGCTGCCGCCTCGGTCATTCCCATCTGCTCGCCAATCTCGCGATACGAGAGATGGGCGCCGAAGCGAAGCGCGATAAGCGTCCTGGCCAACTTGGGTAGGCGGTGCACCGCCCCCAGCAAGCGCTCGTCACTCATGTGCTGTAAGGCCACAACTTCCGCATTGGGGCCTTCCTTGATTCGCCCTAGGCGATGTAACCGTTCCAGCAGCGCCTGCTGACGACCAGCCGCTCGCCCCGCGTCCCTGGCGACATTGAGGACGATGCGCCATAGCCAGGAATCGAAGCTGCCACGTTCGGGATCAAATCGATCCATCTGGCGGAGCACCTTCAGCAGGGCCTCTTGCGCGATGTCCGCGCTTTCGTGCTGGTTGCGCGTGATCATGGCTGCGAACCGGTAGGCCCGCTCCCAATAGAGCTCGAGCAAATGCTCGGCGTCATTGCTGGACACCGCCGGTCGGGGCGCGCTGATGGCGCTCACGTCATTAATACGTACTCGACGGGCGAAATCTAACCTCAGCAAGTGCCGTTACGAGGTCGGTCGCTGGATCCCGCGCGTCAGGCCAAGGAGTGAAGGTACATGAGGCGCCGATGCCGCAGCACGGCATACCTAACCTCAGCATATGGGCGTTGAGGCGCGCAGAAACACAACATAAGGGTGCTCGCGCAGGGAGCGAACCCTGAACCTTGGGATTAAGAGGAGATTGACGCTCCTTGCCAGGAAGCGTCAGGACGCGTCAGGGCGTGCTTTACGTATTCGGCGGCATGACGCGGTCGTGCCACAGAGCGTCCTGACGTGTCAGAGACTGCCCTGAGTAAGCTGTCAGAAAAGCGGGCCACAATTCAGCTCGTTGCGAGTAGAGCGACAGTCACGAAGACCATGACTCCGAACACCCCGCACACGGGCATCACCAGGGTGCGATACAACGCCCAGTAGGAACCAAAGGCTTCGCGTCGGCTCTCCAATCGGCGTTGTGATCTAGAGAGGCGCGACCAGTACATCGGCAGAGCCACTCCCGTGTTAAGCGCGAGTGCTAGGAGCGCGACCCCTGCGGTGGCAGCAAACCAACCTTGGGCAAGGGTTGTGTCGCCGAACCCGAGCTCGATGCCCCACGATATTGCAGCCCCGACTAGCGCCAACATGGCGGGTGCGCCGAAAAGCAGGAAACTCGCAAGGCTGACGACGATTAGCGCGAGTATCAGCGCAAGCGCTGAGGCAACTGCTGCAACCCCCGCAGCGCCGACGATGTCTCCGTTGAGGGCGTGGGAGTTTGTGGGTCCGATAGGCCCGTAAGCGAAATGCACGACGCTGTCGGCTTGGTATAAACCCGCCGACCCTGCAACGTCGCCCCACGAATGCAGGTTCGCGTTCGCGGTTAGTGCCGCAGCCACGCCTGCAGGTACGATCGCCAACAGGACTGCGGCCACCATTGCCGCGGCATTACGGCGCAGAACGGGTCCGAGGGCAGCGGTACCGCTAACCGCTGAAGCGCCCGAGATCCTTATGCGGTTGCCAGCCATGAGTAAGCCTCCGTCTGCGATTGGCGCATCGCCTTCACCGGTGCGGCTCGGGGGCATCTCCTGATTCACCCAGGCATCGACGGCGCCCGCCAATAGGTCCAACAGAGAAGCTGCTGTAATTGGGCGGCCCTGCAAAATGTCGAGCGCCTCGGCGCCATAGCGTCTGCGCCACCACCCTGGGTATAGGTATAGGAGCAGCTTCACTGCGCGCGCTCCAATTTGCGCGAGCCATAGCGCACGACCCGATTCAAGGAGCTCAGGCGCAACTTAAGATGGCCGGCGCCCGTTCTCGTCAGGCGGTAGGGTCGGCGGCGTCCCGTTGATGGTAGGGCCTCTACGAATCCAAGCCGTTCAAGCCTGTTGAGGGCTCCGTACAACGTACCCAAGCTCAGCGGGAATCCAAGAGACTCGCTTTCGTGGAGGATTGCGTATCCGTGCTTGGGACCGTCGGCCATGCATGTCAGGACCACCAAGGCGGGGTCCGAGAAGCGCCCGAGGTCCGGTTCCTCCGGAATTCGTGGCTTAATCATGCTACGGCGATCATTATATTCGTCCACGTAGTAGTGTCAAGTGACACTTCATTGAGCCAGGGGATACCGTCCTCGCGAAGGTCACGCCCCGCTAGCGCATCAGGCGGCTACGACACGTCAGAGACTGCCTTGGGTAAACTGTCGAACGGCTTAGCCGCCCGAGGCTGGCCGGCTCCTGTTGCTGTGGGGGATCTCCTGATCAAGGCGGCGGCGAGTAATGTGGCGCGCGCTGGTAGCCATGGGCTTCGGCATCGCCTTCCGTGCAGAAGTACGTAGGCGTGCCAAGAAGAAAAGGGTCCTGGGTGGAGTACTTCAAGCGCTCGTAGTCTGAGTCGCTCGGAAGGAGGATATCCCCTCCCCAGCCGGCGCTGGCCAAGACCGGAGGATGCCCGCAGACGTCGACTGCCGTTTTGTAAGCGGCGAACCCGGCGGTGTAGTCCTGGAGCGTAGAAACCGAAAGTTGGAGCCCTAGAGCGAGGGCAATCACGACAATTGCGTTCAGCGCTACCGTCATCCAGCGAAGCCTGCGACGGAGCTGATTGAAGCCGAGCAGGAGGCTGGTCATGCTCGCTGCAACGCTGACTAGAGCCAGGAGCGACCAGGCGAGGGCAATGAGCCCGACGTGTAGGTAGGTCGCGTGCTCGTACTCGGGCGCACTTAGTAGGGACATCGCCCCCAAGCCAGCGACGAAGCCTGCATACGCCAGGCCGATGCTCACCAGTGGAATCCATGTTCTTCGGATCAACACCACAGCAGCCTAGGACACGGATCATTACTTACGACGTCCTCGACAACTGAGGGACCCCACGTGCGTCGCACGGCAACGTGTTGGTGCTCGCGCAGGGAGTCGAACCCTGAACTTTGGGATTAAGAGGCTGCGGGCATGCTGTGTCAACGAGCATCAGGGAGTGTCAGGCGGTGCCACTGTGGGTGCAGGTCTTTGACGCACAAGTGTCACGCAATGTCAGCGAGTGCCACAGAGTCTCTGCGTGGAGGTGTCAATTAGGGTGTCAACCCGCCGGCTGCGGGTTTGACGCACAGCTCAGGCAGCAGCGCCGATGCTTGGAACAACCGCCGGAGCTAGCTGCAATTCCAGCTCCCAGAGCTCGCCCTTACCGGCGTACGCGTCGACCCAAACGCGGTAGCGCCCGGCAACTACCACGACTTCAGCAAAGTGAATCCCGGTGATCTGCCAGGCTTGGCTGCCAAGGCTCGGGATTGCCTTCTTGTTGAACAGCGGCACCTGGCCATCCGTGCCCAGCGGGCCGACGTTATCGATGCGAGCGTCAAACGTCGGCTGGTCCACAAAGGTGATGGTTATTCCCGCGATCGGAACCTCGACATTCGTTGTGGTCGTCGCCGGCACGGGATAGGTTGCTGTCGTGCTGAAGGAGCACATCGAACCGTGCGCCCACGTCGACTCGGTCCCCGCCTGGACTGACCCCCCGACGACGCCGGCTATCTCGCTAACCGGCACCAGTGAACAGGGGTGTGTTGGCCAGGCTTCCGAGACAGTCGTCGCCGTTGGACTCTGCTGGACGATATGGGCCGCCGGCCCGCTTGAACTACAAGCACCAACGAGTGCAAGCAAGAGAACCGCAACCATTAGCCGCACTGTCGGTCGCATCCTGGCGCCGCTCAAAGCCTAGTACGAAACGACCACGCCTCGACAGTCGTAACGCCGTAGGCAGCGCGTACGCGCAACGGTCCGATGAACTCCAGGATGATCCCTTCATCGGGCGTGGCTGGCGACCCGAAGTAGAGGAGCGCCGGTAACTTGCTCCCCAGATCAGGATGTGACCGATAACCGACGTCCATCGCAGGTAGGTCAATCTGGTGCGCGAGTTCAGCCATTCGCGTCGTACGAGCATCTGCTGCTCAGTGAGCGATGACTCCCGGACGTGGGGATTTCTGCCATTTGACGCGCCGCGTCAGTGCGTGAAGGGCGCTCCGGAATCAGTTTCTAAACTGGAATTTGGTGAAAGTGCTCGCGCAGGGAATCGAACCCTGAACCTTGGGATTAAGAGTCTGTTGACACAGCGTCTCAGGGAGGATCGGTAAGGGTCAGGGAGTCTCAATCGAACTCGGCTTCATGACGCAACAGTCTCAGGGAGTCTCCCAGAGTCTCAGGGAGTCTCCCGGTCAAGGTGTCAAATGGGGTGTGAACTCGAGGGTCGGTCGGTTGCAGCACAAGCGTGTGATGGGCCTCATGACAAGCGTGTGATGGGCCTCATGCCGGGAGCAGCCTCGCCGTGCTTGAACATCTTCGACGTTGTGGATCAGGCCTTACACGGTCCGAGTGATGACAGATGAGACGGGTGCAGGACCGACACGTCCGTTCGACTCACGCCTCCCTTGGGGCCTGACACCCGCTCGACCACGATCGTGTCGCCGGCCGCCTCGACGTAGCCGGGAAGCGGAAGATCGATGCCGGCGCCGGACCGGAGGTCGACGATCGAGTTCTTATCCGCTCCGAACCAGACGAGGTAGGGGCCCGCGAGCTGCGGAAACTGGAAGTAATGACCGGATGCGGTGTACGTGCGGATGATTCCGGCGCCGAGGTCGTCGACGAACCAGGTCCCGTTGTCAGGGCTGGACGTGCTGGGAGTGCCGGTCCAGACGAGCCACTGGGCCGAGCCGGCGACGAAACCAATCTGACGAGGGTCGCGTAGCTCGGCCGGGGCGGCTACCGGTTGCAGAGTGGTCGCATCCGCGAAGACGAAACGAGGGTTGGCAGCGCCAGCGTCCCATTTCTTCCACACGAGGTTCGCGCCGGTGAAGACCGGGGAGCCGACGTCGCCCGAGTCGAGGATAGTCACATGCCCGGTCGCGAGCTCGTAGACGCGCAACTCCGCGGAACGCGAGCTCATCGGCTGACTCCAGACCATGTAGCCCTTACCGATGACAGGGTCATGCGAGCTGGTCAGGTAGACAGTCCCTTCGAGCTGAGGCCCGGTGGCGACCTGCCGGAGCTCGTGGGTGCGTGCATTCCAGAGCTGGAAGTCGAGGACGCCCGGCTCTTCCCACACCAGCCAGCCGTCGGCGAAGGACATCCAGCCAAAACCACTCGATGACATGGGCGCGATTTCAGTCATCTTGCCTGTCGACAAAGAAACCGACACGATGATGGTGCGCGAGCCCATCCAGGCGCCGCCATAAACCACGCCGGCTTGCTCATCGATTGCGCCAGCTGCGAAGTTGGTGCCGTCAAGTGTCGCGGCGACTTTCGCCATCGCCGTCGTCCAGTCGGACGGAGGAGAGATGAAGCACAACGGGGTAGGAGCTGTAGCCGTCTGGCTCGGCGATGCGTGGGCCGGAACGGGAGCCACGTTCTTGTGTCGAAGGGCGCTTGTCGCGAGGAGTCCCGCGACGATCGCCACCGCAAGCAAGACGGCGACTCCGCCTGCGATCCACTCACGGCTACGTCGTTCGACGGCGTGCCCTCGAGCCTGCTCAAGTGCAGACGCTCGCAGGCTGGGTGAGGCCGGGTTGCGCTGAGCCTCGCGCTCGAAGTACTCGCGAACGTCGTCGCGAATGGTCATCGAAGGTCCTCCTCCATCAATTCCAGCTTGGGGCGAAGCCGATGCGCGGCACGGTAGACGCGTGTTTTGGCGGCACCCGTAGTGATTCCCAACACCACGGCGACCTCTTCGATCGGTAGGTCGAGGAAGTAATGAAGGTGAAGAATGCCGCGGTCATCGGAGCTGAGTTTCTTCATGGCATTGTCGATGTCCAGGGATTGAACGGTTGGATCTTCCGGTCCTGCACGAATGTTGTCTCGGGACGCGAATCGAAGAACTCCCCACCACCTCTGGCGCATCGTGGATCGGCAATGGTTCGCGACGATGGCGAGAAACCACGCCCGGGCCTGGCCGGGATCGCGCAAACGATCGAGCGACCGCCATGCCTTCACGGTCGCCTCCTGTACGGCGTCATGCGCCTCGTCCGGATCACGCAGCATCGCGACCGCAAGCCGATAGCCAGGCTCGATCCAGGGACCGACGGTCGCGTCGAAATCGGGGGTGCGAGCATCACTGAGCTCATTACCCAAGATCTGCTCCACATTAAGTAGGACGCGAATGGAGCGGGATTAGTTTCAGTCTGTTGACGGCTTGGCTCGGTCGGTCGAACGGTGTCGGGCGGCATTGCGCGATGTTTGCATGGGATTCTGCGTCTCTGTTCCCCTCGAATCAAAGCCTTCCACTGTCAGCCAATGGACCCCACCACATAAGGTGTGAAATAGGGTGTCAATGACGCAGCTCTAACGCGTCGCAGCAAGTGTGAACCACAAGATGTGGGGGTCCACTACGCGGCCAGGCACCACATATTGGTGCTCGCGCAGGGAATCGAACCCTGAACCTTGGGATTAAGAGTCCCCTGCTCTGCCAGTTGAGCTACGCGAGCGCGCCAGGTGGGGCCAGCAGGTCGATTCTAAGGGGCCGACAGGCACCGCGTGATGGAGCTCAGACCATCGTGAGGCCACCGTTGACGCTCAACGTCTGGCCTGTGATGTACGACGCGTCCGGCGAGGCGAAAAAGCAGATGGCCGCCGCGATCTCCTCCGGCATCCCGGTCCTGCGCAACGGGATCGAACGGACGATGGCTTCGATGAGCCGCTCGTGTCCCTCGCTGATGCCGGCGAGCATCGGTGTGGCCACGAGCCCTGGTGCGACGCAGTTGACGTTGATCCCGTGGCGCGCCTCTTCCCTGGCAAGACCCTTGCTGAAGGCGATGACCGCGCCCTTGGCCCCCGAATAGACGACTTCGCCACTCGAGCCGACGCGGCCCGCGTCCGACGCCACCATGACGATGCGGCCGCCGCCCTGCTCCCTCATATAAGGAATGACGGAGTGGCAGGTGGCCAAATGGCCGCGGTAGTTGATGGCGATGACGCGGTCCCACAGCTGCTCGTCCGTGTCGGCGAAGGGACCGGCGCGATCCCAGCCGGCATTCGAGACCAGGATGTCGATCCTGCCGAACGCCTTTTGTGACGCCTCGGTCATCGCTCTGACCGCGCGCGCATCCGTCACATCGACTTCCTGCGCGACGGCCTTGCCGCCCAGTCCCGTGATCTCGGCCGCGGCCTGCGAGGCGCCGTCCGCGTTTAGGTCGGCGATCACGACGGCAGCGCCCTCCTCGGCCAGGCGCAGGGCCGCGGCCCGCCCGATCCCGCTCGCCGCGCCGGTGACGATCGCCACCTTGTCTTCGAACCTCTTCATGGCCTGGCACCTCCGCGCAGCAATCCGCCCGCGTCGATGCGGCGGAGAATCGAGAGCTCCTGGGACGTCGGCGGTGGAGTTTCCACGAGCCGGTCCGGCATGGCGAGCGCGAAACCGGTCGCCTCGACCACGGTGTCCATGCTCACGCCCGGGTGGAGCGTGGCCAGCCTCGCGCGATGGGTCGGCGGATCGAAGTCCATGGTGCACAGCGGGGTGACGATGAGCGATGGACCGCCGCCCGGGAGCGCGTGGTGGCCGTTGATGAATCCAGGGCCGCTGACGAAATCGACGTGCTCGACGAACGTCCGGCGGTCGTGCGACATCGAATAGATGACGACGCGACCGGCGCGTGCGATGAACGGCAGCCCCACACCGCCTGGTCCGCGAAGCGTCGGATGGCGCCAGGGGCCAACCGGTCCGAGGTTGCAGTTGCCGCGCGCGTCGATCTGCAGTCCGCCGGCGAAGAAGACGTCGATCAGGTCACCTCGTCCTTCGACCAGGATCACGTCCGCGAGCGGCATTACGGCGTCCGCGTCGAGCAGCCGCTCGTCGCAGCTCGAAGCGACGAGGGGCTCGAGGTGGGGATTCACGGCACCGCTGCCACCGGCGATGAACCACAGGCCAGGAGCCGTGGTCAGCTGCGCCAGCCGGCAGGCCGCCTGCGGCAGCGCGCTGACCGCGCCCATGATCGCGACCTCGGCGGGTCGCAGCTGCCGCGCCAGCACCGCGGCCATGAGTTCGGCTGTCGAGTATTCGACGGCAACGCTCACGCCGGCACCTCGGCCGGGGCCATTCCGTTGGCAAGGAGATACTCGGTAAAGCCCTCTTCAGTCCGCGCGAGTTTCAGGTAGGCCCGCAGCGCCGCCTCGTCATACCCGTAAGCACCGTGGGATGCGGTGGGCCTGCATCCGCCCGGAGCGATGACCACGGCGCTTATCAAGAAGCCCGGCAGTGTGCTCTCCGCTGGATGTGACGCCATCTCCTCCGGCTCCGCGATTCGCTCCACCTGGACGATCACCTTCTTCGCGGCCATGGCCATGAGGCGGTCGGTGAAATGCGCGCCGGCGAAGAACACGTTGTGGTGGTCATCGGCGGCGATGGCGTGGATCAAGGCGACGTCGGGTCGCAGCGCGGCCGCCGCGAGCACGCGCTCTCCGGTGTACGGGTCGATGATGGTGCGGAAGTGCTCGGGGTTCGCGCTGCTGATGTCGGACAGCTCCAGGCCGCGTGGCAGCGGGACGAAAGGAAGGCCGCCGGCCCCCGCGTAAAGACCATGCACGATCGCCGCCTCGCACAGCTCGTACACCTTCATGGAGCCCGACTCGGCCGCACGCCGGTAGGCGGGAGCCAGGCCGAGGTGCTCGAAGCCGATGTACGACGTCGCCACCTCTTCGACCAGTCCCGCTCCGATCAAGAGGTCGGCGGCGAGCGAAGCCGACGGGCTGGTGAGAAGCCGGTGGACGTGGCGGCGTCTCCGCACGAGCTCGCGGACGAGCTGCATCGGGTTGTTGTGCATGTGCATCCCGCCGACGGCGAGGAGGCCGGTGCCTTCCGGCACCAGCTCGTCGATCGCCGCCTCGAGACTCGAAAACATGGCTACCGCTCGGCCGCCACCGCGGCGGGGGCAACGGCCTCCGCCTTCTCGAGCGGCGCCCCGCACTTGCCGCAAAAGGCGAAGTCGGCCGGAATGCCCTTGGCCCCGCACGCACCGCACGCCCCGACGTACGGACCCCACACGAACTCGCTCGAACCGCCGTCGGCGGCCTTGCGGCGAATACCTCGGTAGTCGGGCTGGCGCTTCTCGACGAAAGCGGTCATCCCTTCCCAGGGCTCGAGCGTCGCGAAGTGCAGGCTCAGCCAGTCGCGCGCGTGGCCGATCGAAGCGGCCCACGCCTGGTCCTTCCAGTAGTTGACGGCCTCTTTCGTGTAGCGCGTGCACTCGGGAAACTTGTCGATGAGCTTCTGGGCGAGCGCGTCGACCGCCGTGTCGAGCTCCGCGTACGGCACCACGCGGTTGACCAGACCCCAGTCCAGCGCCGTCGCGGCGTCGATCGGATCACACGTGAACAGCAGCTCGCGGGCGCGGCGGTCGCCGACCATGATCGGCAGCCACTGCGTGGCGCCGCCGGCCGCGACGCTGCCCACACGCGTGCCGACCTGGCGGATCGTGGCATGGTCGGCCATGACGGCCAGGTCGCAAGCCATGTTGAACTCGTTGCCGCCACCGGCCACGATCCCGTTGATGCGTGCGATCACGGGCTTGCCGATCTTGCGCAGCTGGTCGTGGCAGTCGTGGAACAGGCCCATGTACTTCCAGTAGTCGCGAGGCCTCTTCAGGTACTCCGACTGGTACTCGGCCACATCCCCGCCCGTGCAGAAGGCCTTCTCTCCCGCGCCGGTAAGCACCACCACCGCGATGGAGTCGTCCCACGCCGCGTCGCGGAAGGCGACCGTCATCTCCTGCAGCGTCTGCGCGGAGTAGCAGTTGTAGACCTGGGGCCGGTTGATGGTGACCCGCGCCACCCACTCGCCCTTCTCGTACAGGATCTGCTCGAATCCGAAATCGGCCGCTTCCCGCGGTTTGAACGTGCTCATGCGACGACTCCTTGTGCAGTTCTGTGACTGCGGTTGGTCCACTCCCCGGCCGCCTGCAGCTTGCGCATCCGATCCAGGGCGAGCAACCCGGCGCCGAGGGCTCCGTTGAAA
>Ga0070741_10012308_pt1 | contig 15501 bp, 14 predicted proteins | sample Coa_R1_4_FD_66440 | JGI IMG/M metagenome (GOLD analysis project Ga0070741, IMG submission 66440) | Surface soil microbial communities from Centralia Pennsylvania, which are recovering from an underground coalmine fire - Coalmine... | ecosystem: Environmental > Terrestrial > Soil > Unclassified ... | reverse complement strand
GCCTCAAGCAGCCGGTCGAGTACACCGAGGCCGAGCGCCGGGCCATCGCCACCCACGAGGCGGGGCACGCCACCGTCGCCTACCTGGTGGGCAAGGGCCGCAAGCTCGAGGTGCTGTCCATCATCAAGCGGGGCGACTCGCTCGGCCTGCTCGCCCACTCCGAACTCGAGGAGCGGTTCACCAACACCAAGTCGGAGATCGAAGCGCGCATCAAGATCGCGCTGGGCGGCATGGTGGCCGAGGAGCTGTTCTTCGGCGAGTCGGGCACGGGCCCGGCCGGCGACCTCCAGCAGGCCACTCTGGCGGCAGCGATGATGGTCGGCTCGCTGGGCCTGGGCGGCACGCTGGTGTCCTACGACGCGGCCAACGGCCCCGGCGGGCCCAACCTCGTGGCCAAGGTGCTGTCCAGTGACACGGGGCGGGAGGCGGCCGAGGGCATCCTCACCAGCGCCAAGGCCGAGGTCACCAAGCTGCTGGACGAGAACCGCCACGTGATCGAGGCCCTGCGCGACGCTCTGCTGGAGCGGGACGAGCTCATCGGCGAGGACATTCTCGACGTGGTCCGCAAGGCCGAGGCACCCACCATCGACCTGCGCTCCATGCAGGAGCTCCTCGAGGCCGAGGACTCCTGACCCGAGAAGCAGGACGGGTGACGGCGAGAGGGGTCAGTCGGTGAGGCCGACGGCGTCGAGCATGAAGGCGTACACGAACGCCTCGTCCCGCCACGCGTCGTACCGCCCGGACGGGCCCATGTGCCCGGCGCCCATCTCCGTCTTGAGCAGCACCGACGAGCCCGCGCCGGACCGGTCCCGGAGGCGCTGCACCCACTTGGCCGGCTCCCAGTAGCTCACCCGCGGATCGTTCAGCCCGCCCGTGGCCAGGATGCGCGGGTAGGGGCCCGAGTGCACGTTGTCGTACGGCGAGTACGACTTCATGTACTCGTACACGTCCTTGCTCTCCACCGGGTTGCCCCACTCCTCCCACTCCAGAACGGTGAGGGGGAGCGTCTCGTCCATGATCGTGGTGAGACAGTCGACGAACGGCACCTCGGCCACCACGGCCCGCAGGAGGTCGGGCCGCATGTTGGTGACGGCGCCCATGAGCAGGCCGCCCGCCGACCCGCCCCTGATCACCAACTGGTCGGGTGACGTCCAGCGCCCTTCGACGAGGCGCTCGGCGCAGGCGACGAAGTCGGTGAAGGTGTTGCGCTTCTTCAGCAGCTTGCCGTCCTCGTACCAGCGCCGGCCCATCTCCCCGCCGCCCCGGACGTGGCCGATGGCGAACACGAAGCCCCGGTCCAGGAGCGACAGCCGCAGCGACGAGAACGTGGGCTCGATGCTGATCTCGTACGAGCCATAGCCGTACAGCAGCGTGGGGTTCGACCCGTCGAGGGCCAGGCCCTTGCGGTGCACGACGGACATGGGGACGTGCACGCCGTCAGGCGCCGTGGCCCACACCCGGAAGGTCTCGTATTTCGAAGGGTCGTACCCACCCAGCACGGGCTGCTGCTTCAGCAGCTCCCGGTCCCGGGTCTGCATGTCGTAGTCGTAGACGGAGCGGGGGGTGACGAGGGACTGGTAGCTGAATCGAAATGCATCTGTTTCGAATTCGAGGTTGGCGTCGCCCGACACCGTGTAGACGGACTCGGGCTGCTCGACGATGTGGGTGTCGCCCGAGTCGAACGATCGCACGGCGATGCGCCGCAGCCCCTCGGCCCGCTCCCACAGCACCAGCCAGCGAGCGAACACCTCGATGCCGTCGAGCTTGACGTCGGGCCGGAGGGGCACGACGTCCTCCCACTGGGCCCGGCCCGGGGCCGTGACCGGGGCCCGGACGAGCTTGAAGTTCTCGGCGCCGTCGGCGTTGGTCACGATGAGGAACCAGTCGCTGTGGTGCTCGATCGAGTACTCGACGCCCTGCTGGCGCGGCTCCACCACCCGGAAGTTCTCCAGCGGGGAGTGGGCGGCCAGGACCCACGCTTCGGAGGTGACCTTGCTGTTCAGTTGGAGGAACACCCACTGCTCGCTCTTGGACAACGCCACGTGGAGGAAGAAGCGCTCGTCGTCCTCCTGGTACACGAGCACGTCCTCGTCCACCGGCGTGCCCAGCACGTGGCGCCACAGCTGGTAGGGGCGCATGGCATCGTCGGGACGCACGTAGAACACGGTGCGATTGTCGGCCGCCCACGCCAACCCGTAGTAGGTGCCCTCGACCGTGTCGGGCAGGTCCTGCCCGGTGGCCAGGTCGCGGAAGCGCAGGGTGTAGCGCTCGCCGCCGTCGTAGTCGATGCCGTAGGCGAGCAGGCGCCCGTCGGGACTCACCTCCTCGTTGGCCACCTCGCAGAAGTCGTGCCCCTCGGCCAGCAGGTTCTGGTCGAGCAGCACGGTTTCGGGTCCGGTCTCGGCCGGGCCGGACCGGCGGCAGGCGATGGGGTACTGCATGCCCTCGAGGGTGCGGCTGTAGTACCACCACTCGCCCTTGCGGGCGGGCACCGACAGGTCGGTCTCCTGGATGCGCGCCACGATCTCGTCGTACAACTCCTTCTGGAGCCCTTCGGTGTGGGAGAGGGTGGCCTTGGTGAAGGCGTTCTCCTCTTCGAGGAGCTCGATGACCTCGGGGCTGTCCTTCTCCCGCAACCAGTACCACTCGTCGATGCGCTCGTCGCCGTGGGCGCGCAGGGCCGTGGGCCGCTTGGGTGCGATGGGGGGCTGCATGCCGATCAGCCTGGCATAGCGTGAGCAGCCCATGGCCCAGACCCTGACCACACCCGAGGAGTGGCGCCGGCGCGCCGACCGGGCACGCGCCTGGCTGGCCGATCAGCCGCTCGCCGACGCCCCCGCCGAGACCCCCACCCACCTGCTCGGTGCCCTGGCCCAGCAGGGGCTCGACGCCCTCGATTCCGGCGACCTGCCCCGCGCCTCGGACGCGGCCCGGGACGCCCGCACCATCGTGTGGGACCAGCCCGACGACGTGCCCGGTGTGCGCATCGGCAGCGACCAGTTCGTCATGGCCCATGCGGGCAAGCAGCCGTTCGACGCCCTGGGGTGGGGCGCCCTGTTCCTGGCTCGGTCGTTCGAGATCACCGGGGCGGAGGACGACCTCGACGCCGCCGTCGAGTTGCACGACCTCACCGTCGCCCTGGGCGACGCCGTCTGGCAGTACCCGGACAACGCGCCGGTCGGGCGGGCCGCCGCCGCGCTCTACGCCCTCACCGGCGAGCAGGCCTTCCTGGCCACGGCCGAGCGCATCGCCGACCTGCTGTGCGAGACGCAGGCGGCCGACGGCAGTTGGGGTGGCGACCCGGAACTGACGGCCGAAGCCACCCGCACCCTGGAGGAGACGGCCGACGCGGTGGCGGAGCGCGCGCCGGTCGAGGAAGCGCTGGAGGCGCAAGAGGCCGGAGCGCTGGAGGCGCAAGAGGCCGGAGGGCTGGAGGCGAAAGAGGCCGGAGCCCAGTCGGCCCAGGCGCCTGACGAGTGACCCTCGCCGGGCGGGTCTTCGTGGTCCTCGACCCCGGCCCTTCGACCGATGCCGCCGAGGTGGCCCGCCTGCTGGCCGAGGCCGGCGCGTCCGTCCTCACCGTCCACCAGGACGACCGCCCGCCGGACGGCAGGGGTGTCCTGGTGGCCGACCCGACCGACTCGGTGGACGTGGAGACGGCCACCACCATGGCCGCCGAGCTGTTCGGCCCCGTGGACGCCGTGGTCGACCTGGCCGACCTCCCTCCCGGCGCCGCCCAGGTGGTTTCTGTCATTCGCGACCGGTTTGCGGGAAACTGACAGCCAACCCCCCGGCATGGCCGTCTTCGTGGGCGGGAGTGACCACACATGGCCACACTGAGTGATAACCGCATGGCACAACGTGACCATTTCCGTTGGTTTGGAGGCCACTGCCATTAAGTTGCGGGTGCACACGGTCGATAGACCGGTCGTTAGCGCTTGCTGGGCGATGCGGGCGTCATGCGCACCTTGACAACAGACTGAGGAGAGGACGGCAAAGGCTTTCGCTTGCCGGGCCCCTTTTTTCGAGCGAAGCGGATCCTGATCCCGTCTCTAGCGGACGCGGGACATCCAATCCACGCCGAGAGGGGGTGTCTCTCCATGAAGAACAGGATCATCGTCCGCGTCCTCGCCGTCGCTTCGGCTCTCACCGCGTTCCTGATCGCCGGCGGTGCCGGTGTCACCCGGAACGGCTGAGCCATAGCCCAACGTGATGAACAAAGAAGGTGTGACACCCCGGTTTCGAGGGCCTTTGCCGCCCACTCCTCAGTCTGTGTGTCAACACGTCGAAAGGGAACGGGAGAGATGGGAGTTGGCCAGCACGCTGCACGCCGTGTGCGCCATCTTGAGACAGCGTGCATCGCCAGCGCCGCCCTGCTGTTGATCGGGCTCCCGTTGCGCGGCGCGGCCTTGCCCGAGACCACCCCGCTGGCTCTCTTCGTCGTCCTCTTGGTGCTGGCCGAGAACGCTGCCGTGCTCATGCCGACCAACGCCCGGGTCAGCCCGAGCTTCATGGTCGTCATGGCGTCCATCGCCGCCTTCGGTAGCCACGGCGGGGTCCTCGGTGCCGCCATCGTGGGCGGCTGTGGCGGGCTCATCCTCGACCACCTTCGCCGTCGCAAGTTCCGGATCGTCCTGTTCAACTGCGCCCAGTACGTCCTGGCCGGCGCAGCCAGCGCGTTCCTCTACGAATTCCTCCAGCGGGTCGGCGCTCCCGTGGGCGTGCCCGTTGTCGTCGCTGCCGTCGTCTTCGGCGTGATCAACGTCGGCCTCGTCCTCCCGGGCGCGGCCAGCGACGCGGGCACGACGATGCAGGCCGTGTGGGCCGACCTGGCCCCGGCCATGCCGAACTACCTGATCTTCGGTCTGCTCGGGTCGTTGATCGGCGCGCTGTACACGCGGTTCGGCCCGGGCAGCGTGCTCGTCCTGGTGTCGCCCCTCGTCGTCGTCCGCACCGTGCTCCTCGCCTTCATGCGGCTCCGGCAAGCGCTGCGGCGCATGGAAGCGCTGTACGGTTTCACCCGCCGGCTGGGCGGCGATCTCGACGTCGACTCGGTGGTGAACAACACCCTCGTCGAGGTGCGGCGGATGTTCGGGGCCGAGTGGGTCGAACTGCTGCTGGTGGCAGGCACGAACGGGCCCGTGGCCCGAACGGTCGCAGGCGAGGACGGAGCCGTGCCGGTCGCGTGCCCGGACCAGCCGCGTGCCCTCGAAGTCAGGGTGCTCGAGGAAGGGCAACCGGCGTTCGAGTCGGCCCGGGAGCGCATGGTCGTCCCCGTGTACGGCGAGTCCGGCGCCGCCATCGGCGCCTTGACCGCCGGCGACAAGGAGGACAGCGGCCGGTACTCCGCCGACGACATCAAGCTCCTCGAAACGCTGGCCAACCACGCCAGCGTCGCCTTCGCCAACGGCCGCCTGGTCGAGCGCCTGCGCCACGACTCCCTGCACGACGCCCTCACCGGGCTGGGCAACCGGGCCCTGTTCCAGGAGGCCATGGACGCCGTCGCGCCCTCGGGTGACTCCCTGGCCGCGGTGATGCTCCTCGACCTCGACCGGTTCAAGGAGGTCAACGACACCCTCGGACACGAGAGCGGCGACCTGTTGCTGCAGCAGATCGGCTTGCGCCTGCGCGACCTCATCGGCTCCCGCGGCACCGTGTCCCGCCTCGGCGGTGACGAGTTCGCCATCCTCCTGCCCCTGGAGCACATCGGGGAAGCGGGCGAGGTGGCCCACCAGGTCCTCACCGCCCTCGAACAGCCCTTCACCGTGGGCGACCTGCGCCTGGAGATCGGGGCCAGCATCGGCGTGGCCATGGCGCCCGTCGACGGCGACACCGCCGCCACCCTCATGCAGCGAGCCGACGTGGCCATGTACGCGGCCAAGGAGAACCGCACGGGGTGGGAGCTCTACTCCCGGGAGCACGACCGCTACAGCCCCCGCCGCCTGGTGTTGGCCGCCGACCTGCGCCACGCCCTGGAGCGCGACGAGCTGATGCTCTACTACCAGCCCAAGGCCGAGCTGGGTTCGGGGACGGTCACCGGCGTGGAGGCGTTGTTGCGCTGGCGTCACCCGGAGTACGGCTTCGTTCCTCCCGACGAGTTCATCCCCATCGCCGAGCACACCGGCCTCATCCGGCCCCTCACGTCGTGGGTGTTGCAGGAGGCCGTCCGGCAGGCCGCGGCGTGGGTGACCATGGGGTACGACCTCTCCGTCGCCGTGAACCTGTCCGTGCGCTCGTTGATGGACGGCGCCTTGCCCGAGGAGGTGGCCGGCGCCCTGCGCGGTGCCGACCTGGCGGCCACGTCCCTCATCCTCGAGATCACCGAGAGCACGATCATGGCCGATCCCAACCGGGCCATCGCTATCCTCACCCGCCTGGCCGACCAGGGCATCTCGCTCGCCATCGACGACTTCGGCACCGGCTACTCGTCGCTGGCGTACCTCAAGCGACTTCCCGTGAGCGAGGTCAAGGTCGACCGCTCGTTCGTGATGAACATGGCCAACGACCAGGACGACGTGGTGATCGTTCGTTCGACCGTCGACCTGGCCCGCAACCTGGGCCTTCGGGTTGTGGCCGAGGGCGTGGAGGACGCCGAGGCCTGGGACCACCTGCGTGTACTGGGCTGCGACGCCGTGCAGGGCTATTACCTGGCCCGGCCCATGCCTGCTGCCGACCTCACCCGCTGGTTGGCCGCCTACGCCACCAAGGCGTCGATCTCCGGCTAGACGTCGAGGGCGTCCTCCGGGAAGGGTTCCGGCCGGATCACGATCGTCCCCCCTGCCCGCATCGGGTCCGGCGTGACCGGGCCGGTGGGCATCGCCCGCATCCGCCGCAGCGGGCCGATCACCACCGGCAGGGCGCTCAAGGCGGTACCCACGGCCGCCACCCACAAGGTGGGGTGCAACCCGACCCACGATCCCAGGGCGCCACCGACGAGCGATCCCACCGGCAGGGTGCCCCAGATCAGGAAGCGCATCGACGCGTTCATGCGTCCCTGCAGGCGGGCGGGGGTGAGCGTCTGGCGCAGGCTGATCTGGGTGACGTTGAAGATCGGGTTCCCGGCCGACTCGAGCACGATGGCCGCCACGAAGAAGGGGATGGGGTTGCTGCGCGGGGCCAGGGGCACGAGTACGAACGGCAGCCCCTGCGTGAGGGCGCCCACGGCCATGGTCCGGCCTACGCCCAGCCGCCGGCCCACCCACTCGCTGGTCGCGGCCCCGACGAGGAACCCGCCGGCGCCGATCGAGAACAAGAGGCCAACGGTGGCCGCCGACAGCCCGAGCGATCGCACCGAGTAGAGCAGGAACACGGCCATGCCGATGGCCGAGAAGAAGTTGAAGGTGGAGGTGGACGCGGCGATGCGCACCAGCACCGAGTGCTGGATCACGTGGCGCAGGCCTTCGCCGATGGCGGTGCGCATCCGCGGCCGGTCCTCGCCACTGGCGTCGGGCGGGGTGTCGGGCACCCGGATGGTGAGCAGGCTGATGGCGGAGACGACGAAGCTCAGGCTGTCGACCAGGATGGCGAACGGCGCCGTCACCGCTTCGACCAAGGCGCCACCGAGTCCCGGTCCGACGAGCTGGGCGCCCGACCGGCTGATCTCCAGACGGCTGTTGGCCTTGAGGAGGGCGTCGGCGTCGACCACCGATGGGACATAGGCGAGGTAGGCCACGTCGAACAGCACCGTCAGCGTGCCGGTACCGAAGGCGACCACGAAGAGCTGGCCCAACGTGAGCCCGCCCAGGGCCTTGGCCACGGGGATGGTGGCGAGCAACACGGCCCGGCCCAGGTCGGTGAGGATAAGCAGCGGGCGGCGCCGGGCCCGGTCGACCCAGACGCCCGCGGGCAGGCCGACGAGCAGGAAGGGGAGCGTCTCGGATGCGGCCAGCAGGCCGACCTGGAACGGCGTGGCGTGGAGAGTGGTGATGGCCAGCAGCGGCAGTGCCAGCAGCGTGATCTGCGTGCCGACCTGACTGACGGTCTGGCCGAACCAGAGCCGGGTGAAGTCGGGCTGGCGATTGTGAGCTCCCCTCGTCACCGCCTTCGTCGACCCGTGAACCGGTCGGCTAGTCGGCTAAGGCCAGCCGGCGGTTGGTGGCGGCGAGCACGGCTCGGGCAGCCGCGTCCTCGTCTCCCGCAGCCCGGACCATGGCCGCCCCGAGGAGGATCTCCTCGTAGGGCGGCGACAGCAGGATGAGGCTGCACACCACGTACGTCCTGTCCCCGAGCCGTTGCACGCCGATGCCCTCGACCTCCAACTGCTCGGCCGAGACGTCCAGCTTGGCCAGCCCGGCGAGGGTGGCGCGGGCAACGAGCGTGAGCGCCGTGGCCGACGCGGCCATGCCCGTGGCCAGGCCGGTGGCCAGGTCCACGCCCCGGCGCAGGGTGACCTCGGTGGTCGAGCGGTTGCCCGTCCGGTTGCGGGAGATGCCCTCGACCATGACCCGGCGGATCTCGTCGACGGTCACCAGGTTCCCGTCCATCTGCACCACCGAGATGATGCGGCGGTCGATGTCCAGGTCGAAGACGGCTTTGGCCACGGTCTGCACGTCCCGCACGACCTGCTTCGCCGGCTTTCCTCCACCGCCCAGCACGTGGATCTCCACGGGGTGGTGTTCAGGGCTGAGCACGACTCTCACGGCGTTGATCCCCGGGATCCTCCGAAGCTCGGTTTCCAACTCTTCGATGTCAACCTTGGGCGTGGGGTCCACGGACGAAGCGTATCGAAGCGGGGCGATCGGCCTCAGGATTGTGGCTGGGGGGCACTGCGACGGCGGCGAAGGAGGGTGGCGATCACTCCTGCGATCCCGGCGCTCATGATCACGTCGCCCACGGACAGGACCTCGCGTAACGGCCGCACCGGGATGATGTCGGAAATGACCATGAGCCGGTCGTCCCGCCGCTCGAAATGGTGCTTTGTCGACAGCGTGAACCGGGGCAGCCCGGCCGTGTCGGTGATGCCGGCGTCGATCACGGCGGACGGGCGGACAGGCATGCCGCCGTTGACGGCGATGGTCAGGATGTTGAGGCCCAGGCCGACGGCGACGAGCACCATCCACGGCACCTTCATGTTGATCGCCGCGAACCCGGCCAGGCAGGCGTAGGACGCGAGCAGGAGGGTGATGCCGGCCGTGCCGCTGGTCAGCTGGCTGGCCGCCTGGATGAAGATCCCCCCGGCCAGCAGGGGCCAGGCGGCCAGGCGGTGCTCGCCCAGGTGCCGCAGCCGCCCGCCCGTGGCGAGGCCGATGCCCGCGCCGAGGAGGACAGCGATGATGGCGTACGCCATGCGGGGACGGTACTGGCTCGTTGCTGGCGCCTGTGCGTCCGCCGGGGGTGGCTGCGGGTCAGCCGGAGGCGGCTGCAGGTCAGCCGGAGGCGGCTGCGGGCTGGCTGATGTTGGCCTGGACCTCGTCGAGGAAGGCCACGATCTCCTCGCCCGAGAACAGCTCCCGGGAGAGGGTGAGCGTCAGCCACGCCTCGACCTGGCGCGCCACGGGCAGGTCGCGCACCGTGCCCCACAGCTCGAAGAGGCGGTCTTGGACGCGAGAGGAGCTGAACACGACCTGGGAGGCCGCCTCGGCTCGCCACTCCTGGATCAGGGTCCGCACCGCTTCCATGCCTGCTCCTTGGTTCTCGTGCTGGTTGATCTTGACGAGGGGGTACTCGGGTGTTTCGTGGGGTTCGTTCATGGGCTTCGCCTGTCCAACGTCACCGTGCCGGACGCTGTTCCCCGGATCGGGCGGCGGTGAACGCCTCCTGGTGTGACACTTGTCCTGTCGGCACACGCGTTCGGTGCCTTTCGCCAAGGATCGGCCAATGTTGGCCCCAGGTGAGGGATGGGGCACCCAGCCGTCTCGCCGGTAACTGGCCGGGGATGAAGACCTCCAGGGGGATTGTTACTATGGCGGTAGGGGAAATTCTCCGCCCCGCCGTCTTGGCCCGTCCTGCAGTCCCTGTGAAGGAGCCCCACCCCCATGGCAACCACCGATCTCGATCTTGGCCGGTACAAGCTGGGATGGAGCGACACCGTCGAGTACGCCTTCAAGCCCAAGAAGGGCATCTCCGAGGACGTCGTCCGGGAGATCTCCTGGTGGAAGGGCGAGCCCCAGTGGATGACCGACTTCCGCCTGAAGGCTTACCGCAACTTCGTGCGCATGCCCATGGCCAAGTGGTTCGCCGTGAACATGCCCGACATCGACTTCAGTGACATCTTCTACTACCTGAAGCCGGCCGGCGCCCAGGTCGACGAGTGGGACCAGCTGCCGGACGCCATGAAGGACACGTACGAGAAGCTGGGCATCCCCGAGGCTGAGCGCAAGTACCTGGCTGGCGTCACCGCCCAGTACGAGTCCGAGGTCGTGTACCACCGCAACCGGGAGGACCTGGCCGCCCAGGGCATCCTGTTCTCGGACATGGACACGGCCGTGCGCGAGCACCCGGAGATCGTCCGCCGCTTCTTCGGCAAGATCATCCCCCCGGGCGACAACAAGTTCGCGGCCCTCAACTCGGCCGTGTGGTCGGGCGGGTCGTTCATCTACGTGCCCCCGGGCGTGAAGTGCGAGATGCCGCTGCAGGCGTACTTCCGCATCAACGCCGAGAACGCCGGTCAGTTCGAGCGCACGCTGATCATCGCCGACGAGGGTGCGCAGGTGCACTACATCGAGGGCTGCTCGGCCCCCGTGTACTCCACCGACTCGCTGCACTCCGCGGTGGTCGAGCTGGTGGCCCTGCCTGGGTCGCGCATCACGTACACGACCATCCAGAACTGGTCGCCCAACGTGTACAACCTCGTCACCAAGCGGGCGCGGGCCGAGGCCGAGGCCCACGTCGAGTGGATCGACGGCAACATCGGCTCCCGCCTCACCATGAAGTACCCGTCGGTGTACCTCATGGGGCCCAAGGCGTCGGGCGAGGTGCTGTCGGTGGCCTACGCCGGGCCCGGCCAGCACCAGGATGCCGGGGCCAAGATGATCCACGCCGCGCCGGAGACCTCGTCAACCATCATCTCCAAGTCCATCTCCAAGGACGGCGGGCGTACGTCGTACCGCGGCTTGGTCAAGGTCGACGAGGGCGCCACCGGGTGCAAGAGCTTCGTGCGCTGCGACGCGCTGCTGCTCGACGAGCAGAGCCGGTCGGACACCTACCCGTACATGGAGATCGGCGAGCGGGATGCTCGCATCGGGCACGAGGCCACCGTCTCCAAGGTGGGCGACGACCAGCTCTTCTACCTCATGTCCCGGGGGCTGTCGGAGCAGCAGGCCATGGGCATGATCGTGAACGGCTTCATCGAGCCCGTCACCCGCACGCTGCCCATGGAGTACGCGGTGGAGTGGAGCCGGTTGATCGAGCTGCAGATGGAGGGCTCCATCGGCTGACGCCGTTGGCTTTGGCCGCGCCCACACCGCGATGGCGGCGTCAGCGCGGCCAAACTGCTCGGCATGTCCAGCACGAGCACGCTCCGCACGGAAACCGAGGACGGCGTCCGGTCCATCGTCCTGACCAGAGCGGCCGAGTACAACACCATCACGCCCGCCCTGCGGGACGAGCTGAGCGCGGCCATCGACGAGGCCGACGCCGACCCCGACGTGCGGGTCATCCTGTTGCGGGCTGAGGGCCCGGCGTTCTGTGCCGGGTACGGGCTCGACTGGTCGACGGCGGCGCAGTCGGGTGAGCGGCACTGGGATTCGGTCGCCGACATGCGCATGATCGGGCGCTTCGTCGACACGTACATGAAGCTCTGGTACGCGTCGAAGCCGACGATTGCCGCCGTGCAGGGCTGGTGCATCGCCGGTGGCACCGACATGGTGCTGTGTGCCGACATCGTGATCGCCGGCGAGGGGGCGTCGTTCGGCTACCCGCCCTCCCGGGTGTGGGGCACGCCCACCACGGCGATGTGGGTGTACCGGATGGGGTTGGAGCGGGCCAAGCGCTACCTCCTCACCGGCGACGAGGTCCCCGCGGTGGAGGCGGCCCGCATGGGCCTGATCCTGGAGACGGTGCCCGACGACGAGTTGCAGGCGCACGCCCTGGCCTTCGCCAAGCGCATGGCCCAGGTGCCCACCACCCAGCTGGTGATGCTCAAGCTCCTCTGCAACCAGACGGCGGAGAACATGGGCATGGCCTCGACCCGGACGCTCGGGACCCTGTTCGACGGCATCGCCCGCCACACGCGGGAGGGCCTGGACTTCGTGGTTCGGGCCCAGGAGGCCGGGTTCCGGCAGGCTGTCCGGGAGCGCGACGACCCCTTCGGCGACTACGGCTCCCGCCCTCGCTGACGGCGCGCGGTACCCTGGCCCCACGCCCCCGGGCGCAGATCGGAAACGGTGGTTTCCCTCAGTTACGCAGCACTGACAAGGGGAATTCCGTGACGGTCACCGAGGAGCAACGGCACGAGCTGTACCTGCGCTTGGAGCAGGCGATCGGCAAGGAGCAGGCGGCGACACTGATGACCTATCTCCCGCCCGTGGGGTGGGCCGATGTGGCCACCAAGCAAGACATCGAGATGCTGCGCGTCGCCACGTCGCAGGACATCGAATCGCTGCGCGCCGCCACATCGCAGGACATCGAGATGCTGCGCGCCGCCACATCGCGGGACATCGAGATGCTGCGCGTCGCCACGTCGCAGGACATCGAATCGCTGCGCGTCGCCACATCGCAGGACATCGAGATGCTGCGCGTGGCCACGTCGCAGGACATCGAATCGCTGCGCGCCGAGATGGAACATCTCGGCACCACGCTCCGGCTGGAGTTCCAGACCGACCGCGCCGATCTCCGCACCGAGCTTCACACGGAGATGGCCGATCTCCGCACCGAGGTTCGCACGGAGATGGCCGATCTCCGCACCGAGTTCCGGGCCGGGCTCGCCAGCCTGGGGGGCGAGCTTCGCACGGAGATGGCCACGCTGCGGGGCGACATCCACCGGGACATGCGGCTGCAACTGCTCGCCCTCCTCGGGTCGAACGTCACGCTGCTCGGCCTGTTCCTGGCCGCCGCCCACCTCACGCGTTAGCGAAGGCGGGTACCGTCCACTCGTCGCGGGTGAGGGGCATGCCGCTGGACTCGCCGGGCTCGGCCTTCACCGCCAGTACCTGGTGGATGCTCGTGCGCCCGGCATCGAAGTTGATGGCCGATCCGGCCATGTAGAGGAGCCAGATGCGGGCCCGGGCCTCGCCCACGACCCGCACGGCTTCATCCCAGTTGGCCTGCAGGTTGGTGACCCAGTGACGCAACGTGCGTGCGTAGTGCTCGCGCAGCGAGTGGAGGTCGCGCACTTCGAAGGTGGCGGCCTGGAGGGCGGACACCACCGTGCCCACCTCGTGCAGCTCGCCGTCGGGGAAGACGTAGCGCTCGATGAACGAGTGCCGGTCGAACGACGACGGGCCCCACGGGCGGGAGATGCCGTGGTTGAGCAACCGGCCACCCGAGCGCAGCAGGCTGTGCAGCCGGGAGAAGTACTCGCCCAGCTTGGCCAGGCCCACGTGCTCGAACATTCCGATGGACGAGATGGCGTCGTACGGCCCGTCGGTGACGTCCCGGTAGTCCTGCTTGCGGATCTCGATGCGGTCGGTCAGGCCCGCCTCGGCCACCCGCTTGGCCGCCAGCTCCGCCTGCCGGGTGGACAGCGTGACGCCCACGCCCCGCACGTCGTACTCCCGGGCCGCGTGCAGCAGCATGCCGCCCCAGCCGCACCCCACATCGAGGAGGCGCATGCCCGGCCGCAGCCCGAGCTTGCGGCAGATCAGCTCGTACTTCGACGCCTGAGCCTCGTCCAGGCCCGTGTCCGGCGTGGTGAAGTAGGCACACGAATACGTGAGTGTGGGCCCGAGGACGAGCCGGTAGAAGTCGTTGGAGATGTCGTAGTGGTGGGCCACGGCCGCCGCGTCCCGCTCCTTGGAGTGGCGCCGGCCCTTCAGCCGGGCCTCCTCGGGCGGGACCGGCGGGGGCGGGCCGAGCACGCCCAGCCGGCGGGCGGCCTTCACCGCATCGGTCCACCCGCCCAGGCCCAGCGCGATCTGGGCGCGGTGGTCCTGGGCGGCGACGACATCACGCAGGTTGAGCGCCGCGTACACGTCACCCTCGATGTCCAGGTCGCCCGCCACGTAGGCCCGTCCCAGGCCCAGTTCGTTGGGGGCCCACAGCAACCGGCGCAGGGCGGTCGGCGAGTGGACGACGAGGGTGGCCGGGGACTGGTCGGGACCGAGCGTGCTGCCGTCCCAACACCGCATCTGAAGCGGCGGATCCGCGCCGAGGAAAGCACGGATGACCGGCCGCAGCGTCTCCGCAACCGTCATGCGGGACAGCGTACGCGCTTGGTCGTGCCACCATGGACTGGTGCCCATGAGGGAGGACTGCAAGCACTACCAGAGCCGCACCTACACGGGGGGCGAGGTGGCGCGTTGGTGTGAGCTCGACCTGGCGCCCGATGCCCCCTGGCGGTGCCCGGCCGGCTGCCCCAAGTACGAGCGGCGCCAGGGTGACGCCGGGTGGACCATCGGCACCCTGGCGGGCAAGGGCACGCCCAAGGAACCCGAGTTCGAGGGCGTGGCCGAGCTGCTCGACCAGGCCGAGGACATCGTCAACGAGGTCGGCCCTCAGGTGCTGGCCGAGTGGGAGACGAAGCGGGGGCGGGACGAGGATCGGAGCGGCGTGCCGTTCTGGCGCCGCCTGTTCCGCCGCCGCTGACCGTTCCCAGAAGCAGCCGACCGTTACTCGCCTGTCACTCGCCCTTGAACTCGGGCGGGCGCTTCTCCAGGAAGGCGGTCATGGCCTCGATCAGGTCGTTGGACTGGAGGAAGCCGGCGTTCCACACGGCCACGTAGTCGAGCCCCTCCTCGACGGTGCGGTCCTCACTGGCCCGCAGCACCTGCTTGGTGCCCTGGACGACGAGCGGCGAGTTGGCCGCCATCTCGGTGGCCATGGCCTGGGCCGCCTTCACCAGCGAGTCCTGGTCGGGGAGCACGTCGTTGACCAGGCCGATGGCGTGGGCCCGGTCGGCGCCGATGTCCTTGCCCGTGAACGCCAGCTCCGCCATGTGGCCCTTGCCGATGATGCGGGGCAGGCGCTGGAGCGTGCCGATGTCGGCCACGATGGCGATGCGCGTCTCCCGGATGGAGAACTGGGCGTCGGCCGAGCACAGGCGTACGTCGGCCGCGCTGATGAGGTCGACCCCGCCGCCGATGCACCAGCCGTGCACGGCCGCGATCACCGGCTTGGGGCAGTCGGCCACGGCCGAGATGGCTCGCTGCAGCCGCTTGACCTCGGGGTAGAAGCGGGCCGCCCGAGCGGCCTGCGACGGGGACGAACCGTCCGGACCGCCGGCGCCGGCCACTGCGCCGCCCATGGTCTTGAGGTCGAGGCCGACGGTGAAATGGGGGCCCTTGGCGGCGATGATCACCACCCACACGTCGGGGTCGGTGGACAGCTCGCCCATGACGGCCGGGAGATCGGCCCAGAAATCGGGGCCCATGGCGTTGCGTCGCTCTGGGTTGTCCAACCACAGCG
>Ga0070741_10012307_pt1 | contig 15502 bp, 16 predicted proteins | sample Coa_R1_4_FD_66440 | JGI IMG/M metagenome (GOLD analysis project Ga0070741, IMG submission 66440) | Surface soil microbial communities from Centralia Pennsylvania, which are recovering from an underground coalmine fire - Coalmine... | ecosystem: Environmental > Terrestrial > Soil > Unclassified ... | reverse complement strand
CGAAGCCGCGCCAAGGGTCGAAGCCGCGCCAAGGGTCGAAGCCGCGCCAAGGGTCGAAGCCGCGCCAAGGGTCGAAGCCGCGCCACGTGTCGAAGCAGCGCCAGTAGTGGAAACGCTGCCCGTTGTCGAATCGCCGCGGCCGCCGCGTCGGGCCACGCGCACGGCGCCGATGGCAGCGAAACCGGTCGGTTCACCGCCGCCTGGCCGCAGAACCCCTACCTGGCTACAGCTCGCAATCCCGCTGGTGATCGGGGTCATCCTTGGAGCCGCGGTATACAAGCTGACCACGCACGCCATCGCACCGCCGGCCGCGCAGAACGGCGCGCATGCGTCGCCTGTAAAGCCGGCCACGGAGCCCGGCGGCTCACAACCGTTGGTGGTCGAAAAGCCTTCTCCACTCGAGTCAAATTCCCGGCCGGTGGTGGTGAACCGGCCGCCTTCACCCACGCCTTCACCGACGTCGGCTCCGGCGCCGGCACCGAAGCAGGTCGCCAAAGCGGAGCGTCCGACGAGGCCCGCCGCCCCTCCAAGCCCGACAGGGAGCGCGGCCCGCACATCTTCCGTCGAAACTAAGCCACCCTCTGTGGCGGCCGTCGTCACGCCGCCTCCGGCAGAGGCCGCGCCGCCTCCTGTAATCGCGGAGTCCCTCCCTCCCATCACCACGCCCGCGCGCGCCGAGCGTTTGCCGCGTCCGTTGGCTAAAGCGATCGTAACCGTGGAGCCGGTCTCCGGGTCGAAGCTGGGCCGCATCGTAAGCCACATCCCAGGCCTGCGGCGCAAGCCCAAAGACTTCGTTCCCGCGCGCCCGATTCGCCAGGTGGCGCCGTCGGTCCCGGCCGATGAGCATCTCTCGCGCGATGTTCCGGTCGATCTGCGCATCAAAGTGGACCCGGCCGGTAATGTGGCCGAAGTTGAACAGGCATCGCACGGCGCAGACCGCGAACTGGTGCGCCTGGCCTCGAACGCCGCGCGCGAGTGGCAGTTCGTCCCGGCCCGAAGGAACGACGAAACCGTGTCGAGCGAATTGATCCTGCACTTCATGTTTCCCGGGTCCCCTCCCGCTGCGCCGTAGCCTAAAATAGCGGCATGCGCCCATGCGTGATCGCCGTATTAGCCACGCTTGCCTGCTCGCATGCAGCCGATCCGCCCGACTTTGGATTCTTTGTCGCGCGAGTTGAACCCATCTTCATTGAGAAGCGGAGCGGCAGCGGACGGTGCTACGATTGCCATTCGCTCGACAGCAACAAGGCTTTGTTCCACCTCGAGCCGTTGCCCGCTTCCGGCGCGTGGACCGAAGAACAGTCGCGCCGGAATTTCGAGAATGCCCTCAAGCTGATCGTTCCGGGCGAGCCCCTCAAGAGCCGCCTGCTGACTCACCCGCTCGCCGAAGCCGCCGGGGGCGATTCCTTTCACACCGGCGGCAAGTTCTGGAATTCGCGCGACGATCCCGAGTGGCAGACACTCGCCGATTGGGTTCGGGGCGCGACCGCGAAGTGAACCGCCTCGTCATCCGCCCCGGCGCGATCGGCGATTTCATCGTCTCTCTCCCGGCTATCGAGAGCCTGCGGCCGGCCGAGGTTTGGACGGCCTCCGCGCACGTGCCGCTTGTCCGTTTCGGCGCGCGCGCGAGATCGATCGCTTCCACCGGCCTCGATCTGCTGGGCATCACCGAACCCGATTCGGCATTGATCGGACGCCTGCGCGGGTTCGACGAAATCATCTCCTGGTACGGATCGAATCGTGCCGAGTTCCGGGGTTTGGTCGAATCGCTCGGGCTGCCCTTCCGCTTTCTCCATGCTCTCCCGCAGGCCGGTTGCACGATGCACGCCATCGATTATTACCTCTTGCAGACCGGTGCACTGCCGGGTGCGATCCCGTGGATTCCGGTCCCGAAGAACGAGCGCAGGGGGGCCGTAATCCACCCGTTTTCCGGAAGCCCGCGCAAGAACTGGCCCCTCGACCGTTATCGGGAGTTGGTCCGCCGGCTCTCCGAAACGATGCCGGTCGCGTGGTGCGCCGGTCCCGAGGATCGTCTGCCGGAAGCGGACATCCGTATTCCCGATCTATACGAACTGGCCTACCGGTTGGCCGCCGCCCAGGTGTTCATCGGCAACGATTCCGGAATCGCGCATCTGGCGGCCGCCGTAGGCACGCCGGTGGTAGCGCTATTCGGCCCCACCGATCCGCGCGTCTGGGCCCCGCGAGGCCGCCAGGTGAGCATACTACAGCGTTCGGAGCTGTCCGAAATCGAGGTCGCCGAGGTCCTGCTGGAAATTCGGGGACAGACGGAGCATTCCCCAATTTCCGACGCTCCAGATCCCGGGAAATAGGGGAATGCTCCGTCTGTCCCCGAATTTCCGAATTTCCCCGGATTTCCGTAAAATGAGAGTTGCTCAAAATACTGATGGTCGCCTCGGAGGCGGCGCCATTCGCCAAGACCGGAGGACTGGCGGATGTTGTCGGATCACTCCCCGCCGCCCTGGCCGCACTCGGCCACCAGGTGGCCGTCGTCCTGCCCCGCTACGCGTCGATCGATACCAAACCCGCGCGGCGCGTCTATGAGAACCTCGATGTCTGGTTCGGTCCCGATCGCTACAGCTCCACCCTCTATGCGATCGGCAACACCGTGCCATTCTATTTCGTCGATTGCCCGCCTCTGTACGACCGCAAGGGACTGTACGGCGATGCCGACGGCGACTACCCCGACAATCACATCCGCTTCGCCGTCCTGGCCCGCGCCGCCCTCACTATTTGCCGCGATCTCTTCCGCCCTGACATACTGCACTGCCACGACTGGCAGGCCGGCCTGGTGCCGACGTATCTCCACAGTACGTTCGCCTTGGACCCCACATTCATGGCGATCCGCACCTTGTTCACGATCCACAACATCGGCTACCAGGGCCTGTTCCCCGAGGAAGTGCTGCCGGAAATCGGCCTGGACGCGACGGTCTTCACGCCCGCCGGCCTGGAATACTGGGGCAAAGTCAGTTTCCTCAAGGGTGGCCTGGTTTACAGCGATCACCTCAATACGGTAAGTCCCACCTACGCCGCCGAGATCCAGACCCCCGAGTATGGCCTGGGCATGGATGGGATTCTTCGCGACCGTAGCGACTGCCTCACTGGCATTCTGAACGGCGCTGATTACAGCCAGTGGAACCCGGAAACGGACCCGTACATCCCAGCCAACTATTCGCGCGACGACCTTTCCGGCAAACAGGTCTGCAAACAGGATCTGATCACCGAATTCGGCCTGCCGCCCGATGCCCGCGACCAGCCCCTGGCGGGGATCGTTTCCCGCTTCACCAGTCAGAAGGGCGCCGACCTCATCGCCGCCATCGCCGACCGGCTCGCCACAGAGGATGTCCGGGTGGTAGCGCTCGGAACCGGCGACGCCGAGTACGAGGCACTGTTCACGAAAATGGCGGCCGATTACCCCAGCCGTTTCGCTGTCCGGATCGGATTCGACAACGCTCTCGCCCACAGAATCGAGGCAGGCGCGGACATGTTCCTCATGCCCAGCCATTACGAGCCTTGCGGGCTGAACCAGATTTATAGTTTGAGATATGGAACTGTCCCGATCGTTCGCGCGACCGGCGGGCTTGATGATACTATCAATGAGGATACGGGGTTCAAGTTTTCGGATTACTCCGGAGAGGCGCTTTTGCTGGCCATTCAAAGGGCAGCGGCGCTATGGCGCGACCGGGCGGCGTGGACGGAAATGATGCGCCGCGGCATGCAGCAGGATTACTCCTGGCGCGTGTCAGCCGGTGAATATTCCGCGCTTTACCGGCGGCTTGCCGAGTCCCGGGGCTGAATCTTTTACCCCATCGTCGGATCTAATTAATGGAGAGCAACACAAATGGCTGGTGACAACACACTCATCTTTAGCGACGCAGGTTTTGACCAGGACGTACTTCGGTCCGAGGTCCCGGTTCTGGTTGATTTTTGGGCGGAATGGTGCGGCCCTTGCCGGCAAATGGCGCCGACAATCGACACCGTAGCCACCGAGTATGCGGGCAAGGCGAAGGTGGGCAAGCTTGACGTGGACGCCAACGGCAACACCGCGATGCGCTACAACATCCGCGGCATCCCCACGCTGCTGCTGTTCAAGAACGGCCAGGTGGTGGAACAGATCGTCGGAGCGGTCGGTAAAAGCCAGGTCCAACGTATATTGGACGCGCACGTCTAACTACAGATTTTTTTGGGGCAGGCGCTCAGCCTGCCCTTTTCCCTAGGCAAAGTTCAATCGCGGGCGGTCTTCCAGAATGCCTCTCTCCTGCATTGCGCCCACTTCTTCCTGACATGATACGCAGTAGCGGGCCCACGGCAGCGCGTGCAGCCGCTTGGCGGGGATAGGTTCGTCGCAAGCCAGGCAGGTGCCGTAATCGCCCGAGTGGAGGCGGTCCAGCGCTTCCTCGATGAGTCGGAGTTGCACGTAATCCAGGCTGTTCAGATGAAGCGATATGAATTCATCATGGGACATCTGCGCCTGATCTTCTTCCGCCAGGCGTCCCGCCTTCGCCATGGTGTCGAACTTGATGCCCAGCCCGGCCATTACCTGCTTGCGCTTTTGAAGTAGCATCTCTTCGTAGCCGCTCGTCGGGTTCTTCTCTTCGTGTGTCTTTATCTTCTTCATCGCTTCCCTTCCCCAACCACAGCTGGTAACAAAGCCGCGTCGTGACCGGTTAGCTCCGTTTTCAGATAGTGGAGCCCTTTACTCGGTTAAGAGAAAATATCAGAATTCTCGAAAGCAGACAAGTCCTAATTTTGTGGGTATTGGGGGGATACCCATCGATAGGGTTAGTCGGCTCACCTTTTTGGGATACAAGTGTGCGAAAAATACTACTTGCGAACGGGCAGGACCTTGGAGAGGTTCCCGATCATCTGCTGTTCGGCGGGATAGAACTTGTCTTTGAACTCAGGGGAGTCGAAGTACGTGCTCCGTTCGGCTTCGGACATCTTGCGTAATCTCGAAAACTCTTCCAGCATAGCCTCACGGCGGGCCGGCGGCAGTTTCTCCCATCGCGCCATGTCGCGGCGCACCACCTGTTGCTCCTCGGGAGGCAATTTACTCAGCCGTTCATACCTCTCGCGTGCGAGTTGCTGTTCGGCTTTGGGCAGCGAATTAAACTTCTGCAGCTTATCCAGGAACTGTTTCCGCCGGTCTGGATTCATGCGCTCCATCATGCGCTCGCGCTGTTTCGGATTCATCGCATTCCAGCGATCGATGGTCGTGAGCGGATTCGGGGTGGGCCGCGCAGGACCGGCCTTTGCATCAGGTCCAGCCGCTTTGCCGGCATTTGGCGCGTTCGGCCGCGATTTTGCCTGCGCAGGGTGATCGGCAGGCGCCTGCCGCGGCTGTTGCGCATTCTTCTTCTCGCCGAACGCGGCCGACGGCGTCATCGTCGCGGCGGCCAGCGCCAGCAGCAGAAAGGTTTTGAAAGGAGCCCGACGCATACTTTACATCGAATTCACGGTGCCGGCCTCGGCCGAGGAGGGATTCAGCTTGAACTGGCGCAGCATTTCCATGTCGTCGAGGGTGCGCTCCACCTGGTCCGGCTGAATAGTTTCGATGGTTGCGGCGGATTCCTCCGAGTTGGTGAAGTTATTCGGCTGCTCGAGAATTACGCCGGCCAGCACCAGCAGGCAAGCAGCGGCGGCGAGAGGCACGCTCCGGCTCATGAGCGGCGCTTCGAACATAGCCCTGAAAGGCCGCGCCAGCCGCGACCACCAGGACGCGTGCGCCGCTTCCTCTTCGATCCGCCGATAAAGCCGGCGGTTGAAATCCGTGCTGACGGGCATCGCCTCCCAGGCATCGAGGGCTTCCCAGACGGCCTGCTGGCCGGTCTGGAACTCGCGGCATGCCGGGCATACGGCCATATGGCGCTCGAGCGCTAGTCGCGTTTCCGAATCCAGTTTGCCGGTACAGTAAGCCAGCAGCAGTTCCGGGTTTTCGTGTCTTTCAATCGGACAATTCATGATGATGCTCCCCTGTCATCCATCACGCCATATGCGCCAGGCGCATCCGCAGAGTCTCGTAGGCGCGGAACAGCAGCGATTTCACCGCCGATTCCGAACAACTCAACACTCTCGCGATCTGCGAATACTCCATTTCTTCGTACTTGTGCATCAGCACCGCGGCGCGCTGCTTCTCCGGCAACGTTGAAATCGCCCGGCGGATCTCGTGGATCTTCACCTGATACACCATCTTCTGTTCCACCGACAGCCCCCGATCCGAAACCTGCCGGACCGGCATGTCATCGCTGGTTTCGTCCAGGTGCTCCTGGCCCTTCTCGTTTTTACCGTCGCGCAACCAGTTTAATGCCAGGTGAGTGGCGATCCGAAACAGCCACGTAGTAAATTTCGCAGTTGGTTCGTATGTGCCCCGTGACCGGTAAACACGTAGAAACACCTCCTGTGCCAGTTCTTCCGCGATCGCATGATTTTGAACCATGCGATACAGGAAATGGATGACGGCCGAACGGTGCTTCTCCAGGAGGATGCCGAAGCTTGCGCTGTCCCCGTCCTTGACACGCAGCATTAACTCCGCATCGTAGTCAAGGGCCGCCGCCACTACTCCCACGCTTGTGTTAACCCTATGGTCCATCAAAGGTTGCGCCAAAATAGCGGGCCTACTCGCCCTTCAGCGACCGCTCCATCAGCCGCCGGATGGCTTCCCGAGGCGAAACTCCGAAATGCAACATTTCAAACATCTGCGTCGAGATCGGCATCTCGACTTCGTGGCGCCGGGCGAGGTCAACCGCCGCTCTGGTGGTTTTAATACCCTCGGCAACCATCTTCATAGAGTTTACAATTTCTTCCAGCCCGCGTCCCTTCGCCAGTTCTACCCCGACGGTCCGGTTGCGGCTGAGATCCCCGGTACACGTCAGCACCAGATCTCCTAAACCCGCGAGTCCGGCTAAAGTCTTTGCCTGACCACCCATCGCGGTGGCGAGTCTTGTGATCTCGGCTAAACCGCGTGTTATCAAGGCCGCGAGAGCATTGTGACCCAGTCCGAGTCCGTCGCAGACGCCGGCCCCGATTGCTACCACGTTCTTCACGGCGCCACCGACCTCGACGCCAGCCGGATCGGCGCTTGTATAAAGGCGGAACGTCGGGCCCGAAAATGCGCTTTGGATCGTCTGCGCCGCTTCCGGGTCGTCCGACGCCACCACCAGGGCCGTCGGCTCACCCGCCGCGACCTCGCGGGCGAAGGTCGGACCGGATATCACCGCGATGCGTGGTACAAAACTAGCTCGGACTACTTCCCGAATGACCTCTGTCATGCGCTGTAAAGTGCCGTTCTCCAGGCCTTTAGTGGCGCTGACGAAGAGTATGTCCGGCTGGAGAGCAGGGAGCATCTGCCCGTACACCGCGCGAACCAGGTGCGAGGGCACGACGCTGAGGACGATCGAGGCTCCTTCCAGCGCCTGCGGGAGATGGTTGGTCACTTCCACCCTACCGGGCAGACGGAATCCGGGAAGGTACACGTCATTCACGCGATTCGACGCCATGCGCGCGGCCAGATCGGACTCGTAGACCCAGAGCCGGATGCGCTGGAATCGGGGCGCCAGCACGATGGCCAGCGCCGTCCCCCAACTGCCGCCGCCGACGATCGTCAGATGGCCGCTCAACGCCTGCTCCCGAAGGCGGCGGGTTTTTCGCGCGGAGAAAGGCCTCGGACGATTGCCGGTCGAACGCTCAACGTTTGCTCCCGAAGACAAAGACACTTTCGGTCCCGGCGTGCAGACGGCGCATATTCTCCTTATGCCGGTAAACAATGAAGGCGCCCGCGATCAGGGCCGCCGCCAGCACCGGCCAGGCGGGATGCAGGATCAGCCAGACCGCCAGCGGAAATGTGGCCGCGGCGACGATGGAACCGACCGAAATGTGGCGCGTGACCGCTACTGTGACCACAAATACCGCCAGAACGGCGGCGAGTGGGATCGGAGTCAGGCGCAGGAACGCCCCCACGAAACTCGCCATGGCTTTGCCGCCCTTGAACTTCAGAAATACCGGGAATGCGTGACCGGCCATGACCGCCAGAGCGGAGGCGCTCGCCACGCAGATGCAGTTTGGGTACAGCTTCTCCGCGATCCACACTGCCAGATATCCTTTGCCGATATCGAGCAGGAGGGTGGCGACTCCCGCCAATCGTCCGGTGGTGCGCAGAACATTGGTGGCTCCAATATTCCCGCTGCCGGAGGCGCGCACGTCGCGCCCGGTCATCCATTTCACCAGCAGATAGCCAAAAGGTATGGCGCCCAGAAGGTAGGCGGCTGCCACCGCCGCGAGTGCACTGATCATTTTGAGAGCGGGAACTCCGAAAGTTTAGTGTACACGGAACCCGCCGGACTCGTGCGGCTCTGATAGAGATGGAAGCGGTCCGCCTGAAAGGCGCCGAACTCGAGCGAATCCAGATCCGCGATTGCCTGCCGGAGCTTTTGCAGCGGGACCGGTTCCTTGATCCGGGCCAGGGTCAGATGCGGTGAGTATGGACGCTTTTCCGCCGCCACACCGATCCGCTCCAGCGCCTGGTCGATCTCGCCGGCCAGGCCGGCCAGTTCGGGGGGCGCTTCGATGCCCGCAAAGAAGACGCGCGGCGAATGCGGATTCGGGTAGAACCCGACATTCCGGATCTGCACCGGGATTGCCTGCCGCGACGCGAGTCCGCCCAGCGCCTGCTTCAACTCCGGCAGCCGCTCCTCCGGCCATTCGCCTATAAACTTCGTGGTGATGTGCAGGTTGGACGGCGGGCTCCACTTGATCCGCACGGTCGGCTTCAGCCGCTCCAGCAGCGCGATCAGATTGTCGCAAACCGCGTCCGGCAAATCGATGGCGGTGAACAGGCGCATCTCTCTCGAATTGTATGATAGGACGATGACGCGCCAGATTCCGGGTTGGGACGAGTACTACCTGAACATCTGCAAGGTCGTGGCCGAGCGCAGCAAAGATCCGAACACGCAGATCGGCTGCGTGATCGCCGGGCCGAACCGCGAGATCCGCTCCACCGGCTACAACTCCTTCCCGCGCGGTATCCGAGACGATGTCGCCGAGCGCCTGGTGCGGCCGACCAAGTACCTCTGGATCGAGCACGCCGAGCGTAACGCCATCTGCAACGCCGCCCGCGCCGGCACCGCGACCGAGGGCTGCACGATTTACGTCGAGATCATGCCCTGCATGGACTGCGCACGCGCCGTGGTGCAGGCGGGCATAATCGAGGTAGTGATCTCGGCGGAACGCATGCGCCAGTATTCCAGCGATTACTACAACGAGCATTTCGGCATGGTGGAGGTGCTCTTCGCCGAAGCGAAGGTTAAAGTCCGGCGGGTTTGACGCGGGCCCGATACTGCCGCGCGAATTCTACAACCGACCGACGATCGAAGTAGCGCGCGGATTGCTCGGCAAGATCCTGGTGCACGGCGAGACGGCCGGACGCATCGTGGAAACCGAGGCCTACCTCGGGGGCGACGATCTGGCGTCGCACTCGGCCCGCGGCATCACCAATCGCACCCGCGTAATCTTCGGACCGCCGGGCCATGCTTACGTGTACTTTATCTACGGCATGTACGAATGCCTGAACATCGTGGCAGAGCCGGAAGGTAAGCCGGGATGCGTCCTGATCCGCGCGCTCGAACCGGTGGCGGGAATCGACATCATGCGCAGCCGCAGGCCCAGGGCCAAGACGCTGCACGATCTGGCCTCCGGACCGGGCAGGCTGACGCTGGCGATGAGCATCACGCGCGCGCAGAACGGGGCCGATCTCACCCGCGGCAGCCTGGTGGTGCGTGCGCCGGAGCACGAACCGGAAATCGAGATCCTCACCACACCCCGGGTCGGCATCACTAAATGCGCCGACCTGCCGCTGCGCTATGTGATCAAGGCCAATCCGTTCGTGAGCTAGATCACCGCGCGATACCAGAGTTGGCACGGAGCGTGCGCTTGCTGGCAGTGGGGGTATGAATGATGAAATCGATCTCTCTTGCGATGTTGCTGTGCGGTTCTTTTCTGTATTTCGGGACGCAAACAGCGAAAGCGGACGAGTGGGACAAAAGAACGATCGTGACTTTCAGCGGACCGGTGGAGATTCCTGGACAGGTATTGCCTGCCGGCAAATATGTCTTCAAACTCATGGATTCGCCGTCCGACAGGCACATTGTCCAGGTGTACAACGACAAAGAAACGCACCTGATCACGACACTGCTGGCGGTATCCGACGAGCGGCTGCAGCCCCGCGGCAAAACGGTAATTATGTTCAACGAACAGCCGTCGGGCTCGCCCGAGGCATTACGAGCGTGGTTCTACCCGGGTGACAACATCGGCCAGGAATTCGTCTATCCGGAGAGCAGGGCGCGCGATCTCGCGCGGACCAGTCATCAGCACGTGATGTACATGCGCGACCACAACGGCGATCTGCGGAAGACCGAAATCAGAGCGGTTGAGCCGTCGGGTCAGGAAGAAAACGTCGAGCAGGTACACAAGCACAATCATTAAGGCTGCTCCCACCGCAGCGGATGGGACGCCTGCCCTTAGCGTCAAGCGGCCCATCCACTTCCCTTTGCGCAGCGCGTCAGGTTTTCCCTGGTATAAGATCGAGTCGGCCCACTCGCGTTCCTGCTTTGTCAATGGACCGCGGGTCTGCTCGAGGCCTCCTGGAGCATCTCCTTCCATCCGATTGATTTAAAGAGCGCAATGGCAGCGGCGCGCTTCACGAACGCATATAATGCTTGCCGCGCGTCAGGCCGCGACGAGAGCCCGCCGTAGGATCAACCCCGTTTCACCCAGTGAAAAAGCCTTGACCGCGCCCGCAACCTGCTATGTTATGGATAATCGGAATAAAATATCCGGGGTCGAGTATTAGCCAGTCGAGTATTAACCAAAGGAGATCGGACCATGCCCCAATTTGGTAAATGGTTCTCGTCCGTTCTGCTCGTGTGTGCGCTCCCGCTTGCGGCGCAGACCGGCGGGGGACGCATCCAGGGAACGGTGAAGGATGCCAGCGATGCCGTTATCCCGAACGCGCGCGTTGTCGCGGAACATGTGGAAACCGGCACGAGCCTCACGACGCAAAGCAACCGCGAGGGAATTTTCCTTTTTCCGGCAGCGCAGACGGGCAAGTATCGCGTCACCGCCGAGGCTCCGGGCCTGGAGAAATGGCAGGGCGAATTCGAGCTGCAACTCGGGCAGGAAGTCGTCATCAACCCGGTGCTGAAAGTCGGCGGCACCTCCACGCAGGTTACCGTCGCGGGAGACGTCACGCCGCTGGTCGTTTCCACCGGACCTACCCTGGCCTCCGTCGTCGAACGGCAACGTATCGAGGAACTGCCGCTGAACGGGCGCTTCTTCCAGAACCTGGTCGAGCAGACCACACCGGGCCTGGAGGGCGGCGCCGCCGTTCCCCGGCCCTACGGGCTGCGCGACGGCAGCCTGCAATTCGTGCAGGACGGGGTCGCCATCACCGATGCCAACCTGTCGCAGCTCACCAATCGGCCGCCCGGCCTTGACACCATCCAGGAATATCGCGTGGAAATGAGCGTCACGTCGGCGAAATACACGTCTCCGGCAAGCACGGTTCTTTCGACGCGCAGCGGCACCAATCTATTCCACGGCAGCCTGTTCTACACCGGGCGCAATAACGGTTTCGGCATAGCCCGCCGCCGCGAAGAGTTCTACAGCAAAGCGCCGGAGTTGATCCGTAATGAGTACGGCGCTTCCATCGGCGGACCCGTCCGCCTGCCGCACCTCTACAACGGCAAGGACCGCACATTCTTCTTCTTCGCCTGGGAAGGATACAGCCTGCGCCAGGGCGGGACGCTCAGCACCAGCCTGCCCAGCCAGGCCATGCAAAACGGTGACTTCAGCCAACTGACGGACGCGCAGAACCGGCCGATTACCCTTTACGACCCCTGGAGCACCACGGACAAGGCCCAGAACTACAGCCGGATCCCGTTCCCCGGCAACGTGATTCCGATCGGCCGGCGCAGCCCGTTCGCCGCCTACTATTACAGCGTGATGCCGCAGCCCAACCAAGGCAACGTGAATCCGTCGATCGCGTCGAACTGGGTCGGCCCTGATCCGACCAATCAGCACGACTGGACGAACACCATGCGCATCGACCACCGCTTCGGCAACAACGATCAGATCTTCGGGCGCTATACCATCGGCAATCGGGCGCTGACCAACCGCCGCCCGAACCAGCCGTCGCCGGAATCGCTCGACCTGTTGTGGAACTCCCAGGACAACACCGAGCGGATGCAGAGTGGCTCGCTCACCTGGAATCACACGTTCTCGCCAACGTTCTTTGTGGAAACTCTGTTCACCGGCGCGCGCATGGATTGGAAGTTCGACCTGCTGGAGACGGCTGCGAACCAGAACTTCACGCAAAAGCTGGGCATACCCAATCCCTTCGGCGTTCCCGGTGCCCCCAACCTATCCAATCTCGGATGGACGATCCAGGGCACGGGGCTGATCCCGCGTGCGGACGACACCAAGCCTATCAGCGGCGAGCAGAACTACACGTTGGTGCGGGGAAAGCACCAGTTCGAATTCGGCTGGCGCTTCGAGCACATGATGCTGGACGTCCTGCCCGACCGTCCTGGAGAAGGCGCCATCAACTTCGCCAGCCAGGCCACCGGGCTGTACGATCCCTCGACCGGCACAGCGTACAACTCGTTGCCGCGCACCGGCGACAACGCGGCCAACTTCTTCATCGGCGTAGCGGGCGCCTACAATCAGACGGTTCCCGCGCCGGCCTATGAGATGCGGTCCAACCGCATCGCCGGCTATGCACAGGACAACTGGAAGATCACGCAGAACCTGACCCTGAATCTGGGGTTGCGATATGAATACCTGCCGCCACTACTCGACCCCAGGGTCAACGCGGTCTTCGATTTCCCGCGCCACGCCATCGCCCGCAAATCGACGGTTGCGGACCTGATCCGATTGGGCGACACCACCCAGACATTCGTCGATTCTTACACGGCGATCGGCGTGAAGTTCGAGACCACCAAGGAAGCCGGCCTGCCGGACGGCCTGGTGAACGTGCCGCAGCGCAACTTCAGCCCGCGGATCGGCTTTGCGTACAACTGGCGTCTTGGCCGGCGATCGTTCGTGATCCGCGGCGGATATGGCCAGTACCGGTTCCCGCTGGCGACGAGGTTGTTCAACGCGCAGCGCGGCAATGCGCCGTTGCAGGGCACAGTCTCCTACAACATCAACGCTGCCGCGCAATCGCCGGACGGCTTCGCCAATTACGGCTTGCGCTCGGTGCCCACAGTCATCACGGGCACGAGTTCGGCCATCAACGCGATCAGCCCGACCGCGGCGAACTCCATCCCGCGCGGCGTGGGCATCAACGCCTTCGCGGCGGAGTTGCCGCCTTCGCTCGCGCGCGAGTGGAACATGACCTTCGAGACGGAGATCATGAAGAATACGCTGCTGCGCGTGGCGTACGTCGGCACGCAGGCCCGCCACCTGGAGCAGGACGTTCAACAGAACGGCCAGCCCAACAATTATGCGTACTACGTCACCACCGGCCTGGCGCTGCCGACCGGAGCTTTCGCCCCGGTGGCGCTGCGCGATTACGACCAGACCACGTACGGCGACATTCACGTTTACAGTGCCACCGGATACTCCAATTTCAACGGCATGCAAGTCGAACTGCAGCGCCGCTTCAGCAACGGTCTGGGATTCCAGTGGTTCTATGTGATGAGCAACGCCCTTTGGGTGGGAAGCGGCAGCCAGATTATCAGCACCTCGTCTCTACTGCCGGATCCGGTTACGTTCCTGCCGGGTTCCGTGCCGAAGGACTTCGACGATTACAACCGTTTTTACAACTATCAACGCGACACCAACATTCCCAAGCATCGCGTGAACTGGAACCTGCTGTACGATCTGCCTGTCGGGAAAGGAAAGAAACTGCTCGGCAACTCGGGCCGCTGGCTCGACCGGCTGGTGGGCGGATGGCAAGTAGCCGCCTACAGCGGCATGAACAGCCGCTACATCTCGCTTCCCGAAACCGATTTCGGACAGACGCGCCAGATCCAGGTCTACGGCAAGCAGTACCCGATTCAGGACTGCCGCAGCGGGACGTGTTTTAATGGCTATCTCTACTACAATGGATACATCCCGGCGAACCTGATCAACGTGACGAACGCGCAGGGCAAGCCGACCGGGGTGACGGGCGTGCCGTCGAGCTACCAGCCGTCGCACCAGCCCATCTGGCCGACGCCGGCGAATCCCAGCGCGACGGATCCAAACTTCGCGCTGTACGGGACGAACATCGTGTATGTCCCGCTGAAGAACGGAACGCTGCAGCGGATCGCCTATGACAACGGCCTGAATCCGATGCGCAACCAGGTGATCCCGGGTCCGTGGGCCTGGACCGTGAACAGTTCGGTATTCAAGGTGATTCCGATAACGGAGCGGGTTAAACTGCGGCTGAATATGGACGCGTTCAACGTGTTCAACATGCCGGGAACGCCGATGCCCGATGCAGCCACCGGCATCCTGAGTTTGCGAACGTCGAACAACGCGCCCCGGCAGTTGCAGTGGACGCTGCGGCTGAACTTCTGATCTAGTGCGCCGGAAATACGGTCGCGTATAACCCGGGCTGCAAAAACGGTGACAGGGTCCAATTTCGCGGCGGTTGCGAGATTGGTTGCCTGCCACCGCTTTTGCTCCGCAGGATTAACCGGCGAGCGGAATCCGAAGCCGGAAGCAAGCGCCCTTGAGCGATTCCGCCAGCTCCAGGCTGCCGCCGTGCTCGATCATCGTTTGCCGCGCCAGCGCCAGCCCCAGGCCGAGGCCGTTTTTCTTTCCTGCCGTCACGAACGGCTGGAACAGCTTCTCGCGAACCTGGGCAGGCACTCCCGGACCGCTGTCGCTCACGTCCATCCGCGCGAAGCCATCCTCGCGCGAGACCTCGATTGCGATCTCTCCGCCGGCAGGCATCACCTCGATCGCGTTGGCGATCAGGTTGACGATCACCCGCTCCACCCGCGACCGCTCGCAGCGCACCTCCAAAGCTCCTTCGACCGACTGCCGGATCGTCACATGCTGCGCGTCGGCCTTAGCCTGTTGGGAGTCGACGGCGGCACTCACCAGATCCCCGGCCAGGCACATCTCGCGCTCGCCTGGCTTCGCACGCGCCACCTGCCCGATCTCGAGCAGGAGTTGCTCCATGCGCCTGGCCGCTTTGTGAACGTGTCCGGCTGTCTGCTTGATCTGGTCGGGAGGGAGATCGAACTCCGCCAGCATCTCCGATCCGCCGACCACGGCCGCCAGCGGGTTCCGCAGATCGTGGGCGATGGAAGCCGCCAGCCTGCCGATCGCCGCGATCTGGCCGCTGCGCACCCGTTCGTCGCGCGCTTGCTGGATCGACGCAGCCATATGGTTGAAGGTCCGGGCCAGCACGCCGAGTTCATCGTCTCCGCCTTCGGGCACCCGCACCGTGTAGTTCTCGCGGCTCACCTCCCGGGCCGCCTCGTTCAACGCGCGGATG
>Ga0070741_10012306_pt1 | contig 15503 bp, 16 predicted proteins | sample Coa_R1_4_FD_66440 | JGI IMG/M metagenome (GOLD analysis project Ga0070741, IMG submission 66440) | Surface soil microbial communities from Centralia Pennsylvania, which are recovering from an underground coalmine fire - Coalmine... | ecosystem: Environmental > Terrestrial > Soil > Unclassified ... | reverse complement strand
TAGCTCAACTATTTATGTGAATATGATGGCCGATATTGGCTCTCTTCTTGGGTCCTGACAGATTGTGCGAGGTCTGTATTGCGGTGTATGCCACGCGGCCGAGCACTATCAGAAGCAGCACCGTCGTAACAAACGCGCCTCCCCATATCCAATATTCAATCATGCGGGGATAACTTTTCCCCCGCATAATGCGCACCGCAAACTGGCCCAGCGTGCCGGCATAAACGTACAAAAAAAGGCCAGGCACCCGCCCAACGGTCGCCCAAAGCAGGTAGCAGCCAAACGGGATCCGCGTTATCCCATAAAAATAATTCAGCAGGCTTGTTGGGAAAAGTGGATGGAGTTGACTCAACAGAATAATCTTCCAGCTCTCACGCTCTATGGCAGGCGCCAGTGCGCGCAGTGTCGGATTACGTGAGAGTTTTTGCTGAAACCATCGCCGGGCGATCCATCGGCTTAGGGCAAAGGAAACTACTGTAGCAACGAGGTTGCCAACCAGCACGATCAAGAATCCCCACCACAGTCCAAAAAAGAAACCGCCCCCCACAGCGAGAATGCCGCCGGGAAGCAGGAGAATGTTACAGGCGGCAAAAAGCAGCGGATAACACACGGCTCCCCAAGCGCCCCAGTTCATCACGCGCTGTTGCAATGTCTCGATAAAGCTGACGATTGGAAGGAACCGCGAAAGTACGACCGCCAGTACAATTACAATAAAGAGCGCTCCAACCTGCCAGCAAATCACGCGGCTGACTTTCGTCATCCCGAAATTGTGCTCGCGTCACTGGCTTCGCGCAAATCTCGCAGTTGCGTTATCGGGCGAGAAATCCGTACGACCTAACTAGACACCCGAGGACTCCGCATTTTTACGACGCGGAATACCGAGGCTGTCAAAAATCATCCGCGTGGCGTCGGAACGGTTGAGTGTGTAGAAGTGAATACCGGCGACATCGTTATCCAACAGGTCGTGACACTGTTCTATCGCGAAATGCAGGCCGACACGCCTGACCGTCTCGGCATCGTTTTGGCAACGCTTTAGAGCGCGCAGAAGCCTGGCGGGGAATCGCGTGCCGCCCGCCAGCTCCGCTATTCGCCTGAAGCCGCTAATGGATGTAATCGGCATGATGCCAGCAATAATGGGGGCGTTAATATCGGCGAGCAAACAGCGTTCCCGGAAATCGAGGAAATCCCGATTGTCGAAAAACAGCTGAGTGACGATGTAGTCGGCACCTGCGTCTACCTTCGCCTTGAAGTAATCCATTTCGAGCAACCGATTCGGCGTGGCAGGATGTCCTTCAGGGAAGCCGGCCACTCCGATCCCGAACCCGCGGCGGTCGGGATGCGCACCGGACTGGTTGAATCGGCGAATAAATGTAACCAAGTCGATTGCATGTTGGAATGAGTCCCGTGATTTATCATACGCAATTCCAACCGGTCTATCACCGCCGAGGGCGAGAATGTTTCCAATGGATGACTTGGCGTATCGAAGGAGAATCGTTTCGATCTGCTCTTCGTTATGACAGACGCAGGTAAGGTGGGGAATTGGGTCGAGCCTCGTTGTATGTTGAATGCGCTCGACAAGATCGTGCGTTAGATCACGTGTTGAGCCGCCGGCGCCATACGTCACGCTGACAAAATGCGGCTTGTACGATTCAAGGTCGCGAATCGTCTGATAAAGAGCCTCAGCCGCCTCCGCAGTTTTCGGCGGAAAGAACTCAAACGAAAACGTGGGAGAATCTTCCCGCATGATATCGGCTATGTGCATGGACTCGGCGCCTACCTTCGTTCGTCTGGCGACTTTTGGTCAACTTACCGAAGAACATTTTCGAGCAAGTATTCGGTGTAAGCGGACTGAACGTGGCCTCGTTCGCTCACACCAATCCCTGGAGGCACCAATTGTCGGGCGCTTCGTGATCCACCAGCAGCAACTCGCATCGCGCCACGTAACAATCAGATTCAGGGCAGAATCGCAAACACTCGCGCGGGAAAACCCGATCCGCCTTTTGGCTTTGGAAAGGTCACTATCGCAATCGCGCCGGCTTCAGGGACCTGATCGAGATTGGCGAGCAGTTCGATCTGATAATGGTTCGTACTAAGTATGTACGTTTCAAGCGAGTAGTCATCTTTACTGGCGGCGAATCCCGGATCGGTATCTGTCGTCTCGTGACCGGACGCCGTAATCTTGCGCTGTTCGTAAAGGTACTTCAATGCCGGCAAACTCCATCCGGGATAATGTGCGATGCCATTGCCGTCTTTGTTTTCCATTCTTGCCGCATCGGGCCAGCGCTTCGACCAATCCGTCCGCATCGCAACAAACGCGCCAGCGGGAATTGCTCCGTGATCTGTTTCCCATCTTTTTACGCGCTCAAGCGATAGCGTGTAATCCGGGTTTTTGGCAGTCTCGTTGTGCACATCGATTACAACAAGAGGTAGCACCATTTCTTTCGGATCGATTTGATCCACGGTGCGAAGTCCTTTTATGAAATGAGCAGGTGGATCCACATGCGTCCCCCATTGCCCAACATGCGTATACAGTTCGGAGAAGAACCCCGTTCCCATGACATTCGGACGCTTGTCGTACCAGTAAATTGTTTTGCGTGTCTCATCGGGAAACCCCGGCCAGTGCGGAATGCCCGGTGCGAATTCGTGTGTCAGATCGACATATCGTTTGCCAGCAAGGATCCGCTGAATTTGCCAAAGTGACGGTTCGTCGCCGCTCCACACCGGGGAAAATGCCGTGACGGACAGGACAACACTCAACAAGAAGATCTTCTTAATGGGCATTGAGCCTTGTTAAAGCATTTAGGACTAAGAAGCCAATACCTTCGAATAACTTTGAATAAGTCCCGTCCTTCTTAGAAAAATTAAAAGCTGTCAGCGCTTACTGCTGACATTATCAACAGGTCATCCCGATGCCAAAGCATGAGGCAAATGCACCGTGCAAAAGACTGACTTATTCGCAAATAGAAGAAGATCATTAGAAGAGTAGAAACTCTGATCAAATTCATTATAGGATGTGGAAAACTTTTTTGACGCCGAAAACCAAACGAGAACCGATTGTGCTACTGAAAACAACGCTAAAATGACCCGGGGACAGGTTCCACTCGATGAGCCAGCAGCAATTTCAAACGCGCATGCGTACCAAGCTTACAAAGATGACAGCCTTTTCGAGCACGCCACCTGGCTTTATGCATTCTGTCGAGAACACCTTTTCCGTGATGATACAAACCGCATTATCACGGCTCTTTGGCCGGAGGGACGTCCTGCTCCGGGGACAACTCTAATCGAACTCGGCTGTGGTCCCGGGTTTTACTCATGCCGGTTGGGAGCGCGCTTTCGAGAGATGTTGGTTACTGGAGTTGATCGTTCAGCGAAACAAGTGCAGTGGGCAAGTGCGCGGGCCGATGCCCTTCACCTGACCAATTGCTCCTTCAAACGGATCAATGCCCTCAGGCTGTCGAGCCCCGAAGCAGCCTTTGATGTCGTTTTGGCTTCGCGCTTGTTTACTATCTTGCCAGAACAAGCGGGCGTTATCGCTGAAATGTACCGTGTGTTAAAGCCAGGGGGTCGCTGTTTGGTTGCCGAGCCGCGCTATGCCTTTTGGGCATCAATCCCGCTTTTCGCAATGCGGCTGCTGGCAGGCTTAAGTCAGTCTCAAAATGGTTACCGAGAGCCACGCAAAGCCACCGTATTTTCTGCAGAAGCGTTCGCGAATCTATTCCCAGCGCAACCGTGGAAGAAAATCAAGACCTGGCAGGATGGACGCTACCAGTATGCTCTTTGCCAGAAAGGGTAGCAACCGACAACGCAACGAATGAGAAGGGGGCATCGCGTTGTTAATCCAGATAGAGCGGTTGAAGAATTTGGAGGCTGCTCCGTATTGGCGCTGATGACTAAGGCGCCGCGCGCGGGCGAGGTAAAAACACGCCTGGTGCCGCCGCTCACGAATGAGGAGGCCGCGCAACTCAACAGGTGTTTTTTGCAGGATACAGCTGCGGAGATCTCGGTTTGTTGCAGCGGCGTAACTACGCCGAAGCCCGGCCGGCCGATCGTGCATGGAATTGCCGTTTATACTCCCGTCGGAGGCGAGTCAGATTACAGCGATATTTTACCCGGCGATTTCAGTTTGCTGCTCCAACGCGGCGAAAATTTCGGTGAACGGCTCTATTTTGCTGCTGAGGACTTGTTCAGGAGCGGGTTCAAAACCGTTTGTCTGATTGATTCCGATAGCCCGACGATTCCTGCTCAGAATTTTTCCATGGCTGTAGAACTTCTTTCGTTGCCGGGAGACCGGATCGTCCTGGGCCCTTGCGACGATGGTGGTTATTATTTGATCGGATTAAAACGCTTGTATCGAGAGGTGTTCGAGCGAATCGATTGGAGTACCGAGCGGGTTTTCGAGCAAACCAGAGAGCGTGCGATTCAAATCGGTGTCATCGTTGATGAATTACCTCGCGGATTTGACGTGGATGATCGCGCGACGCTGCACCGACTGTGCGATGAACTACTTGGCGAAAATGCGCGTAGTGGAACCGCGCCTCGGACACAAGAATTCCTGCGCACACTTATCGCGCGCGACGGTCGCGAACGCATTTGGTCATTGTAGGGCTGGTGGTTTGCCTGGCAAACCTGCGAGTAACCGAAGTAGTTGTCCCGCCATGCCTGCATGACTAGCCTCACATTCGTATGACAAAACGCGCTTTAGTTACCGGCGGCGCAGGCTTAATCGGCTCACATGTAGTCGATCTTCTCGTAAACGAAGGCTGGCAGGTTCGGGCACTCGATAATCTGGAACCGCAAACCCACCGTCGCGGAAAACCGGCTTGGATCAACCAGAAGGCGGAATTCATTCACGGCGATTTGCGCGATCGCGGCACGATTATCGCCGCGCTAGACAAAATAGACGTCGTTTTTCACCAGGCTGCCTACGGCGGTTACATGCCAGAGATTACAAAATTCGTGCATGTAAATTCGTTCGGGACTGCCCAAATGCTCGAAGTCATTCGCGAGGAAAAGCTGCCGATTAGAAAAGTCGTGGTTGCCAGCTCGCAGGCTGTCTACAGCGAAGGCGCCGGCGATTGTCCTAAACACGGATTGGTTTTTCCGACGGTGCGTCCGATGGACCAATTGCGCCGCGGCGATTGGCAGGTGCATTGCCCAATCTGCGGCGCGACCACCATAAGCGTTCCGACTCCAGAAAATGCGCCGGTCGGTGGAGAAACCGTTTACGGCCTGACGAAAGTCGACCAAGAGCGTCTGGTTCTCTTATGGGGGAAACAGCTCGGCATTCCGTCAGTGGCGCTGCGTTACTCCTGCACATACGGGCCGCGCCAATCGATCTTTAATCCGTACACTGGCGTCATCGCGATTTTTTGCACGCGTTTGCTAAACAATTTGCCGCCTGTGCTCTACGAGGACGGAGAGCAAACGCGCGACTTTTCGTTCGTCCAGGACATCGCCCGCGCGAATTTGCTCGTCGCGGAAACGGACAAGCTCGATGGACTGCCAGTGAACATTGGCAGCGGCCGCGGCACACCGATTCGCGAAGTCGCCGAACAACTTTCCGATGTCCTCAAGACCGACATCGCGCCTGAGATCAATGGTGAATTTCGGCCCGGCGAAATGCGTCATCTCATTAGCGACACTACAATCGCTTGCTCGGCCGGTTACAAGCCGGCTGTCGATCTTAGTGAAGGCATCGGTCGTTACATCAATTGGATCCGCGCGCAATCAGACATTCGTGATTACTTCAGCGAAGCCAGCGAAATTTTAAAGAACAAGGGCATTGTTCATCGAGCAAAGAAATGAACATCGCCGCAACCATTCCCGATTTTGACGCGCCGGTTCTCGATCACGCGCGCAAGGATTTTCCGTTGCTCCGCGCCGGCATGACAGTGGGCCAAGCGCTGGAGCGCATCCGGAGTGAAGGCGTGGGCGAACGCGTCATCTACTTTTATGCGATCGACGAGCAGGAACGGCTGGTCGGTGTCGTTCCTACCCGCCGTTTGCTGACTGCGTCGTTGGAAGCGCCGCTGGGTGAGATCATGGTGCCGCGTGTCGTGGCTGTTCCCGCGACGGCAACAATTCTTGAGGCCTGCGAATTTTTCGTTCTCTACAAATTTCTCGCATTCCCGGTCGTGGACGAGCAACGCCGCGTGGTCGGCATCATCGACGCGAACCTTTTCGCCGAGGAAATTTTGGAGGCAGGCGATAATGAAGTTCGAGAAGCGGGGAGTCCTATCGCACAGGTGAGCCCGGGATTCTTTGAGGCTCTCGGCTTTCACATCGAACAAATTCGCGGCGCATCGCCGTTGCGCGTTTTCCGATTCCGTTTTCCGTGGCTGCTCGTGACTGTGGCGGGCGGCACGCTTTCGGCAATCCTGGCTGGATTTTTTGAAGGGACACTCGCACACAGTTTAGTGCTGGCGTTCTTTCTTACAATGGTGCTGGGGCTAAACGAAAGCGTGAGCATGCAATCGATGAGCGTAACGATTCACGCGTTGCGTTCCGCTCAGGTCACCTGGGACTGGCTGGCTACATCATTTCGTCGAGAGTTGGTGACGGCGCTGCTGCTCGGTGCGGCGTGCGGATTGGTCGTCGGCTTGGTTGTTTGGCTGTGGCAGAATAATGGCGCTGCCGCCTTCGTCATCGGCGGCAGCATCGCGCTTTCGCTCGTGACCGCGTGCGTGTTTGGCCTGGGTGTGGCGTCGGTTCTTCACTGGTTCAAGCTGGACCCAAAAATTGCGGCAGGACCGATCACGCTGGCATTGGCCGATTTTTTTGCACTGGTCATTTATTTCACCAGCGCGTGGCTGGTTTTGCGATGAGCAGCGTCTCGGTCATCATCCCCGCGCTTGATGAGGAGGAACCGATCGCCGCCGTCGTGCGTGAATGCCTCGCGACAGGTTTGCCTAACGAGGTGATCGTCGTTGACAATGGGAGTACGGATCGAACAGCCGAGCGCGCACTCGGGGCAGGTGCCCGTGTCGTAACCGCCCCGCGTGGATACGGACGCGCCTGCGCCGCGGGCGTTCGTGCGCTTTCACCCGAATGCGACATTGTGGTTTTTCTCGATGGCGACGGCAGCGATGTGCCCGCGTTCATGAGCCAGCTCGTCGAACCCGTGACACGCGGGACGCACGATTTCGTGATCGGCTCGCGCACCCGTGGCCAACGCGAACCGGGCAGCATGAATCTCCAGCAAATCTTTGCCGGACGACTCGCCGGGTTGATTTTGCGGGTGCTATACAGGGCTCGTTATACCGACATGTCCCCGTTCCGCGCGATCCGTCGTGATGCGCTCGAACGGCTCGACATGCGTGAGCAGACCTACGGCTGGAATCTGGAGATGCAGATGAAAGCCGCGCGCGACGGACTGCGCGTCCTCGAAATCCCCGTAAACCATCGCCGGCGTGCCGGTGGCGAATCCAAAGTGTCGGGCACGTTCCGCGGCAGTTTTGTCGCGGGCATGCGTATCGTCGCGACGCTCGTGCGCGTAGCCGGAAGCGGAACATAGGCTTGTAGCCTGTGTGCCCAGCGCGGCTTATAGCCCGCTGCACTCTTCAGCGGAGTGCACCTCAGCTGGGAGCACAGACTGGAAGTCGATGTTCCTCGACAAATTCCATCTGGCGATTGCGGCGTCTTTGTGTAGCGTCGCCCAATGGCTTCGATGCTTGATCTGGAGAGATTTCGCACCACGCCGCTCACCCGTGAGCCGTTTGAGTTTCTGATTGTTCCCGAGTTTGTAAAGGCTGAGGCGCGTACTCTGATCGACCAGGATTATCCCGACGTTGTCCGGGCGGGTAGCTTTCCGCTTCGAGAGGTGACCTATGGCCCGGCGTTTGCGAAGCTGATCGAGGAGATGCGCAGCGAAGAGTTTCGCAAGGCGTTTGAAGAAAAGTTTGACGTGGACCTGACCAACCGCCCCGACATGATCACCGTCCGCGGGCGTTGCAGCGAGAAGGATGGAAAGATCCACACCGATTCTGAGACGAAGATCATTACTATTCTTGTTTACATGAATTCGGCTTGGGAATCGGCGGGTGGCCGGCTTCGATTGTTGCGATCCGGGACGAATCTGGACGACGTCGTTCTCGAAGTGCCGCCAACCGAAGGCACGCTGCTGGCCTTTCGTCGCAGCAATAATTCGTGGCACGGCCACAAGCCCTTCTCCGGACCACGTCGCGTCATTCAATTCAACTGGGTCACGAGCGACGCGGTGGTGCGGCGCGAGCAAAACAGGCATCGGTTTTCTGCTTGGATGAAAAAGCTCCGCGGTGCGCTGTCAGGTGGAAAAAAGGCGGCCTAGTGCGGCCACTGTAGCCACGCCGCTGTGTCGGCGTGCGGGAATGGGCATTCTACGAGTTGCGCGCCTCGACACAGCCAGGCGGCTACAACTATGACGCCCGGCAAGGTTGCCCGGCGTGGTAGATTTAACTTATCTTCGGCAATTGAACAGGGAGATCGAAAACGTACAAATAAAGCGTTCCGACACGTCGGAACTGCAATCTCGGGAATTCTCGCGCATTTTGCTGATCAAACCTTCAGCCCTTGGCGATGTGGTGCATACATTGCCGGTGCTCGTGAAGCTGAGGGCGCGGTATCCACGAGCGCGGATTGACTGGCTGATCACGCCTGAAAACGCGGAGCTGGTGCGTCACCATCCCGCCCTTTCCAACGTCATCCTTTTTGCTCGGCGCGATTTCTCAAAGCGCGGTCATCGGTGGCGCGCGTTTCGGTCTTTTTTCGATCTGCTCAAACAAATTCGCCTCGCGAAGTACGATCTGGTGATCGACATGCATGGCCAGGTGCGTTCGGCTTTTTTCGCGCTGATCAGCGGCGCGCGGGTGCGCATTGGGTTTGAGCGACCCATCAAACGGACACTTACAATCTCCGCCGAGCACGATCTAAAAAATGTACCCAGTCACGGCTGGCGCGGCGCACGAGAGGGTTCATGGATCGCATACACGCATCACATCGCGATTCCGACGCTTGATGTGCACGCGATCGATCGTTACCTATGGGTCGGAAAGCTGCTTGGATTCGATGACAACCCGCCAGACTTAACAATTCATCTGTCTTCGGAAACCGTACGTAATGTTGAGCGATTGCTGAAAGAGAAAGGTGTGGATACGTCCCAGCCGTTGGTTGTTCTGGTGCCGGGAACGATTTGGGAGACGAAGCATTGGACGATTGAAGGGTTCGCAGGCGTCGCACGGCATTTTCTCCGCGACGGATTTGCCGTGGCGTTGGCGGGTACCAAACGCGACCAGCCGCGCTGCCGGGAAATCGCCGCCGCAGCCCCCGGGGCATGCGATCTTTCCGGCCAGACAACGCCCGCAGATTTGGCGGCGCTTATTCGACGCGCCGAGGTAGCAGTGACCAACGATTCCGGCTCAATGCACGTTGCAGCGTCGCTCGGCAAACCGATGGTCAGTGTCTTCGGCCCGACCAACCCAGTTCACATCGGCCCGTACGAACGCCCCGAATCGGTTGTGCGCGTGGACTTACCGTGTTCCCCATGCAATTACCGTCGGTTGAGCCAATGCCCTTTTGGACACGCCTGTATGAAGCACGTGACCTCGGCGATGGTAATAGAGCGCGTACGGAAAATTCTTTCGACTGCAAAAAATCGTCCAGAAGGTGTAGTGACCATCGCGGAGTGAAGAATCAGGCGCTTGGCACAAGCGCCTCTACAACTCATATTCGGGGGGAGTGAGTAGAACGAAGGCAATTTTCGCCGGGCTACTTGCCGGATTGCTGGCCGGAGTCGTGATGACCGCGGTGATGTTTTTACTCGCTGTGCTGGGCGTGGCTACGCCACTCGTGATCATCGGCGATCGACTTTCGGTTTTCATCCCGCCGGGTCCGTTTCTTTCTCTTATGGGCAAAGTCGGCGGCTACAATCATCTCAAGCAACTCGGCGTCGGGTCGACCATAGCTGGTCAACTCATTGTTGGTGCGATGGCCGGGGGCATCCTGGGATTGTTCTCGCGGCGCAATCCTGCGCGAGCTTCGGCGATGTGGACCATGTCGATATTCGTCTTGTTGCCAATCGTTGTGTTCGCAATCGCGCTTTGGCCGGTTTTGGGCACGAGTTACATCGGCCTTCCCATCGGCGCAGCGCGTCTGGTCACGCTAGTTGGTTTCGCGCTGTGCGTTTTCGTGTTCGAACGAACGCTCGTGGCTGGCTTTCGATTTCTCACGCAAGGAGGAGTCGGGAAAAGGGATTACGAATTCAGTCCACCGATTGGTCGACGCGCATTTGTGCTGGGCGCAGTTGGCGTCGCAGTAACTGGAGGCGGCGTCGCGCTGACTCGCCGACTTTATCGTGCCGCGACATTCAGCTACGACGGCACGCAGTACAAAGGGCGCATCGTCCAGCCCATTACCCCTAACGAATTGTTTTATTGCGTGACCAAGAACGTGGTCGACCCGCGAGTCGATGTCGATCTTTGGCACCTTGAAGTAGGCGGTCTCGTGAAGAACGCCGCCACGTGGCGATTCGACGATCTATTGGGATTCGAAACGAAGGAGCAGGAAACAACGCTGATGTGTATTAGCAATGGTTTGGATGCGGGCCTGATCAGCAACGCGATGTGGAAAGGTTTTCCGTTGCGGGACGTTCTCGACCAGGCAATTCCGCTCTCTGGCGCCGCGCGCGTGCGCTTTCACGGTGTCGATAATTACACCGACACGATTCCGCTCGATAAGGCCCTGCAACCAACCACCCTGCTTGCTTATGAAATGAATGGCGCGGAACTGCCGGATCGCCACGGTTACCCGTTGCGTCTCATCGTCCCGGGTTACTTTGGCGAAAAACACGTGAAATGGCTCACTCGAATCGAAGTGACCGACGCGAAAGCGAAAGGATTTTACGAGGCACAAGGGTGGGGCCCCGATTTTATTACACCGACACGATCGAGAATTGACGTGCCGGATGCCTGGTCATCGTTTTCGTTAGGCAAGCTCAACGGACCAATTGAAGTGAAAGGGATCGCCTACGGTGGTGACCGCGGTATCTCGCGCGTGGAGTTTAGCAGCGACGGCGGGAAATCGTGGCGCGACGTCGAGATCTTTTATTCCGGCGGCAATCTGGCATGGTCGCTCTGGAAAACCGAATGGATGCCGAACGCAGCGGCGGATTACTCGCTGGTTGTCCGGGCCACCGATGGCGAAGGCGATGTGCAGGAATGGGAAGAAGGTAGAGGCCCATTTTCTGGCGTAGCGGGCTTGCATCAGATTGGCGTGCGGGTGACGGCGTAGCCGGCTGCGCCTCCAAGCATTTGGGTGCGAGGTGGCTTAGTGGCAGGGAGTTAAGCCGACAACAACTTGCGCTGTGTGCTAGATTTTATCGATGGAAAGAGTGATCATTATTGGAAGCGGCTGCGCTGGACTGACGGCGGCAATTTACGCGGCCCGCGCGAATCTGAGTCCGTTGGTGCTAGAGGGTCGTCATCCCGGCGGACAACTCTCTACAACGACGCTCGTCGAAAATTATCCCGGTTTTCCGGAAGGGATTGATGGACCACAGCTTGTCCTGAACATGCACAAACAGGCCGAAAAATTTGGCGCGCGATTTTCGTACGCCGAGGCGACCGATTTCGATGCGACCAACCGGCATATACGAATCAAGGCCGATGAAGAATGGTTGGAGACGAAAGCGGTTATCATCGCAAGCGGAGCTTCGGCACGGTATCTGGGACTTGAGAGTGAACAGAAACTAATCGGTCACGGATTGACTTCGTGCGCCACGTGCGATGGCGCATTTTACAAGAACGTGCCGGTTTGCGTCGTCGGTGGAGGCGATTCTGCTGCCGAGGAATCGTTATTCCTGACGCGCTTCGCTTCCAAAGTGTATTTGATTCATCGACGTGACAAGATGCGGGCTTCCAAAATCATGCAGGACCGCGTATTCGCGAACAAGAAGATCGAACCAATTTGGGACACCGTCGTGACCGAATATATCCCGGACGAAAAAGGCGAAATGCGCGCCGTGCGCCTGCGCAATGTGAAGACGAACGAAGAGCGGGAATTAGCTGTGGCGTGTGTTTTCGTGGCAATTGGCCACGATCCGAACACCAAAGCCTATCGAGGCAAGCTCGACATGGATTCGGACGGTTATTTGATCACCAAGAACCTGGTCGAGAGCAGGCACCCTGGTGTCTTCGTGGCGGGCGACGTGGCCGATCGTGTTTACAAACAGGCGGTAACTGCGGCCGGCTCGGGGTGCGCAGCAGCAATGGACGCGGAAAAATACCTGAGCGAACTGGAATCCGATGTTTAATCGTCGCCTCTGTAGCCGCTTTGCTGCTTGCCACACCGAAACGCGACGAAGGCAGGTGCGAAGCGCCGCGCGGGCATTTATGGCATCCGTGCATTGCGTCGCTCACAGGGCGACGGCTACAGTGCAAGCTTGAAAATCTGCGACCTGACCCAGTTTTATTCTCCGCTAAGCGGAGGAGTAAAACGGTACGTGCACGAGAAAATTGCGTACATCAGCAGTTGTTCGCCTGATGACGAGCACGTGCTCATCGTTCCCGGTTCAAAAACTGAGATGACAACGAATGAGCGATCAAGGGTTTATTCAATTCAATCGCCGTTAGTATCGAGGAGCGCACGTTATCGCGTCCTGTTGAATCTCCGCGCAATCGAAGAAATCCTGGAACGCGAGCGTCCCGATCTCATTGAATCGAGCGATCCGTATCAAATCGGATGGAAAGCAATTGCCGCAGGTCGCGCGCTGAGAGTGCCGGTCGTTGGTTTTTATCACTCCCATTTCCCGGAAGCCTATCTTCGCAGCAGCACGAAATTTCTGGGCAAAAGCGGCACGCAGCGTGCGATGAAACTGACTCGTACTTATGTGCACAAGCTCTACAATCTTTTTCAAGCGACGCTGGTCCCATCCGAAAAACTGGCCGAGCTCCTTTCCGATTGGGGCGTGCGCAATGTGCGACCCGTGCGACTCGGGGTGAATACAGGCGTTTTCAAGCCTCTGCCGGATGACGGAGCCGCAACACGCCAGTCGTTGGGCGTCGGCCGCAGCGAGACGCTCCTACTCTACGCGGGGCGATTAGCGAGGGAAAAAAACACCCAGACATTATTTCGAGCTTTCGAACTCCTGCGCGGGCGGCACCAGAACAAATTTCATTTGTTGGTTATCGGCGACGGGCCACAGCGGAGCAAACTACAAAAGTTGCAACGGCGCATCGAAAACATCTCTTGGATATCTTACTGCGCAGACTCCGTTGATCTTGCCCGTTACTATCGAGCCGCCGATCTTTTCGTTCATCCAGGCGTTCAGGAAACATTTGGACTTGTGGCGCTGGAAAGTCAGGCGTGCGGCACACCGGTCGTAGGAATTCGCGGGAGTTACATGGATCGGATTATTTGTCACGACCAGAAATCGTGGGCGCAGGAGAACAGCCCGGCTGCACTGGCCGACGCCATCGAAGATTTCAGCGCTAAAAAATTATCAGTTGTTGGGAAAAGCGCCGCAGGTGCAACGGAAAGACTCTATAGCTGGCCGCGTGTTTTTGAGGAACTGTTTTGCATTTATCGGGAGGTTCGGGCAAACTACCGCCAATTTTAATGGTGGACGACGACCACAAGCCGTTCCTCATTCGTGGCTATCGCAGATCGGACCGCGAAGCGGTACGAAAGCTCTGCTGCGATACCGGATTTCTCGGCGCCCCGATTGACCCCGTGTATGAAGATCGAGAATTGTTCGCTGATTTTCTTACCACCTATTACACTGATCACGAACCGGAATCCTGTTTTCTTCTGGAGGTTGATGGCGAAATTCGCGGTTATCTTCTCGGCTCGCGCAAACCTTTGCAGAACCAGCTCTACGCGCTTTATCAAAATGTCTGGCTCTTCTTCCGCGCGCTAATGCGCTACTTTCGTTACAATGAGCGCTCGCGCCGGTTTGTTCGGTGGATCCTGGTAAACGGCTGGCGCGAAGTGCCGGCGGCGCCGCGCCGCACGCCGCATTTTCATATCAACCTGCTGCCAGACGCCCGGAAGGTCTCGACCACACGCGCTCTGATGAGCGCGTATTTGAGCTACCTGTATCGTTCTGGCGAAAAGCGCGTTTATGGTCAGATCATTACATTCGAGAGTCGACGTGGAGAGAAGATGTTCGAACGCTACGGATTCAAAGTGTTGAACCGAGCGGAAATCACAAAGTACAAGGCAGTTTATCCGGAGTCAGTTTACCTCAGCACCGTGATAAAAAATCTGGAGACAGCCGAACCACTCTCCGTCACGACTCGCTCACGTTTCTGAGGTCGGCAACTTGTTTCAAGCGGCTACGTGCATTAATATGCGCGGCATTTTTGCCGGCATAGCTCAGCTGGTAGAGCAGCTGATTTGTAATCCGAAAATGGCCTTTTGCTATGTTTAGCTTTTGTTAGCTAATCATTCTTAGCGAACGAATTATGCGGGCCGAGCCTTTACTGTGATTTGCCGAGATTTGCCCTGTTTTTGACCTAGGGTGTATAAAGTGGGTGTATAAATTCGTTTGAGCTCTGTGGTCGGGTGCCGCAGACTGAAGATCGAAAATTTGTTGGAGAGTCTCGCGTCTCTCTCTCTCTCTCTCTCTCTCTCTCTCTCTCTCTCTCTCGAAACATTACTTTCGCTGAATTGGCTTCAGCAGTACTTGTCCTTGTTCGATTCGTTCTCAAAATCGCGTCGTTTCCAATTTCTCCATGAATTCGTAGAGGCGGTTTCCTGGCGTTCTCGGCGGAAAGAGTTCCTGCACTTGGACCTTCAAAACCTCAGCTAAATATAGAAGCGCTTTATCGTCGACGTACGAAAGGCGCGCTTCGATTTTTGACACGCCGCTTCGGCTGATATCAAAGCCTGCGATTTGCAGTTTTGCTGCGAAGTCCGACTGCGACCATCCGAGCGCGTAGCGCCGACGGCGAACCTGCGGGCCGACGTTATTCTTGAAACGCATACGGTCTCCGTTCCTGTTACGCGGTCTTTGTCTCAGCGGTCTCGAAACTGACGCGCGGTGCGCATTTGGTCTCGCAGAGTTCGATCAGCTGGCGTGCGTCGCGTTTCGGCAGGGCCTGTGAGACTTCCTCGCGGAATTCGGTGACGGGCCGCAAGAAGTAAACCGACTCGAACAAGCGATCCACGCATTCCCCGGCAAGCGCCAGCACTTGGTCAAAAGTTTCGCTCTCTGAATTAATGAGGGGCATCAGAGCAGGCGCTGGGAAGTTGACGCGCGCGATACAGCCATCGGTGCCCGTGGCGGTCCATCGGGAGCCACCGTTGTTCGTCGGCGTAAAGTCATTTTCGTGAAGCCGAGCCTCGCGGACTAGATCGGACTTCATGATTTTAAGCCGTTCGCTCTGAGCGACGATGTTCCGGTGCAGCGCGACGGCTTCGTTAACAAGTTTCTTTAATTGAGCGTTGGTCATATGGATGTGGTGTTAAGATTTCTTGCCGCGCTTGCTCTGGCGCACTTGCTCCAGTGCTCGCGCGACACGAACGCTCTA
>Ga0070741_10012305_pt1 | contig 15505 bp, 12 predicted proteins | sample Coa_R1_4_FD_66440 | JGI IMG/M metagenome (GOLD analysis project Ga0070741, IMG submission 66440) | Surface soil microbial communities from Centralia Pennsylvania, which are recovering from an underground coalmine fire - Coalmine... | ecosystem: Environmental > Terrestrial > Soil > Unclassified ... | reverse complement strand
GCTTGATCGTCGCGTCCTTCTGCATCTCCGTCAGGACGTCCAGTCCACGGCGGCCCCGGCGGCGCCGCGTCGCGTCGGCGGAGTCGGCAACCATCTGCAGCTCCCGAAGCACCGAGCTGAGGATGACCAGCGGCATGTCGAGGAACCCTGTCTTGGCGATGTCGAGGATCCGACCGTCGATGATGACGGACGTATCCAGCAGGACCGCAGGCAGGCGGTGCGAATCCATCCCCTTGTTGCCGCCGAAGAAAAGGGCCGCTATCTCCTCCCGCCGCGTCAGGCCGAGCGATGCGCCCTGGATGGCGAGCAGGAAGGCCAGAACGAACGAAAGAGCGATCCCGTATGGCGCGACGAGGTCACGGATGAACACGCCGATAAGCACCGCGAGGATGAGGCCGACGATCATCCCCAGGAGTCCACTCAACAGGTCGGGGAGCGGAGTGCTCGTCAGCCCGAAGTTGATACGCCGCCATCCCCCCAGCAGATAAGGCGTGCCGAGGTAGGCGAATATCAAACCTTCGAGCGTGGTCAGCCCGATGATCACGTACCCGGGGTGCGCCTCGCTGATGCCCCGGACCATGAAATAGCCGAGCGTGAAACCACCGATCACTCCGAGCCCCGCCCCGATCCATCGGGCGAGGTACTCGGACCGCTTCAAGGGACTACCTCCTCAAGAGTCGGGTCAGGCCGGCTCCTTTATGAATGCGCCGGACCTCATGTGTGAAGGAAATGCGGCGGAGACGGCCTCCGCCAGCGATCGGACCTCGATCACGTCGAGGCCCGACGGCCGGCCGGCTTTCACACCGGCCGGAATCAAAGCGCGCGTCAGGCCATGCCTCACCGCCTCCTGGAGGCGACGTTCCAGCTGGCCGACGCGACGCACTTCGCCTGCCAGGCCAAGCTCACCGATCACGACCAGGCCGTCCGGCAGTGGCCTGTCGTGGTGGTTGCTGACGATGGACAGGGCGAGACCTAGGTCGGCGGCGGGTTCCGTGACGCGGATCCCTCCCGCCACGCTCACGAAGATGTCCGACTTGCCGAATTTGAAGTCGAGCCGCTTCTCGAGCACCGCCAGGATCATGTGGAGGCGGTTGATGTCGATGCCGTTCGCGATCCGCCGGACCATCGCGTTGTCGGTCCGGTTGACCAGGCTCTGGATCTCGACCAGCAGCGGGCGCGTGCCTTCGATGGCTGCGACGATCGCCGTCCCGGGCGAGGTCGAAGCGGCGGCGCCGAGCAGCGCGGCCGACGGGTCGGCCACCTCCTCGAGGCCGTTCTCGACCATGGCGAATACGCCGATCTCCTCGGCCGATCCGAACCGATTTTTGGTCGCACGCAGGATGCGGAGCTCCTGCCGGCGATCGCCTTCCAGGTAAAGCACGGTGTCAACGATATGCTCCAGGACCCTGGGCCCGGCTATAGAACCCTCTTTTGTCACGTGGCCGACCAGGAAGATAGGCACCGCGATCTCCTTGGCCAGGCGCATCAGGCGGGCGGCGGACTCCCTCACCTGGGTCACGCTGCCGGCGCTTCCCTCGAACCCGGCGTCCGAGACGGTCTGGATCGAGTCCACGATCGCCAGGCCCGGGGCCTCCGACCGGATCGCCTCGCAGATCGCGTCGAGATCGTTCTCCGCCAGGAGCAGGATTGAGGGGTCGAGCGCCCCCAGGCGGTGAGCCCGCATCCTGATCTGCGGCCCGGACTCCTCGCCCGAGGCGTACAGCACCTTGGCGCCCATCGCCGCCACCTGAGCGGCGGCGTGCATGAGAAGGGTCGACTTGCCCACGCCCGGCTCCCCGCCGATGAGGACGATGCTTCCCGGCACGATGCCCCCGCCGAGGACGCGGTTGAGCTCCCCCCACGCCAGTGCCCGGCGTGCCGCGGTGTCGGGCTCGATCTCGGTCAGCGGGACGGGACGCGCCGGAGGAGCCGTCCTGGCCTTGGGGTCCCTTGCCGCCTTGCGCACCTGGAACTCCTGGAGCGTGTTCCAGGCCCGGCAGTGCGGGCATTGGCCTGCCCAGCGCAGGCTCTCGCCGCCGCACTCGGCGCATACGAAGGTGGTGGTCGGCTTGGGCATGGGTGTTCGCCCATGATCGGACTTTTACGGCTTGCCCCGTAGCCTTTTAACAGCCGGCGCGTTCTATGAGGTGAGCGTCTTGGCGCCGCCCTGACTACCCCCGGGGCGGCGTCGCGCTCTTCTCCCGTCTGGCCTATCCTCCGGCCAATGACGGACCCGATCTCGGTCGAGCGCATCCGCGAGGCGCCGGGCGTCATCGATCCCGCCTTTCTCAACACGCCGCAGTTCGTCTGCGAGCCGCTGAGTGAGCGGCTCGGCGTGTCGGTCCTGCTCAAAGTCGAGTGCGTCAACCCGATCCGCTCGTTCAAGGGCCGGGGCGCCGGGTATTTCGTCCACCGGCTGGCGGGCGACCCGACCCCACTCGTGTGCGCGTCGGCCGGCAACTTCGGGCAAGGGATGGCGTTCGCCTGCCGCCAGGCCGGCCGGCCGCTCACCGTGTTCGCGGCCACGTCCGCGAACCCGCTCAAGGTGGCGCGCATGCGGGCGCTCGGCGCGGATGTCATCGAAGCTGGAGCGGACTTCGACGAGGCCAAGGACGCCGCCCGCAGGCATGCCGATTCGACCGGGGCGCGGTTTGTCGAGGACGGCCGGGAGACGGCGATCTCGGAGGGGGCAGGCACCATCGCGCCGGAGATCCTGCACGCGCCCCAGCGGCCGGAAGTGCTGTTCGTCCCCCTGGGCAACGGAGCGCTGCTCAACGGGGTCGGCGCCTGGATCAAGCGCTTCTCGCCCGCCACCATGGTCGTCGGAGTGTGCGCGGAGCGAGCTCCGTCGATGGCGCTCTCCTGGAAGGCCGCCTCGCCGATCGAGGCGCCGAACGAGACGATCGCGGACGGGATCGGCGTACGCGTCCCGGTGCCGGAGGCCGTCGCCGCGATGCGCGGGACGGTCGACGACGTGGCGCTCGTGACGGACGCCGCGATCGTCGACGCCATGCGCAGCCTTCACGCCGACACGGGCCTGGTGGTCGAGCCGTCCGGCGCCGCCGGAGTGGCGGCCATCGCCGCCCGGCGTGACGAGCTCAAAGGCCGCCGGGTCGCCACTGTGCTCACCGGCGGCAACCTGACCGCCGAGCAGGTGCGGGCCTGGCTTTACTGACGGTCCAGGTCGGCCAGGTGGTCGAGGGCCGCCAGCGGCCCCGCCTGCGCGAAAACGTCTGGCGCCGCCATGCGCAGGCTTCCCTGCACTTCGTACGCGAAGCGCGCCCTCAACTCGACCGGCAGCTGCGGCCGCCGCGCGGCGTAGGCGCTGACGAGGCGCCTCAGCTCCGGGCTGAGCCGGCGCAGCGCGACCTCGCCGGGCGTGGCCGCGGCGAGTTGGTGCGCGGGCGCCACGGGCCCTCCGAGCGCCGCCGCAACCGGTGCGGCGGCCCGGGCGCCGGGGAGCTGCCACAGCGCGACCGAGTCCGAGTCCTTCACCACGACCGTGCCGGCCGCCAGGTCGCCAAGACGCTTTCCCTTCCCGTTGGCGAACAGGACGACAAGGCCGACGCCATACCCGTAGGGCAGGAAATCCGCGACACGCACCAGGTTGCGAATGCCGGCCTGGGCAAACGTGATGGGCTCGCCCCGGTCCCCGATGGCACGCAGCCGGAGGGCCTTCTTGCCGAGGGTCTGGCCGGACCAGATCGCCTCGCTGACCCAGAAGTAGCCGAACACCGTGACGAAGATGCCGAAAAGGGCGATCAGCGTTGCGAGCGTGTTCTGGCCGAGCGCTCCCGCGAACTCGGCGACGAAGACCACCGCCACTATCACGACCGAGACGATCAGCAGGTCGAGGATCTGCGCGACCGCTCGCGTCCCGAGGCCGGCCACCTGGTAGTCGAACGACACGCGCTCGGGCGTCGCGACGATCAGGTCCGTATCCGGGAGCGGCTGGTGCATCCCTTGCGTATTGTCCTTCCATGCGGTCCGAAGAATTCGTCGCGATGCGCCGCGACGACTGGAACCGGCTCGAGGACCTGCTGAACCGGGCCGCGGGCGGCCGGGTCAATGCACTCAGCCCGCCCCAGGTCCTGACGATGGCGGCGCTCTACCGGCGCGCTGCGGCGGACCTCGCGCGCGCCCAGCGGGACTGGCCCGGCGAACCGGTCCACCGCTATCTCAACGGCCTGGTCGCGCGTGGTCACGGGGTCGTCTACCGGCGTGGCGGAGGACTGTGGCGGCGCATCCGTGAGTTCTACCTCGAGACGCTGCCCCGAACGTACCGCGGCGCGTGGCCGTACCTGCTCGCCGCCGCGGCGCTGATGTTCGTGCCCGCGGCGGTCAGCTACTTCGTCACTATCGCGAACCCCGACGCCGCGTCCGCTTTCGCACCGCCATCACTGATCAACCAGGTGCGCCACCACCAGCTGTGGACGCACATCCCGGCCGACCAGCGGATCGCCGAGGCCGGCCTGATCATGACGAACAACATCTGGGTTTCGATCGTCGCGTTCGCGCTCGGCGTGTTCTTCGGGTTGCCCGTGATCTGGGTGATGATGTCGAATGGGATCTCTCTGGGCACCCTGTTCGGGCTGACCCAGGCTTACGGGATCAGCGGTGGGCTCTTCGACTTCGTGATCGCGCACGGGGTGCTCGAGCTCTCGATCGTGGTGGCGCAGGGCGCAGGCGGCCTGCTGATGGGATGGGCCCTCGTGTCACCGGGCAACCTGAATCGGTCGGACGCGCTGGCGATCGCGGCCCGGCGCGCATTCACGCTGCTCATCGGCCTCGCTCCACTTCTGATCGTGGCGGGCACGATCGAAGGCAACATCTCGCCGTCGGCGGCGCCGTTCACGGTCAAGCTCGCCATCGGACTGGCCACCGGCGCCCTTCTCTACACGTACCTGCTCGCCGGCGGCAGGCGGAAGGTGACCGCCTCAGAGAAGGGCTCGCTCCTTGAGCTCGAGGTAGCGCTCGACCAGCGCCGGCGACAGGCTGCCCGCAACGACGTCCAGTCCGAGAACCCCGCCTCGCCGTAGCAGCTCGAAGCTTTCTCGTCGCAACGCGACGAACTCCTCCGCCGCCGCCCACTCGTAGACCCGCTGCGAGGTGCTCACCGGTGAGTCGCGCGCGGCCAGCACGGCCGGGTCGGACATCGCGACCACCAGGACCAGGTGCCGCGACGCCAGGCGGAGGGCGTGCGCGACCAGCTCGCGTGAAGCGGCGGGATCCTGCACGTCGGTGAGCATCACGACCATCGAGCGCCGGCCTATACGCAAAGCCAGGTGCGTCATCGCGTGCCCGAAGTCCGGCTCCACGTGTTGAGGCCGGACCGCGTAAAGAGCCTCGGTGATCCGCCGCACCTGCGCCGTCCCGCGCTCGGGCTTGAGGAACGTGGTGACGCGGTCGTCGAAGGTCATGAGGCCGACCCTGTCACCGTGCTCCTGCGCCACCCAGGCGAGCATGAGCGCGGCGTTCACGGCATGGTCGAGCTTGTCCAGCTCGCCGGCGGGCGCCGTCATGAGGCGCCCGCAGTCGATGGCGATCATCACCTGCTGGCCGCGCTCCGCCTCGACTTCCACGACGACCGGCCTGTCGCGACGCGCTGTCGCGGTCCAGCTCACACGCCGGATGTCATCACCGCGTACGTAGTCGCGCAGGCCGGCGAACGCCGTGGAGGCACCCGGCGGCTTCGCGCGTCGCAGGCCGGCCAGGACCCGCAGCCCGCGGCGCAGCGTCAGCTGCATGCGCTTGATCGCGACGACGTTGGGGAACACGGCGATGTCGGCCGCCCGGTCGATGCTGACCTGGCGGCGCCACCAGCCCCGCTCTCGCCACACCTGGATGTCGACCGGCCCGAAGCGGTACGCCCCGCGGCGCGGCGAGAACGTCGTGTACTCGACCTCCAGGCGGCCACCCTGGTCGAACCGGCCGTCCACGCTGCGTGGCTCCGCCCGCAGCTCGGACGGTGCGTGGTCGGCGACCCTCGCCGTGAGCCCGGCCGCGGCGGGATTGTCGACGCGGACTCGCACGACTTCGGGCTCGCCGAGCGAGAAGGGCTGCGGTGTCGTCCGTGAGACGATGAAGCCCGCGCGGCCAGGCAGCCTCGCCAGGTCACGCGCCGCCAGGATCACGAGCCCCGCGTTGTAAACCGCGGCGACGAACCCGAGCACCGGCGAGACCGCCGCCAGGGCGATCAGGGCGGCCCCGATCGCGATTGCCCAGATCAGCCGGGGTTGTGGCGCGAGGCCCCTCACCTCAGATCAAGTCAGCGCGGCGGCACGACCCGGGCCGCCACCGCATCGAGGACGCTGTCGGGAGTCTGGCCGCTGACCTCCGCCTCGGGCCTCAGGATGAGCCTGTGCCGGAACGCGGGGGCGAGGAGCGCTTTGACGTGGTCCGGCGTCACGAAGTCCTGGCCTTCGAACGCGGCGGAAGCACGTGCCGCGAGCATCAGCAGCACCTCAGCACGCGTGCTCGCGCCGAGCGTGATCTCCGGGGCCGTGCGCGTCGCCGCCGCCAGGTCGACGACGAAGCGGCGGATCTTCTCGTCGACCACGACTTTGGCGACCTGCTCGCGGCACGCCTCCACGTCGGCGGCTCCGAGCACCGGCTCGACTCCCGCACGGGCAGGGTCGCGCAGCTCGATGCCGCTCTCCCAGCGGCGCAGCACCTCCATCTCGCCGTCGGGAGTCGGGTAGTCGAGACGGACCTTGAAGAGGAAGCGGTCCTGCTGCGCCTCAGGAAGAGGGTAGGTGCCCTCGTATTCGACCGGGTTCTGGGTGGCGAGGACGAGGAAGGGCGCGGGCAGCGCAAGCTGCTCGCCTTCGAGCGTGACGCCGCGCTCCTCCATCGCCTCGAGCAGCGCCGACTGGACCTTGGCAGGCGCGCGGTTGATCTCGTCCGCCAGGAGGATGTTGGTGAAGATCGGCCCTCGGCGCAGAGCAAACGTCCGCGTCGTCAGGTCGAAGACCGACGTGCCGAGAATGTCCGCGGGCATCAGGTCCGGCGTGAACTGGACACGCCCGTAGTCGAGGGACAGCGACCGTGCGATGGCTTTTGCGAGCAGCGTCTTGCCAGTTCCCGGCACGCCTTCGAGCAGGACGTGGCCCTGCGCGACGAGCGCGATCGCGCACAGCCGGATGGCCTCGTCCTGGCCGACGATCGCCTTGGCGAGCTGCTCTCGGAACCGGGCGTAGAAGTCCGTCGCGGTCATGACGGCCGTCCGTCCGCCTGCCTCTCAGGGAGCGGGTACGCGAGCCGATGCAGGCGGCGCGCCGCGTGCAGCGCCCCCTGTTCGGTCGCGGCGTCACGGCGCAAAGACGTCTCGGCCTCGGCAAGGGCGGAAGCGAGCTCAGGGGAACGCACCCACAGAGCATTCCAGAACCGCTCGCGGGGCTGCAGCGGCAGCCCCGTGCGCCCGGCGACCTCACGCTCCGCGGCGTTCGCCAGGAGGCCGAGCGTCACCTCGCGCGCGGAGGAGCGGTGCAGCAGCCGGCCGACGGCCGTCGCCCACTCCACGTCGGAGCGCGCCGTCTCGGGCGGGGGAGCCAGCAGCGGGCCGAACCTGCGACCTCGCAGCAAGAGCCCCACGAACACCGCGACCAGGAGCCACAGGAGGGCGGCGCCCCAGGGCGTGAGTACCCACGCCTGCGGACCGAGGTCGCTCAGCACGACGCCGTGGTGGTATTCGTCGAAGACGACCTGCGCGTCGGGCGCGGCCAGGCCGAGCAGGTCGGCAAGGAGACGTCCGTTGTCCTTCTTGTCGAGGTAGCCGTTGCACAGGACGAGCGGGTCGGCGAGCACGACCACCTCTCCCGACCCGATTCGCTGGCGGTATCCGGTCACCTGGCCGGCCGAGGTGCGAAGGAAAGGAACCTGCTGCGCGGACGGATCCAGGGGCTCGACCGTTCCGCCGCCGGCGGCCTGGCTGACGCCTGTGACCGTCGGGTTGCCCACCTCAGCGTCGACGAAAGCCAGACCGTTTGTGCGCGTGACGCCGAATGCGCGGTCGAGCTCTGTGTCGCCCTGCTCTGAGGCATAGACGAGGACACCACCCGCGCGGACCCACGCCAGCGTCTGGCCCGCTTCGCCCGACGAGTACGGCGCCGTCGGGGTGAACACGAACATGACGCCATCGCCGGCCGGCGGCGCGAACGAACCCGAGAGCTGGGCGGCCGGGTGGCCCAGCGCCCGGGCGAACAGCAGGATGGCCGAGGTCCCGTTCGCCGCGTCGCTGCTGGAGCTGTGATCGGGGGAATCCTGGGGAGGCTGGCCCGCGTAGGCGATGGCGGCGATGGCGATCGCGGCCACGGCGGCGAGGATCCAGCCCCGGGTACCGCGTGGCACGCTCATGCCGCGACCTGCGCGGGCTGCCGGAAGTGCGCCGCGACCTCCGCCGCGCGCGCGTAGGCGGCCACGTCGACGTCGCGACCACCGTAGACCGCGGCCTCGAACGGCAAGAGAAGCGCTCGAAGGCTCGCGAAGTCCGGCGCGCGCTGGAAGATCTCGCGCACCGTGAGCGGGCTCCCTTCCCAAGTGCGCTCACCCGCCAGCGAGCCCGCGACCCCGGCGCACAGGTTGCGAATGGCGCCGACGCGGTCGCCCGCGGCGGCGAGCCGGTCCGCCTCGGCGAAGTAGTCGGCCGGAGCGCGGGGGCCGGGCGGAGAGGCGGCGATGACCGACTCGCGGAACCTGCCTCGAGTGGAGTTGAAAACGACCGTGGCCACGGCCGCGAGCGCGATCACACCGAGCCCGAAAAAGAACCAGTTGGGCACCGAGCCCGCGCCGTGCGGGCCGAAGAGCAGGGCGAGCAGCTGTCGAACCCTGTCCCCCACCCACTGCTCGAACCGGTCCAGCAGCGATGGCGGTCGATGAAGCGCCGCGTAACGGCTCATGGCGAGAACGCTCGCGAGCTTCTGTTGCGCCGCCGCCGGGTCCGAGGTCGACGCGGGACCGTCCAGCGAGGCCAGCAGCGCGGTCAGGCGCGCCCGGGCGTCGGCGTAGTCGGGCGGCCGCAACCGGAGGTCGTCTGTGATCTCTGGCTGCGTACGGCCCGTGCCCGCCTCCAGGACCGAGAGCGCCGCCATGGCCGGCACTGGATCAGAGCCCGACGCGTCCCGCACGTCGGCCAGCGCCTGCTGCACGGCGTCGCGGTAAGCATTCGAGCCGGCGGCGGTCGCCGTGTGCAGGCCAAGGGCAAGAGTGCCGGCCACGGCGAGGACGGCGACGGCGATCCTGGTCATTCCGGCGGCGGCGGCAGCCGCTGGGCGAGCTGGAACAGGTCGAGCGCCTCTCGCCTGACTCGCAGGTCGAAATAGATCAGGACCACGCCGATCTGCAGTATCGGGTTGACCAGCGAGTCCACGATCTGGCCCGCCGCGCCGGCGATGGCGATTCCCACGGCCGACGAGAGGACGATCGTCAGCAGGGCCTGGCCCAGACCGATGAACGCCGCGAGCCCGATGCGTACGACGTAGGAGACGACGAAGACCAGCAGGATCAGCAGGAACGTGCGCCACCACCTGCCCTGCACCATGTGCCAGCTGCGGCGCATGGCGGCACCAAGCCCCGCGTCCTCCACGAACATGATCGGCATCACCGCCACCCACGCCACCCAGAACCACAGCCATAGCGGGATCAGGCAGAACGCGATGCTCATCACGCCGATCAGGACCCAGTAGCCGAGCAGGCCGAAATACTTCCGCGTGACGCCCCTGAAGACGCTTCCCGCGGTCACCGGCCGCCCCAGCGCCGACTCGCAGGCCGCAAACGTGACGGCGCCGTAGAAGAACGGCACCAGGACCAGGTAGATCACACCGCCGATCGCCAGGGCGACCAGGCTTCCGGTGACGGCGTTGAAGTCCGGCGCCGCGGTAACGGTCCCCGACACGGGGCTCGACAGCTGGGTGAACAGGCTCCCGAACAGGCTCAGGTAGCTGTAGCCCACCAAAGCCGCCGACGGGATGGACAGGAGAACCGAGATGCCGGCGAACAGCAGGAAATGCCGGCGGTACATGCGGAAGGTCTCGTCGAGCAAGTCCCCGATCTCGAGCGGACGCAGCCTCAGGGGTGCCGGTAAGCTCAAGGTTGGGTCATTTTCCAGCTTTGGCTGGGCGCCTGGGCCTGCGCGTTGCACGAATCAGGAAGGAAGGTAGGGGTTGTCGAAGCTGCAGGCCCGTACTGGCAAGGGTCCGATCCGCGTGCTCTTCGTCGAGGACGACCCGACGGTCGCCCAGATGTATCGCATGAAGCTCGAGCTCGACGGGCACGAGGTGGCCGTGGCCGGCGACGGCATCACCGCGCTGGAGACGGCTCGCGACTTCCTGCCTGACCTCCTGTTCCTGGACATCCGCCTCCCCAAGCTCGATGGGATGGGAGTGCTCGAGGGTCTCCGAGCGGATCCGGCCACGAAAGGCATCCGGGTCGTGATCCTTTCGAACTGGAACGAGAGAGAGCTCGTCGAGCGCGGCGCGAGCCTTGGAGCGCTCGATCACCTGATCAAGAGCCAGACCACGCCTGCGCGACTCTCACGCGGAATCGCGGAGTGGCTCGCCCGCTGAGGGCATGAAAAAGCCCGGGCGTCGCGGCCCGGGCTTTGCGGTGATTTCGGTTCAGCGGGCTAGGGCTTGGCGGGCCCCGCGGCGCCCGCGGGCTCCTTGTGCTTGTGCCGGACCGGCGTGAACTTGAGGGCGTCCTCGCCTTCCACGACGTCGATCTGCACCGTGTCGCCGCGGGAGATCTTGCCGCGCAGCAGGTGCTCGGATAGCTGGTCTTCGATTCGGCTCGTGATGACACGCCGGAGCGGGCGCGCGCCGTACACGCGGTCGTAGCCCTCCTTCGCCAGCAGGTCCTTGGCCGCGTCCGTGACCTCGATGATGATCTGCTGCTCGGTCAGGTGCTTGGAGAGCCGGTTCAGCTGCAGGTCCACGATCTCGCGGATCTGGTGCGTGGTCAGGCTCTTGAAGATGACGACCGCGTCGACGCGGTTCAGGAACTCGGGGCGGAACATCCGCTTGAGCTCGTCATCGATCTTCGCCTTGGTGTTCTGGTGTCGCCGCTCGACCTCACCCGCCTCGTCGACGACCGCAGGCTGGAAGCCCAGCGTGGTGCCGGCCTGGTTCACGTCTCGAATCCCTAGGTTCGAGGTCATGATGATCACGGTGTTGGCGAAGTTGACGATCTTGCCCTTGGCGTCGCTGAGGCGGCCGTCCTCGAGGATCTGCAGCAGCATGTTGAAGACCTCGGGGTGCGCCTTCTCGATCTCGTCGAAAAGGATCACCGAGTAAGGCCTCCGGCGCACCGCCTCGGTGAGCTGGCCACCCTCGTCGTAGCCGACGTAGCCCGGAGGCGAGCCGACCAACCGCGCCGTCGTGTGGCGCTCCATGAACTCGGACATGTCGAGCTTGATCAGCGCGTCCTCGGAGTCGAACAGGTACTCCGCAAGGGCGCGAGCCAGCTCGGTCTTGCCGATGCCTGTCGGACCCAGGAAGATGAACGACCCGATCGGCCGGCGCGGGTCTTTGAGCCCGGCACGGGCGCGACGCACCGCCTGCGAGACGGTGATGATCGCCTCGTCCTGCCCGACCATGCGCCGGTGCAGCTCCTCTTCCATCCGGAGCAGGCGCTCGCTCTCCTCTTCGACCAGTCGTGACACGGGCACGCCGGTCCACGCGGCCACGATCTGCGCGATGTCCTCTTCGCCGACTTCCGGCACGGTCTCGCCCAGCTTGTCGCGCCACGCGGCTTCTTTGAGCGCCAGCTTGTCCTGCAGCTTCTTGACCCTGTCGCGGACTCCCGCGGCGGCCTCGAAATCCTGCTTGTTCACGGAATCGTCCTGCTCGGCCCGCTGCTTGCGAATCTCCTTCTGCAGCTCCTTCAGGTCCTCGGGAGTCGTAGTGAGCTTCATGCGGACGCGCGCCGACGCTTCGTCGATCAGGTCGATCGCCTTGTCGGGCAGCGCGCGGTCGCTGACGTAGCGGTCGCTCAGCACAGCCGCGGCGTGGACCGCGGCGTCGGTGATCGTGACGCGGTGGTGCTTCTCGTACAGGGACTTGACCCCGTTGAGGATGTCGATCGTCTCGGCCAGCGACGGCTGGTCGACGAAGACCGGCTGGAAGCGGCGCTCGAGGGCCGCGTCCTTCTCGATGTACTTGCGGTACTCGTTCAGCGTGGTCGCTCCGATGCACTGGATCTCGCCCCGCGCCAGCGCGGGCTTGAGGATGTTGGCGGCGTCGATCGCGCCCTCGGCGGCGCCCGCGCCCACCAGGGTGTGGAGCTCGTCGATGAACAGCACGACCTCGCGGCTCGAGCGAATCTCGTCGAGGATCTTCTTCAAGCGTTCTTCGAACTCGCCTCGGTACTTGGTGCCCGCGACGAGCGCACCCATGTCGAGAGTCAGCACACGCTTGTGCTGCAGCGACTCGGGGACGTTGCCCAGGTTGATCTGCTGCGCAAGGCCTTCGGCGATGGCCGTCTTGCCGACGCCGGGCTCGCCGATGAGCGCCGGGTTGTTCTTGGTACGCCGGCTCAGGATCTGGATGACGCGCTCGATCTCCGTCTCGCGTCCGATCACCGGGTCGAGCTGGTTGCGGCGCGCGAGCTCGGTCAGGTCGCGGCCGAACTGGTCGAGCAGCGGGGTCTTCGATGGCTTCTTCGGCGCGGGCTCGGCTTCGGTCTCCGCGCTCGAGGCCTGCAGCAGCCGCTCGATCTCGCCACGGACCTTCTCGAGGTTCGCCCCGAGGTCTTCCAGGACGTGGGCGGCGATCCCCTCGCCTTCGATCAGCAGGCCGAGCAGAAGGTGCTCGGTGCCGACGTAGTTGTGGCCCATCCGGCGCGCCTCTTCGAAAGAGATCTCGATGACCTTCTTGACGCGTGAGGTCGGGATGATCTGCTGGATGATGATCCGCTCGTTGCGACCGAGCACAGACTCGATTGTCTGGCGGACCTTCCCTATCTCGACTCCAAGGTTGTTGAGAACCTTGGCGGCCAGGCCCTCACCCTCGCGGAGCAGACCCAAGAGAAGGTGTTCCGTTCCTATGTAGCTGTGGTGCGATCGTTCTGCTTCTTCTTGAGCAAGCGTCAGAACCTTCTTGGCTCGCTCAGTAAATCTTTCAAACGGATACAAGGTCCCTCTTTCCTCCTGGACTGCCGCGATTTCCTACGGTGTGGCCGGCACCTCCTCGACGTTGCGTTCGGTACCGGGGGGTACCTCTGCACCTAATATAACGTCCAGCCTGGCCCCCGGCTTTCAACTATTTCGGAGGCGCTGTGAGGCACTTTCTCGAGCGCCCTGGCGGCTATCTTCCCGCAGCCGTCGCCCTGGCGCTCCCGGTCCTCTTTATACCCACTGCGAGCGATTCATTCATCCTGCCCCGCGCAAGTGCCGTCCTGGCGGGCGCCGGGGTTGGTCTCGGAGTGGCCCTCCTCGTGTCGCGGGGCCCCTCCCTGGGGGCGCTGCGATGGCCCCTGGCGGCGGCCGCCGCAGCAGCCGTCCTCGCGTTCGCGTTCTCCATCTCCTGGCCGCTGGGCCTCGCGGGCTCGTATACACGCTACGAGTCCTTGCCCGTGCGCCTTGGCTACCTCGGGCTGCTCGCGATGGCGGCCTGGCTCCTCCGCTCGGAGCGGGCCCGGCAGCTCGTGGCGGTCGCCTTCGTCCTCGGCACCTCGATCGCCTGCCTGGAAGCCGTCTCGCAGTGGGCCGGCCACGCCCCCTTTCGCCCGGACGGCAACCTCGGCAACGCCAACCTTCTCGCCGCGCTCGTCGCCATGGCGATGCCCGTCGCGGTCGCCCACGGCCTCCGGCGCTGGGATCCGTGGGCGATCCCCTGGTGGGCCGCCGTCGTCGTGATGGGCGAGGGCCTTTTCGTGTCCACCTCGCGCAGTGGCGCCCTGGGCGCGCTCGCGGGATGCCTTGCCGTCGTCGTGTTCATGCTTCGAGGACGGCGGGCCGCCGTGGCCGCAGGGCTCTCCGCCGCCGCCGTCGGCGTGGCGGTGCTCGCGATCGTCGTCTCGCCCCTCAACGCGCTCAACAGCGACCCGGCGTCGCTGCGCGCCAACCTCTGGCGGGACGGCCTCTCGATGGTCGCGGCCCGGCCGCTCACGGGCTGGGGCGAGGACACCACCGGGCTGGCCCTCGGCCGTTTCCTGAGCCGCGACTACGCCTCGCTGGTCACGTTCGACCGCGTGCATTCCGGTCCCCTCGACATCGCGGCGACGCAAGGGATCCTCGGTCTCGCGGCCCTCGGCTGGGTGCTGTTCGTACTGTTCCGCGCCGCGTGGCGGCACCGCCACGAAGGCGAGGTGGGCGCGCTGGCCGCGGGACTCGCCGGCTACTCGGTCTGGGTCGTGTTCAACTTCGACTGGGCCCCCGCCACCGGCGCGTTCTGGCTGCTCGCGGGGACAGCGTGGTCGGGCATCCAGGCTGCGCGTCCAGGCGCCCTCGAGGAGCCCGCGCCGCGGCCCGGATGGTGGCGCGCCCCGGCCGCAGTGGCGCTGGTGGCGGCCGCGACCGTGACCGGGGTCCTGCCCGTCCTCGCCGACGTCTGGTACCAGGCCGGCCGGGCGGACCTGTCGGTTAAGGCCGATCCTCTCCAGGCCCAGTACCACTGGTCGCTTGGCCAGGCGCTCGTCGGCCGGGCGGATCTCGCGGGCGGAGTCGCCGAGCTGCAGAGGGCGGCCGACCTCGGCGAGACGGAACCGAGCATGTACGTCGAGCTGGGCGACCGCGAGATGGAGCTCGGGCGGCGCAGCGCCGCAATCGGCGCTTACCGGCGTGCGCTGGCCATCGATCCCTACTACCGGCCGGCACAGCAGCGGCTGACCGCGGCCGGAGCCTGAGGCCTAGCCGGGCCTACTCGTCTTCCAGGTCGCCGTATTCGTCGTCGTGGCGTCGCTCGCCACGCGACGCCGCGGCCGTCGCGGGCGGCGCGGACAGCTGCTTGAGGCTCAACGAGATCCGGCGCCTTGCGGTGTCTATCCCGATGACCTTCACCTGCACCGTCTCGCCGACCTTCAGCACGTCCTCGGTTCGCTCGACGTGGTCCCAGGAGAGCTCCGAGATGTGCAGCAGGCCCTCGATCCCCGGGAGGATCTGCAGGAATGCGCCGTACTTCTTGGTCTTGGTGACCTGGCCCTCGACGATCGAGCCGACCGGCATCGACTGGACCAGGCGCTCCCACGGGTCCTGCTGCAGCTGGCGCAGCGAGAGCGAGATGCGAGTCTGGTCCGGGTCGAGCTTGATTACCTTCACCGTGACCTCGTCGCCGAGCTGAAGCACGTCGGTCACCTTGGACACGCGGTCCCACGAAAGCTCCGAGATGTGGATGAGGCCGTCGGCGCCGCCGATGTCGACGAACGCGCCGTAGCTCGTGATGCCGGAGACGGTGCCCTTGACGACTCCGCCTGTCTGAAGGCGGCTGAAGAGCTCCTCGCGCTTGCGCGCCCTGTCCTCGTCCTCCGCGGCCTTCTGGCTGACGATCAGCCGGTTGCGCTTGCGGTTGACCTC
>Ga0070741_10012304_pt1 | contig 15506 bp, 13 predicted proteins | sample Coa_R1_4_FD_66440 | JGI IMG/M metagenome (GOLD analysis project Ga0070741, IMG submission 66440) | Surface soil microbial communities from Centralia Pennsylvania, which are recovering from an underground coalmine fire - Coalmine... | ecosystem: Environmental > Terrestrial > Soil > Unclassified ... | reverse complement strand
TGTCCGTGTGTTTGTTGTGTCGTCGGCGCAATTGCAAGAGCGTTGGTTTCTCTATGGCTGTGTTCATACAAGGATAACCTCTCTTTCAGAGATGAATGTGGGTGCATTATGGCGCTGCCCATTGCACACTAAAGCAAAGCAGCGCTTTTTCAAGAACCTCTTACAGTATAGCTTTGAATTACTTGTAATACAGCAAAATCTATTGAAAAGTTTGTTGCAAGGTCTATCACAATTTGTCACAATCTTGGATAACTTTTCTGGTGTGTATCACAATCTATCACAATCTATCGCATTCTTTTGACTTGTATCGCATTCCGTGTTATGCTGGTATTCGGAAACCCCGATAGAGCCGCTCTAGATTGAAAGTATGACGTGAGGGCAGACATGTCATGAAATACCAGGCGAGACTGAAGTTGGTAGAGGCACGCGCAAAGAAGCGTTGGACGCTGGAGAAAGCCGCCGAGGAAATCGGCGTCAGTAAGGGTTCATTGCTCAACTGGGAAAAGGGCAAGACAAGGCCATTTGCGTACAATGTAGAGCTACTCTGTAAGGCATATGCGATGACAGCGGAGGAATTGGGCTTAGCGCCTACCGTTGTGGAGGAACCCGATGAGACAGAGGCAACCCCACAGTTAAGCAGAGAGAAAGCGATGGAAAGTACAATCTCTCATCTCGAACCTCTACCAATATCTCTTAATCAAGAAGAGAAACTTCCCTCGCACTTTCTCAATGCACAAGATATAGTAATACAAACACATAGGAGCGCTCCACATCTATTAGGCCTCCAGGGTATACAAAGTATGTTACGTCGTCAATTTCTTCAACAGATATTTGATATGGTTAGGATGACATTCCTCACACACACTTCTATGCCATTTATGGAGGTAGAGAGTGAACAGATAAAAGCAGGGACTATTGAAGAATTTCTTCCCCTCTGCGAGGCGAACATCAAGGCCTGTTGGTATTTGATGAAGGGAAGCGAGATATTAGTTGTTCGGTCACTCCTTCTTACATGGCTTCCTCCACTAGACACGTTGATCAAGCAACCATCAAAGTATCAAAAACAGCTTGCAAGCATTGCTGCACAAGGATACATTCTTGCAGGCTTAGTTGCTGTACTCCGGCAGAGCTATGATGGAGCAGAATGGTGCTGTAGGCAAGCTGTAGAGTACAGCCGTTTAGCTGAGAACCCTAATTTGTTGGTCGCTGCACTCAAACACTTAGCCACCAAGTATAATTCGGCAAACTATCCTCTTTTGACATTACATACGTATCAAAAGGCTTTGCCACTCGTCAACTCTGTTTCGCCGCTCTTACGGAGCCGCATCTATTTAGGTTTAGCTCTTGCTTATGCACAATGCCAACAAAAACCAGAAGCAGATCAGTATCTTGGTCTTGCTCATGAGACGTTTCCTGACAATCCTGAAGCTGATCCTAGTTTTCTCTATGCAGATTGTGGGCTTTCATCGCTCAATCATTATCAGGGATTGATCTATAGTAAATTTGGTCATCCCCAAAAAGCGTGGGAAACATTTGCTGGCGTGGAAACGTTGAAGTCAAAGATCATTGTGCCAGAACGAACGGTCATCGAGATTGTTAACTGTCAGGCTGAAGCGGCAGTGGCACAAAAGGATATGGAGTTGGCTTGTGCTCATATACAAACTGGGATAGCCGGTGCACGAAAGTTGAAAAGCGAAAAACGTTTTCACGATACCTATTCCGTCTACAAACAGATGCGGAGTATTTGGCCTCACGAGCAAGATGTCAAACAACTTGAAGAACTCTTTCATTAGAGACTGAGGATAGGGAGAGAGCACCATCTTGGCTGATATGTATCAGTTTCTCCTTCATCTCATGGAGGAAAACAGGCTCCTTGACAGAAAAGCAGAAGACAAACGTGCAACTATCGCTACAGTCAACCTCATTGTCGCTTCTGCTCTACATGGAGTATTTGTGTTTACTGGCTTCAGTCAAAGGGTGCTTCCTCTGACCATTTGGATGGTGATACTTGGCACGTATGGAATAGCCTCAAGCCTCAAGCTCTATGAACGTTCGCAATACCATATTCTCCGAGCAAGGAAATTTCGTACCCGATTACATGAGTTATGTCCAGATGCGCAAGTAGAAGCGCTTTTGTATCTCGCTGAGGATGAGCATAAGGTCCGCAACCCCTTCTTGAAAAAGATTCGTCTGAATACGATTTGGATAGCGTTACACAATGTGATAACGGTATTAGGCATTATCTATACTGCTATCTGCTTTATGAGATAGAAGTATTTGTGAAGAATGTCGATGAGCATCTACAAGCTCTACTTATACCGGAGTGGCAGAGAAGCGTATGAATGAACAAAAACCAGCTCCGAGAGGAGTGCTCTATATTATCTCGTGTGGGTGCTCTTCGGCATTTCTCACACAAAATCTGGTGATGCAAGCCCAGGAGGTAGGGTGGGATGTCTGCGTGATTACGTCACCCAACGGGAAAAAATTTCTGAATATGCCAATGCTTGCACAACTCACCGGGTATCCTGTCCGAAGTGAGTATAAGCAACCAGACGAACCTGATGTCTTACCGCGAGCCGATGCTATTGTGGTCTTTCCTGCATCCTTCAATACAATTAACAAATGGGCATTAGGCATCAGCGACACGCTGGCTGTCAGTCTGCTCAGTGAATATACTGGCTTGAAAATGCCCATTGTCGCCATCCCTTGTTTTAAGACGGGTGGTGGTCTTGACACCAATCCAGCCTTCTTGAGAAGCATACGAATGCTTAGAAGATATGGCGTGCGTGTGATGTATGAGCCAGAACGTTACCCACCGAAGAATCAAGTCCCAGCAGACGTGATTCTGGATGAGTTACATCAGCTTCTGCGACGAGACACTGACTGCCGATGACTTCATGGGACACATCTAGCCTGGCGAGATAATCATTACAGAACTGTGCTACCTGACGCGGTACTGGTAACACAACACCCCACCGCCTGCAAAGCAGTCCAGGAGCAGCTCACCGATGTTCCTGGGTTGCTTTGTATGCCACACATATGTATATAATGCGCACAAGTTTTGAACACTTGCCAACGATCATCTATTCTTTTGTATTGCTACACCATCTGCTTGCTATTTTCCATCTTTTCAAGTATAATAGCTAGTAAGAGAAGATGCGTTCTCATCACTCTTCATGAACACTTCAATCTCTTCTCTACCTTTTGAAAATATTGTCATCACAACCGTCACAATCGTCACAACCATTAGAACCATGATTACTCATCACAAAATCTTGTCACAGCCGTCACAATCATTACGAAATATGGTATTCATGAACAAAATAACCTTCACGATAGTCACAAGCGTCACAACTACCCCAATTGTTAGAAACCATGATTACTCATCACAAAATCCTGTCACTATCGTCACAGCCATCACGAAATATGGCGCTCATGAATAAAATTACCGTCACAGCGGTCACAAGCGTCATAATCGTCGCACCCATTCCAAAACATGATTGTTCATCAACACAACAACCATCACAACCGTCACAAGCGTCACAATCATTCCAAACCATGATTGCTCATCTCAAACATGCCATCACAATCGTCACAAGTGTTACAATTGCCTCGATGACTCTTCTCAAAAGAGGTATATCATCTCACAAATCTCCCTTTCGCCCTATCAGGAGCAAAAGCACCATCACAAACGCCATCACGACAGTCACAAGCGTCACAAACAGCACCTTCGCAGCATCCCTGCCGGGCGGACTATCATGTTTGACAAACACCATACACTATGCTAACCTTATGTTGGTAACAAAGGGGCATACTATCCATAGCTCATATCAAAAAGTAGAAGTAACTATACGGAGGCTAGCCCGCATGGCTAGTCCTTTTTTCTACATATATCACTCTCAGCGTTGTAACTGTCATCAATTCTAGCTAGAAACAAACAGGGAAAATCTATTATGGCACGTATAGTCGTCGCAATGAGCGGCGGCGTCGATAGCTCGGTTGCCGCCGCGCTACTCAAAGAACAAGGACATGAAGTAATCGGCATTATGCTGCGCCTCTGGTCGGAGCCGGGCGTGATCGAAGATGACGGCGTTGAGCGCGTTGTGCAAAATAAGTGCTGCTCTCTTGAGTCCGTTGACGATGCCAGGCGCGTTGCGCGTATGCTCGATATGCCTTTTTATCTCGTCAATGTCGAGCAAGAGTTTAAGAATCGGATCGTGGATTCCTTCTACGAGGATTATGTGGCCGGGCGTACGCCGAATCCTTGTCTGACCTGTAATCGCCATATTCGTTTCACTGTGCTGCTCAATCGAGCGCTGGCACTTGACGCTGATTATCTGGCGACGGGCCATTATGTGCGCGTGGATGATCATCCCATGACGGGCAAGCGCCGTTTGCGTCGTGCTATTGACCTTGATAAGGATCAGTCCTATGTGCTTCACGTGCTAAACCAGTACCAGTTGTCGCATGCCTGTTTCCCTCTGGGCGGTTATACCAAGCCTCAAGTGCGCGCGATGGCTGCTGAGCGCGGCATGCCGGTCGCCTCGAAGGCCGAGAGCCAGGAGATCTGTTTTGTCGCTAACAACGATTATCGCGGTTTCATTGATCGCTATGCCGCGACAAAGGTTGACGAAATGGAGGAAGCCGTTCCCGAAACCGTAGCTGTCGGCGCAGCAGCTGGGACAACGCGTACAGGGTCTTTGATCACCATACCGAAGCCCGGACCCATTTACGATCAGCAGGGCAACGTCCTGGGCCGTCATCGTGGCCTGGCCTACTACACGATTGGGCAGCGCAAGGGCCTCGGCATTACCTCAAAGGAACCATTACACGTTCTCAAAATCGATGCGGCACGCAATGCGCTCATTGTAGGATCAGCCGCCGCCCTGGATCAGACGGAGTTTACTGTTGGGAAGATGCACTATCTGAGTGGCGAAACGCCAGCTGCACCGTTTGAAGCGCTGGTGCGTGTACGCTACAAGGCACCTGCGCAGCCCGCACTGATCACTCCTCTGGAGGGGAATCGTGTCCATGTCGCGCTCGTGCACCCGCAGCGGGCGATTACTCCTGGACAGGCCGCCGTCTTTTATGGTGGGGAAGGTGGTGATGAGGTGTTGTGTGGAGGAATTATTGCCTGATGGATCAAACACATATTAGAAATTTCTGCATCATTGCTCACATCGATCACGGCAAGTCAACGCTTGCTGATCGTTTGTTGGAATATACTGGCACGGTCTCGAAACGCGAACTGATGGAGCAAACGCTCGATCAGATGGACCTGGAGCGCGAAAAGGGTATCACGATTAAAGCGCAGGCGGTGCGTATGCACTATACTGCGCTCAATGGCGAAGAATATGAGCTGAATCTTATCGATACTCCTGGCCATGTCGATTTTACCTACGAAGTATCGCGCAGCCTGGCTGCCTGCGAGGGCACTCTGCTAGTCATTGACGCGACCCAGGGCATTGAGGCACAAACGCTGGCAAATCTTTATCTTGCGCTTGAGGCCGATCTCAACATCATTCCTGTGATCAACAAGATCGACCTGCCGAGTGCTGATCCTGATAAAGTGATGCAAGAAGTTGAGGATGTTATCGGCATTCCTGCGGAAGAGTGTATTCTTGCCTCTGCCAAAGAGGGCATCGGTACCCAGGATATTCTGGAGGCCGTTATCAAGCAAATACCGCCTCCTAAAGGGCTTGTTGAGCGTCCGCTGCGTGCGCTTGTCTTCGATTCGCACTATGATGCCTACAAAGGTGTGATTGCCTATGTGCGTATCGTTGATGGCTCTTTGCGTGAGGACCAGCGCATCTCGCTGATGGCCTCTGGTAGCAGTGCCGAGGTGCTTGAGGTCGGCTACTTCCATCCACGCCTCGTTTCTTCGGGCGAACTAACTACGGGCGAGGTGGGCTATATCGCGACTGGCTTTAAGAACGTCAAGGATTGTCGTGTTGGTGATACGGTGACAGTTCCCAGCGCGCTCAGCGAAGTCGAGCCGCTGGAGGGCTACAAGCCCGCGAAATCGATGGTCTTTGCAGGCATCTATCCCGTCGATAGCGACGACTATCCGCTCTTGCGTGACGCGCTGGATCGTCTTAAACTCAATGACGCCGCGCTTTTTTACGAACCAGAGACATCGAACGCGTTGGGCTTTGGTTTCCGCTGTGGCTTCCTGGGCCTTTTGCACATGGAGATTATCCAGGAGCGTCTGGAGCGTGAGTACGGCCTTGATATCCTGGCAACCGCCCCAAGCGTCGGATACTTGATCACCAAAACGAATGGCGAGGTGGTGGAGGTCGATAATCCTTCTGCCATGCCCCCACAGGGGGAAATCGAGAAGATTGAAGAGCCACATATGGACATCTCCATCTTCTCCCCCTCGCGCTACATTGGGGCAATCATGGAACTGGTGACATCGCACCGGGGCATCTACAAGGATATGAAATATATCGAAGCCGAACGCGTCCTGCTCACCTATAGCATGCCACTCGCTGAACTGATCGTTGACTTCTATGACCAGCTCAAGTCGCGCACGCAGGGCTATGCCTCGCTCGACTACAGCTTCGCAGGCTACCAGGAAGCGGATCTGGTTAAGCTCGATATCCTGGTAAACGGCATTCCCGTCGATGCGCTCTCACTTATCCTGCATCGTGACAACTCGTATCGTCAGGGGCGTGCACTGGTCGAAAAGTTGCGCAGCCTCATCCCGCGCCAACTGTTTGAAGTGCCCATTCAGGCTGCCATTGGCGCACGCGTCATTGCCCGTGAAACCGTCAAGCCCCTGCGTAAAGACGTGCTTGCCAAATGTTACGGTGGCGACATAACGCGTAAGCGCAAGCTCCTCGAAAAGCAGAAAGAGGGCAAGAAGCGCATGAAAATGGTTGGCAGCGTAGAGATTCCGCAAGAAGCCTTCATGGCTGTGCTCTCGCTTGGTAAAGAGTAGAGGGAATGGTTAAAGAGTTCAGAGAGAAGCCAGATGCAATCGTCAGAGTATGAACAGTTTGCACGCTATCTTCGCTCATTGACAGAGGTTCCAGACGCTGAGATCGCAAAAGCTAGTGAGATTTTTCGACTTGTCTCTGTTCCCAAAGGAACGTTTCTGGTGCGAGCCGGTGAAGTTCCACAGACCCTGGGCTTTATCGTTTCAGGGATCGCACGCTTGTATTACAACACGCCCGCGGGGGCGGAGGTGATCAAATCCTTCAGGACGGAAAATCATTTTGTTGCTGCCTACAGTGCATTACTGCAGGGAGCGCCATCGCGGGTGTTTATTCAAACGTTGGAGCCTACCACTTTGCTGGTGGCTCCTTATCGTTCCTATCGGGCACTTGCTTCTGGACATCCGTGTTGGCAAAGCGTGGATCTCAAGATCGCAGAATGGTTGTACATTAAACTCGACCAGCGTGAAAGCGAACTGCTTTTAGACGATGCGACGACGCGCTACCTGAAATTCCTCGAAGAGTATCCAGGGCTTGTCCACAGAGTAAAACAACATCACATTGCCTCATATCTAGGCATTACCCCTGTTTCTTTAAGTCGTATTCGGGCCCAATTAGCGCAGTCTTAACCTATGATAATGATCTCTGTTCACTCCTGAGGTATCCTTTTCTCGATGTTAAGAAGATAGGAGCGTTAGTTCGCGTCTAGACCCAACGGGGCGTGAGCTAACACAAAGATACTCTAGAAGGAGTCGAACGATGAACACAGGAACTATGCGTGCCGCAGCGATAGATCGCTTTGGTGGACCAGAACAGCTTCACATTCAGGAATTGCCTCTGCCCATCCCTGGCCCAGGGCAGGTTCGTATACGTATCGCAGCAGCTGCGGTCAATCCCGCTGATCTTGGGATGGTTGAAGGAAGATATCGTTGGAAGGAGCCAGTACGTTTTCCGCTGGTTCCTGGCTACGATGCGGCGGGAACCATTGATGCAGTTGGCGAGGGAGTCACCAACGTTAACTCAGGTGATCAAGTGATTGTATTCTCTCAACACTCGCTCACGCAGGTCGGCACCTATGCAGAATATATTGTGCTCCCTGAACGAAACATAGCATTCGTTCCCAACGGGATCGAGATTGTGGCTGCTGCCAGCCTGCCTCTTGCAGGTCTAACAGCGCTCCAGGCACTGAAGTCTCTTTCTCTTACTTCAGGCCAGACGCTGCTCATCAATGGTCCACTGAGCGCAGTAGGCAGTTTCGCTATGCAACTGGCGGCCCGTCAGGGAATAATTGTCCTGGCACCTACCTATGCACGTGATGCCGATCTTACACGCACATTGGGTGCATCCTTCATCCTTGACCGTGAGAAAGAGCTTGCAGTACAGGCGTACCAGATCATTCCCGGAGGTGTTGATGCTGCTATAGATGTAGTGGGCGGAGCAGTCGCGATGGGTGCATTTAACGCTATACGCAATGGTGGCTGCTATGCTACGGTCGTACCCGAATGGTGGGTACCGGGTGGACAATTTACCCCACAGCGTGAGATCACTCCACACGTTGTAGGTGTCAGGTCAGATGCGAAACAATTGAGCGAACTTGCAGACTTGTTCGCAACAGGTCAGTTGACCACTCGCGTTGCTGAAGTACTGCGCTTAGAGCAAGCAGCCGCCGCTCATCGACTCCTCGCCGCTGGCAATATCCCTGGCAAAATTATCCTTGTCCCCTAGCTGCTCAGAAAACACGATAAGTCTTTTATTGATCGAAAGGAGAGTCACATACAACCTCCCACCTGACAACCAGCTATGGTCGCAGCATAGCCACGCGGCACTTCTCTCGTCCTGTTCCATCAAAATCGGAGATGGTGCCAACGACGTTGAAGCCCTCGGCGCGGAGATCTGCATCGCGCCAATCGCGGGTGAGATCTTCGCCGCTTGCACGGTAGTGTGAGACGAGGAGCAAACCATCCACCTCCAGGAATTCGCTGAGCAATCGTTTGAGATAGGCTGTACGCAGGTTGTTGGGGACATATTCGGTACAGGTGTGTACATATGTAAAGCGGCGCGGCGGCTGCCAATCCCAGCAATTGCCAACGAAGATATGATCTTTGAAGGCCGGGAGCCGCTCCCGCGCCAATTCGACCAATTTAGAACCGTAATCGAGGCCGTAAGGGACGAGATCGATATTCTTCATCTTCGTCCAGTTCAGCAGGCACTCCAGCAAAAAACCGTTGGCACAACCGATATCGAGGAAGCTGCCAGAGCGCGTGACGCACTCGCTGATAGGAATGCGCAGACGCACCCAATCCTCGAAGGTGCCCCCTTTGCCCGACTGTTGCCACGGCGTCGGCGCAGCGACATAGGAACTTTGTAAAATATGACGTATCTCACCAAACCATGCATGCAATTCTTGTTCGTCTTCGACGACAAAGGGGAAACCGCACGAGCAACGCTTCATATGCTCTTCGTTAATGTGTAGGCAGCGCGGACATTTCATAATCGACCTCTGTTTTCATGAGGAAACGATACACGGGAGGGAATTGTACCAGACGCAAGCACGTATAATCAAGCCGCAAAAATGTTATGCAACTTATTAGTTTTTAATCGCACTTGACATGTAAGCCCACCATACGTACAATTATAAACAAGTTTATGATGTAAACCTACTTATGAGCCATGTGTGAGTTGCCCATGAACATCGCCTTCAAACAATATCGGGAAATGTTGATTGTCTACCTCAAGCCTCAGTGGGCCAGAGTTGCGTTGCTGGCCGTGTTACTGCTGGGAAGTATCGTACTTCAACTCGTAAACCCGCAAATTCTGCGCTACTTTATTGATACTGCTCAGGCGCGAGGACCTTTGGGGGCGCTGAACGGTGCCGCGCTGCTCTTTCTGATGATCGCGTTTGTGGGGCAGTGCGTTTCCAGCCTGGCAACCTATTTCAGCGAGGATGTAGGTTGGACAGCAACCAATGCTTTGCGCGCCGATTTGACGCTGCACTGTCTGCGCATGGACATATCGTTTCATAAGCTGCACACGGCTGGCGAGATGATCGAGCGTATCGATGGTGATATCTCCCTGCTCGCCAATTTCTTCTCGCAGTTTGTCATTCTGATGCTGGGGAATTTGCTTTTGCTGGTAGGTGTGCTGATACTGGTCGCTCGTGAAGACTGGCGGCTGGGACTGGCTCTTGCGCTCTATGCCGGGATTGCTTTAACCATTTTGCGCCGTGTCCAGGGGGTAGCCGTGCCCTATTTCAAAGCACAGAGGCAGGCAGCTGCCGAACTCAGCGCATTCTGGGAGGAGCGCCTTTCCGGCACCGAAGATATTCGAGCTAACGGTGCCGTCCCTTACGTCATGAAGCGTTACTATCAACTCTTGCGCAATCTCAGGAGCAAAGGTCTTGCTAGTTCATTGATGGAGAGAGCCTTTCAAAGTGGGCTGACATTGTTAGCTTCCGTTGGACTCGCGCTGGCCTTTGCTTCTGGCGCTTATCTCCTGCACAGTGGCCTGATTACGCTGGGCACCGTCTTCCTGATCTATTATTACACAGACCAGCTTTCGTGGCATCTTGCCAACATTTCCAGGCAAATCAGCGCTCTACAAAGTGCTACGGCGGGTATCGAGCGTATTCGCGAACTTTACTACACGACCTCCCAGCTTGATGCTGGTGGTAAGACCTCTCTACCTGCTGGTCCTCTGGCCGTTGAGTTCCAGAATGTCTCTTTTGCTTATGTCGAGGATGATAATGTGCTTCATAATATCTCATTTCGGCTGGAGGCTGGTAAGGTGTTGGGTCTGCTGGGGCGTACCGGCAGTGGCAAAACTACGTTATCGCGTTTGCTTTTCCGCTTCTATAATCCCAGCCAGGGCACTATTCGTCTTTCGGGCATTGATATTCGCGAAACGCCGCTAATTACATTGCGTCGGCATATAGGTATTGTAACGCAGGATGTTCAGTTGTTTCACGCCACAGTACGGGATAATCTGACATTTTTCGATGAGAGTATTCCTGACGAATGTATTCTTCATGCCATCTCCGAGCTTGGCCTGGCGCACTGGTATGAATCATTGCCTGATGGACTCGATACAGAACTTGCTTCTGCAGGGAGTGGGCTCTCTGCGGGCGAGGCACAACTGCTGGCCTTAACCCGTGTATTTCTACAAGACCCAGGCCTGATCATCCTCGACGAAGCCTCTTCGCGTCTCGACCCCGTTACCGAACGCCTGCTAGAACAGGCGATGGATCGCTTGCTTACCAACCGCACTGCCATTATTATTGCGCACCGCCTGACAACGGTGCTGCATGCCGATGAAATCCTGATACTGGAAAATGGGCGTATCTACGAACATGGTCCACGCGAGCAACTGGAGCAGGATGTCTTCTCGCGCTTTTTCCACCTGCTGCAAACTGGGTTGGAGGGGGTATCGGTATGAGAACATGGCACGTGATCTGGCGTATCTTGCGCTTTGCTCCCTGGCTCTATCTACTCTGCTTCATTGTGAGCATACTGAGTGTTTCGTCCCTGCTTTTGCCTGGACTGGTTATCCGCGCCATCTTTAACACCCTGACAAGCCATGTACAACTCAGCTGGTGGCTCTGGATGCTGATTGCCTTCTTAGTCGTTGCAGCTCTTGTACGCGTCACTCTGGCCCTTTGCGCTGTTATGCTGGACAATCTTTGCTTCTATACAGGTGCGACCTTACTACGCAAGAATCTCTTTGAATACCTGCTATCACGACCTGGGGCACAATTCATGCCATATCCGGTTGGTGAAATTATCAACCGTTTGAGTTGGGATGTGGCGTCGGGAGTAATCTCGGGTTCGGGGATCATGGATTACATTCGTCTGGCATTGCTCATGCTTGCTCAGTGCGTACAGGCGCTGATCGCGGTGGGTATCATGCTCACCATCAGTCCTCTGTTGACGCTGATCGTGCTAGTGCCACTCCTTCTGGTGGGAATACTGATCAATGTCAGCAGTACGCGTATCCAGACCTATCGCAGGGCGAGCCGCACAGCAGATGGTAATATCAGTGCTTTCCTTGCTGAAGCTTTTGGGTCAGTACAGGCCATCCAGGTTGCCTCTGCCGAAGAACGGGTAGTGAAACATTTTCGGATGCTCAACGCCGTTCGTCGTCAAGCTGCGCTCAGGGACCGCATGTTTAACGAAATTGTCAGGAATATCCTGGGCAACAATATGTCATTCATCGGCTCGGGGATCTTGCTCTTACTGATCGGTCAAGCCATGCGTACAGGCGCTTTTAGCGTCGGTGATTTTGCTCTTTTCTCTTTCTTGATCATGTGGGTGAATGATTTTACCTCCTGGTTTAGCACGCTATTAGCGACCTATAAACAGGCGGGAATTTCTATTGAGCGCCTGCTGGCTCTGTTCGCCGATGCCTCACCAGATATCCTGGTGAAATACGGTCCCATCCATCTGCGCGGCCCTTTGCCCGAAGTTCCATATATGGCCAAAACGAGCGAGCACCATCTCACCTCTCTTGAAGCGAAGGGATTGACCTATCGCTATCCCAATTCGGGACATGGTATTGAGAATGTGAACCTGTGCATCAAACGAGGCTCGTTCACTGTCGTCACTGGACGTATTGGCGCTGGCAAAACCACACTCTTGCGCGTCCTGCTGGGCCTGTTGCCCAAAGATGCGGGGGAAATCTGCTGGCAAGGAGTAGTGGTCGAAGATCCCTCAACCTTTTTCGTTCCTCCCCGCAGTGCCTACACGCCGCAAGTGCCGCGCCTCTTCAGTGAAACGCTCAAAGAAAACATCCTCATGGGATTGCCCGAAGGAAGTGTAGATCTGGACACGGCCATCAAGGGGGCAGTCATGGAGGAAGATGTTGAGATGTTGGAGAAAGGCGTCGAAACGGCGGTGGGTCCCAGGGGAGTAAAGCTTTCGGGTGGGCAGGCTCAGCGTACAGCGGCTGCGCGGATGTTTGTGCGTGAACCCCAGTTGCTTGTCTTCGATGACCTCTCAAGTGCGCTGGATGTGGAGACGGAAGGCAGAGTATGGGAGCGCCTTTTTGAGCGTCCTGAGATCACCTGTCTGGTTGTTTCGCATAGTCGTGCGGCTTTGCGCCGTGCCGACCAGATCATCGTCCTCAAAGATGGCAAGGTCGAAGCAACCGGAACGCTTGACGAACTGCTGACAAGCAACGAAGAGATGCAAAAATTATGGTCGCAATTCAACCAATAAAAGGGCTCTGCTGCATTTATTGATTGAGTTGCGACCACAGAAGCAAAAACAAGGATTGGATAATCTGGATTATCCAATCCTCGTGTGTCTCTTTTTCTTCACAACTCCCGTGTTACGTCAACCGAGTCCTAATTTTCATAGGCTCGAAATCACTGAAGTGATCAGTAAATCGCTCCCTGTTTACCTCTGCCACCTCCATGATGACCAGGCATCAAAACCATGCACGCTCATTACACGAGCTGCAGTCAAATACGGATTGTGAGCAGACGCTCAGGGAGACCCGGTGTGCCCGCTTCCACGGGCGCTCCTAGTCAATTTGGAACACCATACCTAGTACGCGGATTGGTTTCTTCATAGGTCTCATAGAGCCTCCTCTCGAACTTACCTATGCAAGGACCGTCGCCTAGTGCCAGGGTCTCTTTGCTTCCCTGGTGTGTTCCTTGTGGGAACAATGGGATTATAACACAATGTGGGTGAGATGTCAATGCAAGGGTGCTAAAAATCGAGAAATTTTATCACAAAATGTCACGTATAAATGTTTGTATGTTCAGCTTTAGCGCTGCTTCAATTGTCCAGTTTTTGAAGAGGAAAAAAAGTCACATAACCGCGCTGTGCGGTTATGTGACTTTTCTTACCCCTTTTTTACCAGCCCTTGCTCTCGTCGGGAGGTCGTTCTGTATTGACCTCTCTGGTTTCCATAGGCACTGCCCCGGTATCTATATCGTTTCTGACCAGACGTTCATTCGTGGTACCAGTGATATCCTGGTCAGTTGTTGGCCTGGTGCCCATCCTCTGACTAACGTTGGGATCGTTATACATAGTCTCATTTTGCCGACCCGTTGTGGTCCCTTTCGCTGCCGCGCTGTCCGCGTGGAACAGGTAGTTAGACGAATTAGGATCGAGCGCACCGGCCGGAGCTTCGTTGACCATCTGCGCAAAATGGTTCATGTCATTCTGCAATGCTTGCTCAAAGCGGTGGCCTACTCCTGCCTTCTCACCTATGTCACCAAGTACGCCAGCAGGCGGATTGTAGTTGACATAGACATCAACTCTGGTCTGATTGGTGCCTATAGGCTCGAAGGTGACCTTACCGAAGTTTTCGAGTCCACTCGTTGAGCGCCAGCCAACCTCATGATCTGGAACCCAATGTTCGTTCACCGCATCCCACTCGTGACGACCTGTTACATCGGCAACCCAGTGGCTTCTCTGATCATCATAGTATGTAACTTCCTTGACGAAACTCATGAATTTCGGGAAGTCATTAAAATGGGTGAACATTGAGTAAACCTGGTGAACCGGTGCATTCACGGTCACTTCCGCGTGATGTGTTGCATAGTTCTTTGTCGTCATATGTATATCCCCTCCTTCAATCAACAATTTGTAACTACTAACTCTTTACTAACTAGCTGGAAAACGTGAGGTCGTCTATTACACGCTTCCAAATGCTTTTTCGTTTCCTTTTTTCGTCAACTGCCATCCAGACACGAGTGTAATTATACCATAGCGTAATAAGAAAAATTAATAAATAAAGCGCTTCAGTACAAATCTAAGCAAATTTTTATATTCTATGAATATAAACGATGAGATTACTTATAATTGAAAATAGGAGAAAATGATGCTCGTGGGACCCATATGAGATGCACTACCGATCGTCGCACCTGGGCGAAGCCAGCCGCGAGAGCGGCGTTGGTGCGCGAAATAGGGATGCACATCAAAGATTGGCAATACGCGGCGTAAAGTGCTAAAAAATCAGGTGTTTACCTCATGGAAAATCCTGTGCTTTCCCTATATCCATAAGCTTGCATTTGTCGCTATGCTCTAAACTAGAAAAATTGTGATGCTAATGTGATATCCCTCGCAGGTTCTCCATCGCGTCGTTGCAGATGCTTGTTTTATGGGCGTCAATGGGGAATGGCTGTTAACATAATAATGGGGGCAGAACATAGAAGGGGTATAATACAATGCTTGACAAGCGAGTAAAATTTCTAGCATTTGTGCTGATGCTCTTAGCATGCTTCAGCGTGTTGCTGGTTGCCTGTGGGCGTTCTGGGAGCACGCCGGATGCTTCGGCTAGTGGTAGCAGTAATGGGGGTCCTACGGTTCATATGAATGATAGCAATTTTGCGCAGCCAAGCGTTACCATCAGCAAAGGTAGCAGTCTTACGCTGGTAGATGATTCGGCTGTCGTTCATATCATTACCAATGGTACCTGGGATAATGGGATGCAGAATCCTAAAAAGGAAGCTGGCGCTCCCACAGTAAATGAGTATTTCCAGGGGAATGATACAAAGACAGTTGGGCCCTTTAATACTGCTGGGACCTTTCAACTCTACTGTACAGTTCATCCTGGTATGAATCT
>Ga0070741_10012303_pt1 | contig 15507 bp, 18 predicted proteins | sample Coa_R1_4_FD_66440 | JGI IMG/M metagenome (GOLD analysis project Ga0070741, IMG submission 66440) | Surface soil microbial communities from Centralia Pennsylvania, which are recovering from an underground coalmine fire - Coalmine... | ecosystem: Environmental > Terrestrial > Soil > Unclassified ... | reverse complement strand
CCTCTGAATTCAAGGCGATTGTCCCGAGCACTGCGAGCATGGATTCGTTGACCAGCATGAAGGTTTTCTGCGCCGTCGTCGACAACGGCAGCTTCGCCGCCGCCGCCGGCAAGCTGCGGCTGTCGCGCGCCATGGTGACCAAGCACGTGATGAACCTCGAGAACCATCTCAACATCCGGCTTCTCAACCGCACCACGCGGCGCCTGTCGCTCACCGAAAGCGGCGCCGGCTACTACGAGCGCTGCACGCAGATCCTGAACGAGCTCGAGGAGGCCGAGGCGCAGGCGCGCCAGGCGAGCGCCGAGCCGCGCGGCACGCTGCGCATCAACGCGCCCTACAGCTTCGCGACCGCGCACGTCGCGCCCTTCCTTCCGGAGTTCCTGGCGTCGCACCCCGATCTCAAGCTCGATCTCACGATGAACGACCGCTTCGTCGATCTCGTCGAGGAGGGATTCGACGTCGCGGTGCGCATCGCCGCGACGCTGCCCGAATCGTCGCTCGTCGCGCGCAAGCTCGCGCCGTGTCGCATGGTGGTGTGCGGCTCGCCGGAATACTTCCAGCATCACGGCACGCCGCGCAGTCCGGCGGACCTCGAGCGGCACAACTGCCTCGCGTATTCGTTCTGCGCGAGCCAGGGCGCCTGGATGTTCGGCTGCGCCGACGGGCGCCGGCACGCCGTCAAGTCGAACGGCAGCATCCGGGCGAACAGCGGCGATGCGCTGCGCGCCGCGGCACTCGGGGGCATCGGCGTCGTGCTGCTGCCGACGTTCGCGGTCGGGCAGGAGCTCGAGGACGGCCGCCTGCAGGCGGTGCTCGCCGATTGCGAAACGCCCGAATCGGCGATCTACGCGGTGTACCCGAGCCGTCGGCACCTGTCGGCGAAGGTCCGCGCCTTCGTCGATTTTCTCGGACGCAAATACGGCCCGGATCCGTACTGGGACCACTGGCGCCGCTCGCTCGAGGAGGACAAGAAAACGGCGCCGCACGAGGGGGAGCCCTCGCGGGCGCCGGAGTCTGCATCGGCCGGGCTCGGTTAGCCGAGCACCGGCCGCGCCCTTCAGCTGGCGTCAGGGAGGAGAGACGCCGCCGAATTGCTTGTAGTAGAACTCGTCGCCGATATGGCCCGATGCGGGCCGATCGCTGTAAGGCGACGGGACGCTGCCGGGCTGGCGCGCCGCGGCGAAGCCGTAATGAACCTGGCTCTCGAAGGGCTGCGGCTCGGGCGCCGCGGCCACGACGGTGTTCGGCTCGACCACGACCGCGCTCGAGTCGGGCGAAACGACGGTCGTCGTCCCCGACGTCACGGGCCGATCCACGATCACGGTGTCCTGCGCGAACGCCGCGGGGTCGAACGCGAGAGTCCCGAGGACCGCGCTCCCGGCGAAAATCATTGCGAGCTTACGCTTCATAGTTCGATACGCTCCTTTCCAAAAATGAGAAGACCGCGTTTCGCGACCTCGTACCTGTTCGTAACCGCGGCGCAGCAAAGATTCGAAGCCCCGGGGAAATGCTCCGTTCACTCCGCATCAACAGTTCAGGAAGGACGGGCCTTTCGGCGTCCGCTTTACGGCTCCGTTAGAATCGGACCATGGTCGACGACATCCCTTCGCTGCGCCGGATACTGAAGACCACGCGCGTCATTGCCATGGTGGGCCTCTCGGCGAGCTGGTACCGGCCCAGCTATTTCGCCGCGAAATACCTGATCGAGCACGGCTACACCGTCATCCCGGTGAACCCCGGGCAGTCGCAGATCCTCGGACAGAAGTGCTACAAGTCGGTGCGCGAGGCGGCGGAGAAGTCCGGCCAGCGCATCGACATGGTCGACTGCTTCCGCAAGACGGAGGACATCATGCCGATCGCCGAGGAAGCGATCGCGGTCGGCGCCAAGGTGCTGTGGCAGCAGCTCGGCGTGATCAACCTCGAAGCCGCGAAAAAGGCGGAGGCCGCGGGCCTCGAGGCCGTGATCGACCGCTGCGTGAAGATCGAGCACGGGCGCCTGTTCGGCGGGCTGAACTGGTGCGGCGTGAACACGCGCGTGATCTCCGCGAAGCGTCCGCAGTGGCTGCCCTACTGAGCACGGCGCGCTAGCCATGGCGGACCGCAAGTTCGGCATCGAGACGCTCGCGCTGCACGCCGGGCAGATCCCCGACCCCGCGACCGGCGCGCGCGCCGTGCCGCTCTACCAGACGACCTCCTACGTCTTCGACTCGGCCGATCACGCGGCGAGCCTGTTCAACCTGCAGACCTTCGGCAATGTCTATACGCGGCTGTCGAACCCGACCACCGCGGTGTTCGAGGAGCGCATGGCGGCCCTCGAGGGCGGCCGCGCCGCGCTCGCGACCGCGACCGGGCAGTCGGCGGAGATGACCGCGATCCTCACGCTTTGCGAGGCGGGCGATCACATCGTCTCGGCCGCGACGCTCTACGGCGGGACTTACACGCTGCTCGAGGTGAACCTGCGCAAGCTCGGGATCGAGACGACGTTCGTGAACCCGGACGATCCCGAGAACTTCCGCCGCGCGCTGACGCCGAGGACCAAGCTCGTCTACTGCGAGACGCTCGGCAATCCGCTCATCAACATCGTCGACCTCGAGGCGGTCGGGCGCATCGCGCGCGAGGCGGGCGTCCCGCTCGTGGTCGACAACACCGTGCCGTCGCCCGCGCTTTGCCGGCCCTTCGAATGGGGCGCCGACATCATCGTGCATTCGGCGACCAAGTACATCGGCGGTCACGGCACCACCATGGGCGGCGTCGTGGTCGAGTCGGGCAAGTTTCCCTGGGGCAACGGCAAGTTCCCGGGCATGACCGAGCCCTCGCGCGGCTACCACGGCGTCATCTTCCACGAGACCTTCGGCGACTTCGGCTACACCATGAAGGCGCGCATGGAGACGCTGCGCACCTTCGGGCCGTCGATCTCGCCGTTCAACGCCTGGATGCTGCTGCAGGGCCTCGAGACGCTGCCGGTGCGCATGGAGAAGCATTGCGCCAACGCGCTCGCGGTCGCGAAGTTCCTGCAGGGCCACCGCGGCGTGTCCTGGGTCAATTACCCCGGGCTCGAGAGCAACAAGTATCACGCGCTCGCGAAGAAGTACCTCCCCAAAGGCGCGAGCGGGCTGCTCAACTTCGGCGTGAAGGGCGGCGCGCGGGCGGGCGAGAAGTTCATCGAGGCGGCGACCTTCATGAGCCACCTCGCCAACATCGGCGACGCCAAGACGCTCATCATCCACCCCGCGTCGACCACGCACCGCCAGATGTCGGAGGAGGAGCAGGCCAAAGCCGGGGTGACGCCCGACATGATCCGGATCTCGGTCGGCCTGGAGACGCTGGACGACATCCTCTGGGACATAGACAATGCGCTCTCCGCAGCGGCCAAGGCCTGAACGACATGCTCCAGAGAATTCGCGGTTCTTCGAAAAGCTCGCTCGACTGCACCTCGCCCTACCCGACGCGCCGCCGCCCGACGCTCGCGCGCAACGTCGTCTCCACCTCGCAGCCGCTCGCCGCGCAGGCGGGGCTGCGCATGCTGCTCGCGGGCGGCAACGCGGTCGATGCGGCGCTCGCGGCCGCCATGACGCTCACGGTGGTCGAGCCGATCTCCAACGGCATCGGCTCGGACGCGTTCGCGATCGTGTGGGACGGCGCGAAGCTGCACGGGCTGAACGCCTCGGGGCGCTCGCCCGCGGCGTGGACGCCCGAGTACTTCTCCGGCAAGACGACGGTGCCGCAGCGCGGCTGGAACAGCGTCACCGTGCCGGGCTGTGTCGCCGCGTGGCGCGACCTTTCGCAGCGCTTCGGCAAGCTGCCGTTCGAGCGCCTGTTCGGCCCGGCCGTCGAGTACGCGCGCTCGGGCTACCCGGTCTCGCCCTTCATCGCCGAGCGCTGGGACCTGCAGTGCGCGGAGCTGAAGGTGCACCCGGGATTCGCCGAGGCCTTCATGCCCGCGGGGCGCGCGCCCCGCGCGGGGGAGGTGTTCCGGTTCCCCGACCAGGCGGCGACGCTGGAGAAGATCGCGGCGACGCGCGGCGACGCGTTCTACCGCGGCGAGATCGCCGAGCGCATCGCGGCCCACGCCAAGGCGAACGGCGGCGCGATGACGCGCGAGGATCTCGGCGCGCACGAGAACGACTGGGTCGAGCCGCTCTCCATGGACTACCGCGGCCTCACCGTGCACGAGATGCCGCCGAACGGCCAGGGGATCGTATGCCTGATGGCGCTCGGCATCCTCTCCTACTTCGACGTCGCCGACCACCCGGTCGACTCCGCCGACAGCGTCCACCTGCAGATCGAGGCGGTGAAGCTCGCCTTCGCCGACGCCTACCGCCACGTCGCCGATCCGCGCGCGATGGAGCTCGCGCCGCAGCGCCTGCTCGATCCCGGCTACCTCGCCTCGCGCGCGAAGCTGATCGACCGCCGGCGCGCCCAGAACTTCGGCCACGGCACGCCGCCGCGCGGCGGCACGGTGTACCTCACCGCGGCCGACGCGGGCGGCATGATGGTCTCGATGATCCAGTCCAACTACATGGGCTTCGGATCGGGCGTCGTCGTGCCGGGGATCGGCGTCAGCCTGCAGAACCGCGGCGCCGGCTTCGTGCTGACGCCCGGGCATCCCAACCGGGTCGCGCCGCGCAAGCGCCCGTTCCAGACCATCATCCCCGGATTCATCAGCAGGAACGGCGCGCCGCTCATGAGCTTCGGACTGATGGGCGGCAGCATGCAGCCGCAGGGACACACGCAGCTCGTGGTGCGCATGGCCGACTACGGCCAGGGCCCGCAGGGCGCGATCGACGGCCCGCGCTTCCGCATCGTGCAGGGCCTCGACGTGAACTTCGAGCCCGAGTTTCCGAAGGCCACGCTCGCCGAGCTCGCCGCGCGCGGCCACCACGTGGTCGAGCTGCCCGCGGGCTACATGGACTTCGGCTGCTCGCAGATCGCGCACCGGCTCGAGGACGGCTACCTCGCCGCCTCGGACGCGCGCCGCGACTCGCTCGCCGTGGGCTTCTGACATGCTGAAGCTCTTCAATCCCAAGGCGGGCCCCGCTCCCAACGGCCCGTATTCGCACGGCGTGATCGTCCCCGCGAACGCGCGCTGGCTCTACGTCGCCGGCCAGACCGGCACGCGCAAGGACGGCTCGATCCCGCAGACGGTCGAGGAGCAGACCGAGGTGGTGTGGCAGAACATCCTCGCCGTGCTCGCCGAAGGCGGCATGGGCGTCGAGGATATCGTCAAGGTGACCTCGTTCCTCGTGCGCAAGGAGGACTACGCGAAGTTCGCGCCGGTGCGCGCGAAATATCTCGGCGCCCATCGGCCGGCGTCGACCTTCCTGGTGGTGTCGGCCCTCGCCCGGCCGGAATTCCTGGTCGAGGTCGAGGCGGTCGCGGCAAAGGCGTAGCGATGCTGAAGCTCTGGGGCCGCGTCAACTCGATCAACGTGCAGAAGGTGCTGTGGGCGCTCGAGGAGCTGCGGGTCGCGTACGAGCGGGTCGACGCCGGGCTGCAGTTCGGCGTGGTCAACGAGCCCTTCTACCGCAAGATGAATCCGAACGGCCGCGTCCCGACGATCCAGGACGAGGGCCTGGTGCTCTGGGAGTCGAACGCGATCGTGCGCTACCTCGCCGCGAAGCACGGGCAAGGCTCGCTCTGGCCGACCGACCTGCGGACGCGCGCCGACGCCGACCGCTGGATGGACTGGTGCACGAGCACGCTCGCGCCCGCGATGACGCCGGTGTTCTGGGGGCTGGTGCGCACGCCGCCCGAGAAGCGCGACGCGGCGAAGATCGCGGCCGGCGTCGAGCAGTGCGCCAAGGCGCTGGAGCTCTTCGACGGCTGTCTCGCGGACCGCGAATATGTCGCCGGAAAGAGCTTCACCATGGGCGACATCCCGGTCGGGACCTTCGTCCACCGCTGGTACGCGCTGCCGCTCGAGCGGCCACGTGCGCCGAATGTCGAGGCGTACTACGCGCGATTGAAGGCTCGCCCCGCGTATGCCAAGCACGTCGCGAAGCCGCTGAGCTGAACCTGAGCTAGAACGTCAGCCCGCGGCGTCGGCCGAGATCGGCGGCCCGCCCAGCCGCGCGCGGCGCTCCCCGGGCGGCAGATCGGCGATCTTGCGCACGTCGGCGTAGAAGCGCTCCAGGTCGCCGCCGTCGGCGACGATCATCGCGTGGAACGCGGGCACGAGCTCGGTGTACGCGGCGATGGAGGCGAGCAGAGCGTTGTTCGGGCCCCGGGCGAACAGGCGGTCGTAGCCGGAGAAGCCGCCCCAGGATCTCTTGAGCGCCTCGTAGTCCTCGCGCATCTCCTGGAACAGGCGCGCCTTGCCGGCGCGCTTCTCCTCGGCCGCGCCCGAGCCGCGGTAGAAGGCGTCGAGGCGGTTGCGGTACTCGAGCACGAGCGCGAACACCTGCCGGCGCCGCTCGGCCGCCGCCTCGTACGCCGCGCGCTGCGCGGGCGTCCCGTGAGCGGCCAGCCAGCGGCGCACACCCTCCTCCTCGACCGAGACCGCGAACGACTCGTTGAACATCGTGTCGTTCCTGACGTACACCACCTGGTGCGCGAGCTCGTGGAAGATGAGGCGCGCGAGCTCGGCGTCGGGGTAGCGGATGAAGGTCGAGAGCACCGGGTCGTCGAAGTAGCCGAGCGTCGAGTACGCGGGCACGCCGCCCGAGTAGACGTCGTAGCCCTGCGCCGCCATGTCGTCGGCGTAGCGCCGCGCCGCGTCCTCGGAGTAGTAGCCGCGGTAGGCGACGCAGCCGGCGAAGGGGAAGCACGACTCGACCGGCTTCACCGAGAATTCCGGCGTCACGAACACGTTCCAGATCACGTACGGCCGGCCGATGTCGGCGTAGCGCCGGAAGCTGCCGTTGTCGGGCAGCTTCAGCTCGCGGCTCGCGAAGTCCCGGATCGCGACCACCTGCTCGAGGCGCTCGCGCAGCGCCTCGGGCGTCTTCGGCTCGTGCACGGCCTCGTCGATCGGAACCGACAGCCGCATCAGCTCGAGGTGCCCGCCGACGGCCTGCGCGTAGTAGGCGAGCGTGCCGCAGCCCGAGACGACGAGCGCGAGCGCGGCGAGCGCGAGGGCGCGCCTCATCGCGCGAACCGCCCTTCGCGCAGGAAGGCCGCGGCGTGACGCGCGACCTGGGCGGAGATCAGCATGGCGCTGTGGCTGACGGGGAGCGTCACGTGGTCGCGCATGCCCGGGAGCCGCGTCTCCTCGAGGCAGACGACGCCGTCGCTCGGATGCGGCAGTCGCACCAGCAGCCGCGCCAGGCCGAACGGCCGCGTGCCGGCGACGACGCCGACCTCGAAGCGCGCGTCGAGCGACGTGTCGAGCGGCGGCCGCCACGCGGACGCGCTCGCGCCGAGCAGGAACGCCGCCTTGCTCCCGAGGCGTTCGGCCATCAGGCACCCGGACACCGGGGCGCCGAGCAGCACCGCGCGCCGCACACGCGGGTCGGGCGCGCGCTGCAGGTAGCGCAGGATGACGAGGCCTCCGAGGCTGTGCCCGGCGAGATGCACGCGCTCGCCCTCGGTTGCGGCGACGCGGCGCGCGAGACGCGTCACGTGCTGCTCGAGCGTCTCGCTCGCCGAGCGATAACCCATCGCCGACGCGCGGAATCCGGCCCGGCCGAGCGCGTGCACGAGGTAATGCATGGCGAAGCGGTTCATCCAGAGCCCGTGCAGCAAGACCACCGGCTCGCTCGCGCGCTCGGGTCGGCCTTCACGTTGCACGGCGCGCGGTCCGCGTCTCGGGCAGGAGCAGCCATGCCGCGTTCACCAGGGGAAGGAGGATGATCGGCACGAAGCCGTAGCCGTAGCTGCCGGTCGCGGCGACGATGGTCCCGAAAATCGGAGGCCCGAGCAGGCCGCCCGAGAAGGTGAAGAACTGCGTGCCGCCGGTCACCGTCGCGATCCGGCCCTCGGGCGCGAGGCGCGCGACCTCCGCGAGGTACACGCCGTTCCAGCCGACCGCGGTCGCGCCGTAGAGCGTGCACGCGGCGAGCACCACCGCGACCGGCCAGCCCGGGTCGAAGAGGATCGCGGCGACGCCGCACAGCGACATCGCGATCCCGAGCAGCGCGAGCAGCCGCCGCGGCGCGACGAGCCGGTCGGCGAGCGTGCCCCAGCCGACGCGCGCGGCGACACCCGCGAGCTGGGAGACCGCGAAGACCGAGCCCGCGGTCACGAGCGAATAGCCCAGGCCGAGCTTCAGATACGAGATCAGGTAGGTGAGAAAGCTGGTCTGCACGCACGAGTACACGCCCGAGGTGACCGCGAGCGCGAGCACCGGGCGGTCGCCCCAGACCTCGGCGATCGGCGCCACGATGCTGCGCAGGCGCAGCGGATGCCGGGCCCGCGCCTTGGCGTCGAGGCCCGCGTCGTAGCGCGCCCGGAAAGGCGCGATCGCAGGCGCGACGCATGCGCTCGCGAGCGCGAGCACGGCGAGCGCGTGCCGCCAATCGGTCCGGAGCAAGAGCAGCGGCAGCAGCACGCCCGCGGCCGCCGCGCCCAGCGGAACGCCGGTCTGCTTGATCGAGAAGATCATGCCCCGCATGCGCGCGGGCGCCGCGGCGGCGAGTATGGTCGAGCTCGCCGGATTCACGAAGCCGTGCGCGGCGCCGAAGAGCACGGCGCACGACAGGACCGGCACCAGGCTTCCGGCCGACCCGGCCGCGAGGCCGGCGGCGACGCACACCGCGGCGGCCTGGAACATGCGCACCGGGCCGTAGCGCCCGACGAGCGTGCCGCAGGCGAGGCCGGCGAACATCGCGGCGAGGAACGCCATCCCGGACCACAGGCCGACGCGCGCCGGATCGACTCCGAGATCGGCGGCCGCGACCGGCGCGAGCACCGGCGGCACCGCGAGCGCCATCGCGGTCAGCGACTGCACGACCACCGTCATGGCGACGGTGAGGGCGAGCTGCGAAGAGGTGAGGGCGGGCGCGGCCGGGTTCACGCGGTCGTCTCGAGGAGGCGCCCCGGAGACGGACGCGCCGCGGTGCGCGGGCGCGGCGCTACTGCGACGCGCGCTGGATCTCGTAGTGCAGCGTCGCGGCGCGCTCGCCCGCGTTGGTCCAGACGAGGCAATAGTCCGAGGTCTTCTTGGCGACGAAGTTGCCGGCCGCGTCCTCGACGCGAGTTCGCGCGATATGTACGATCTCCTTCTCCTCCTGGTGCGAGAGCTTGAAGTCCAGGGGACCGTCCGCGTTGAACCGGTAATACAGCACCTGCGCGTTGACCAGCTTGAAGCATTCCTTCTGGGCCTCCGACTTCACCAGCGTCTTCGTCACCACCTTGGCCGCCTCGGGCTGGCCGGCCGCCTCGGGCTGAGCGTCCTGCGCGCGCGCGCACGGCGCTGCCGCAACGGCGAGCGCGAGGGCAGCCGCGATCAGCCTCACGTTCATTTCGCCCCCTTCGCGTCGTTGCCGCGCGCGCGCAGCCGCTGGAAGGCGGCCGATTCCGCCTCGTAGTTTTTGCGCGACTCGCTCTCCGCGGCGCGCGCCCGGGCGAGCTCGGCGCGCGCTTTCTCCACGCGGGATTTGCTGTCCTCGTACCGTCTCTGGGCCGGGCCGTGCTCGGCCTCGGCGTCCCTCAGGCCCTGCTCGGCGTCCTTCACGCGGTGCGAAGCGCGCTCGGCGCCCTGCCGCGAGAACTCGACGCGCTGCTGCGCCTCGGTATAGGGATCGGCGCGGCGTTGCCGCTCCTCCACGGGCGCCTGGGCGACGACGGGCGGGGCGACGAGGATCGCCAGCAGCAGCAGCCCGTGATGGCACAGCGCGTTTCGTGGCACGGACGAATTTTACACCAGTCGCGGGGTCGTATCCCCGTATCGTTCGCGGAAAGCCGCGATGGCTCCTTCGGTGACGTGTTTCGTGCGCGGGTCCGACGTCCTCGGCGAATGTCCGGTCTGGGACGACCGGAGCTGCGTCCTGCGCTGGGTCGACATCGGCGCGCCGGCGCTCAAGCGCTGCGACGCCTCGGGCTCGGACGTGCGCGCCCTGCCGCTGCCCGAGCCGGCGGGCAGCTACGCGCTGCGCGAGTCTTCCGCCGGGCTGCTCGCGGCGATGCGCTCGGGGCTGTACTTCCTCGATCCCGACACGGGCGAGCGGCGCCTGCTCGCGCGGCCCGAGGCCGACCTGCCGGGCAACCGCTTCAACGACGGCCGCTGCGACCGCGCCGGGCGCTTCTGGGCCGGGACGATGAGCCTCGACGAGCGCACGCCTTCGGGCTCGCTGTACCGCGTCGATCCCGACGGGCGCTGCGCGCGCGTGCGCTCGGGCGTCACGATCCCGAACAGCATCGCCTGGAGCCCCGACGGGCGCACGCTCTACTTCGCCGACACGCCGCGCCTGCGCATCTGGGCGCTCGAGTGCGATCCGGGCACGGGCGCGGTCGTGGGCGAGCGCGTGTTCGCCGAGTCGCCCGGCGCCGGCGGCGGCCCCGACGGCTCGTGCGTCGACGCCGACGGCTGCCTGTGGAACGCCGAATACGGCCGCGCGCGGCTCGTGCGCTACACGCCGCGCGGCAGGATCGACCGCGTCGTGGCGATGCCCGTGTCGAACCCGACGTGCTGCTGCTTCGGCGGGACGCGCCTCGACACGCTGTTCGTGACCTCGGCGGCGCAGCGCCTCGACGCGGCCGAGCTCGCGCGGCAGCCGCTCGCCGGGTCGGTCCTCGCCCTGGTCCCCGGCGTGCTCGGCCTTCCCGAATCGCGCTTCGCCGGCTGAGGGCGTTGACGCGCGCGCGGCGGGTGACCTATCGTGTGCGCGGAACACGCATGACGCCGAATCGCCGCATCCTTCTCGCGGGCCTCGCCGCGGCCGCTCTGCTCGCGCTGGCGCCCGCCCGCGCGCAGAGCATCGACGCCGCCCGGGCGGAGCGCGAGGTCGTCTGGTATACCGCGATGACGACGACCGACGCCGAGCCCCTGCGCAAGGCGCTGCAGGCGCGCTATCCGTTCCTCCAGGTCACGATCCTGCGCCAGCCCGGGGAGAAGATCCGCACGCGCATCCTGACCGAGGCGCGCGCCGGCAAGCAGCTCTGGGACGTCGTCTCGTTCAATCATCTCGACATGGACGCGCTCGACCGCGAAGGGCTGCTCGCCGCGTACGCGTCGCCGCAGACGCGCTCGGGCTTCCCGCCCGGGGCTGTCGATCCGCGCGGCCACTGGGCGGCGATCTATGTGCGGCAGTTCGTCATCGGCTACAACCTGCGCGCGGTGCCTCCGGGACAGGCGCCGAGGAGCTGGCAGGACCTGCTCGAGCCGCGCTGGAAGGGCAGGTTCGCGATGGACGAGGACGACAGCGAGTGGTACGCCGCGATGCTCGATTACCTCGGGCGCGACCGCGGAACCGCGTTCATGCAGGCGCTCGCGCGCCAGCAGCCGCAGCTGCGGCGCGGGCACAGCCTGCTGTCGAAGCTGCTCGTCGCGGGCGACTTCCCGCTCGCGCTCGTGCACGCGGCCGAGGTCGAGGAGTCGAAGAAGACCGGCGCGCCCGTGGACTGGGTGCGCAGCCTCGACCCGATCATCACGTCGCCGAGCCAGGTCGCGGTCGCGGCCGGCGCGCCGCACCCGAACGCCGCGCGGCTGCTCGTCGATCTGCTGCTCTCGGTCGAGGGCCAGACGATCATCCGCTCGCGCGGCCGGGTGCCGGCGCGCACCGACCTTCCCGGCGCGGGACCCGACGAGAGCCGGCTCAAGATCCACTACGTCGACCCGAAGCTCGCGCGCGTGCGCGACCGCAGCGAGCGCGAGTTCCGCGACATCTTCCTGAAAGCCCGTTGACCATGTCCGCAAGGATCAGGCACATCGCCATCGTGAGCGAGCAGTACGCGCTCGAGGGCCGCTTCTACGAGGCGATCTTCGGCATGCGCTCGGCTTCCGACACGCGGCCCGAGCGCGCGGTGACCGTGAGCGACGGCTATGTCGGGCTGAACATCAACCCGCGCAAGGCGGGCCGCGGCGCGGGCCTCGACCACTTCGGCCTCGAGGTGGACGACGCCGAAGCCGTGCGCGCGCGACTGCGCGAGCGCTACCCCGCCGTCCAGGTGCTCGCGCGGCCGAGCACGCGCCCGTTCGCGGGCGTCAGCACCCACGATCCCGACGGCAACCTGTTCGATCTCTCGCAGCGGACCATGGAGAACCGGGCCTCGGTCTACGTCGAGGCCGAGCGCGAGCAGCGGCGCACGATCAGCCATATCGCGATCCGCACGCTGCACCCCGAGCGCAGCGCCGAGTTCTACGCCGACGTGTTCGGCCTCGAGCCGTCGGCGAAGCAAGCGGCCGACGGCAGCTTCGCGCTCAGCGACGGCCGCGTCGCGCTGGTGCTGATGCCCTGGAGCATCCTCGATTATCACGGCGGGGGCATCGCGCGTCCGGGCCCCGACCACATCGGGTTCAAGGTCGAGAGCATCGCCGCGCTCAAGGAGCACATCGCCAAGGTCGGCGACAACAATCCGCACCTGCGCCCGCTGCCGGTCGGCGCCGGGTCGGAAGGCGAGGCGCGCCTCAAGCTCTTCGCCTCCTGCCCGCACGGGCGCTACCACCTCGCCGACCCGGACGGCGTCCTGATCGACGTGGCGGAGCGATGAGCGCGGCCGCGCCCGCGGACCGCTACGTCGAGGTCGCAGGGCTGCGCACCCGGTACATCGAGCGCGGCGCCGGCCCGGCGGTGCTGCTCCTGCACGGCGCGTCACTCGGCTCGTCGGCCGACGTCTGGACGCGCAACCTCGACGCGCTCGCGGCGCACGGCCTGCGGGTCGTCGCCTTCGACCAGCCGGGGTTCGGTCTGAGCGAGGCGCGCGACGATCACTCGGTCGGCTTCCGCACGCGCTTCGTGCCGGCCTTCATGGACGCGCTCGGCCTCGAGCGCGCGCATCTGGTCGGGCACTCGCAGTCGGGACGCTTCGCCGTGAGCCTCGCGCTGTCGCAGCCCGAGCGCGTCGGGCGCGCGGTGGTCGTCGCGACCGGGAGCCTGCTCCCGCCGCTTCCCGGAGCGGCGGCGCAGGGCGAAGGCGACGAGGGCGAGGCCGCGGAGCCGACGCTCGAGGACACGCGCGCGGCGCTCGAGGCCACGGTGTTCCGGCGCGAGCTGATCACGCCCGACGTGGTCGCGCTGCGCCACCGCATGAGCACGGGGAAGAACTTCCGCGCGTTCCTCGCGCGCCGCCGGGCGCGCGGCGGCGAGAACAAGGGCTCCGCGCCGCTATGGCAGCGGCTGGGCGAGGTTCGAGTCCCGATGCGCCTGATCTACGGCGCGGACGACCGCGGCGACTGCGCGCGGCGGGCGCGGCTCGCGCTCGAGCGCTTCCCCGGGCTCGACCTGCACCTCATCGAGCGCTGCAAGCACCTCGTGCACTGGGACGCGCCCGAGCGCTTCGCCGAGCTGGCCGGGCGGTTCCTCGCGTCCTAGGCGGCGCGCGTCACTCGACCTTCGCGCCCGAAGCCTTCACCACCTTGCCCCACTTGGCGATCTCGTTGTGGATGAACTCGCCGAACTGCTCGGGGGTCCAGGCGCTCGCGACCGCGCCCTGCTGGGCGAGCTTCTCCTTCACGTCGGCGTGCGCGAGCGCCTTGTTGACCTCGCTGTTCATGCGCATCACCACGTTCCTCGGCGTGCCCTTGGGCATCAGCATGCCGAACCACGCCGTCGCTTCGTAGCCCGCGACGCCGGCCTCCTGCATCGTCGGCACGTCGGGCAGCTCGGGGTAGCGCGTGGTCGTGGTCACCGCGAGCGCCCTCAGCTTGCCGCTCTTGATGTAGCCGATCGACGAGGTGAGGTTGTCGAACATGACGTCGACCTCGCCGCCGAGCATGCCGGCGAGCGCCGGGCCGCTGCCCTTGTACGGCACGTGGACCATCTTCACGCCGGTGAGCATCATGAACATCTCGGCCGACATGTGGATCGACGTGCCGCTGCCCGAGGACGCGAAGTTGATCTTGCCCGGCCTCGACTTCGCCAGCGCGATGAACTCGGCGACCGATTTCGCCGGCACCGAGGGATTCACCTCCATGACGTTCGGCACGAGGGCGATCATCGCGACCGGCGCCAGGTCCTTCTCGAGATCGTAGTTCAGCTTCGCGTACAGCGTCTGGCTGATCGACTGCGCCACGGTGCACTGCAGGATCGTGTAGCCGTCGGGCGCCGACTTGGCGACCACCTCGCTGCCGACGTTGCCCGCGGCGCCGGGCCGGTTCTCGACGATGACGGGCTGCCCGAGCGGGCCCGTGATCTTGTCGGCGATGATGCGCGCCGTGATGTCGGTCGCGCCCGCGGGCGGGAACGGCACGAGGTAGTGTATGGGCTTGCTCGGCCAGGCTTGGCCGAGCGCCGCGCCCGATGCCAGCGCCGCGCAAAGGAAGACGGCCGCGTTTCGTGCTCTCATGGATCCTCCTCCAGAAAGTCGGCTTATTCTACGTAAATCCCTTGCCAAGCGGCGGAATCTGCGGCAGCCTGCGCGGGACGCTTCCCAGAAAGCGAGGGAGACATGTTCAAGAACTACTTCGTCCAGACGCTGCTCATCCCGTCGGTGGTCGAGTTTTTTCTCCTGGTCGGCATCGTCGGCGTGGGGGTCGGTATCGGCCTGATCGTTTGGAAGGAGCCGACCCTGCGTATTCTCGCGGCCCTGAACCGATGGGTGTCCACCCGGCGCTGGCTCAGGTCCGCCGAGATCCCGCGCGACACGAGCTCGGGCGTCCAGCGCTACCGTGTCCTGATCGGCCTGTTCTTCGTCCTGGCCGCGGCGTATTCGCTGTTCGGCCTGCTCGCGCGATTCAACACGCAAGCGGTCGTGCCCGCGAACAGCCTCGGCGGCTGGACCCCGGCCGCGCACTGGCTGCTCGACAGCGTGCGGTGGTTCCTCGTGGTCGGCAGCATCGCGGCGGCGGTGGTGGGCGCGCTGCTCGTCCTCATGCCGGAAACGCTGCGCAGGCTCGAGACGCGCGCGAACGCGTGGCACTCGTCGCGCAAGGCCCTCGGCGGGGTCGCCGACGCGATGTATATGCCGCTCGACAAGTGGGTCGAGCACTATCCGAGGCTGGCGGGCGCCGTCATCGCCGCGGGCGCCTTCGCGATCGCCATCGGATCGGTCATGGTGCTCGCGCGGCTGAAGTAGCCCCGCGCCGGACGTGGCAGAATGCCGCCATCGGAATGCTCCCCGAGGCGGCGATGAAACCCATATCGGAAGCTTGGCAACAGTTCAGGCATGAGCTCGAGCACTGGAGCGGCGAGCTGAACGCCGAGCTGCGCGCGTATCCCGGGCCGATCGCGCGCTGCGACGAGCAGCTCGGGGGTCTGGTCGAGCAGCGCCGCCGCGCCGCGCTCGCGGCCAACTTGGCCTCGGAGATCGACGGCTGCGTGACGCGGCTGGACGAGCTGATGGAGCTGCTCGGACCCGACGCCGAGATGGCCGGCGCCTTCCGCGAGCGCCTGCTCGGCGCGCTGAGCCGCGCCGTCGACTCGGCTTAGTGGGCCCGCCTGGATTCGAACCAGGGACCAAAGGATTATGAGT
>Ga0070741_10012302_pt1 | contig 15508 bp, 11 predicted proteins | sample Coa_R1_4_FD_66440 | JGI IMG/M metagenome (GOLD analysis project Ga0070741, IMG submission 66440) | Surface soil microbial communities from Centralia Pennsylvania, which are recovering from an underground coalmine fire - Coalmine... | ecosystem: Environmental > Terrestrial > Soil > Unclassified ... | reverse complement strand
AGTGGTGGACCCAGAACGAGGGGGTGGGGACTTCTACCTGGCCACCAGCGGGGACCTCACCTGGCCACCACCGGGGACCTCACTGGCCACCAACGGGGACTTTCGCATGGCCACGGACAGGGCTCTTTGTACTTGCCAGCGCTGTTGGACTACCAGGGATCGTGGCGAGAAGTGCGGCCACCAAGGTGGCCGCGAGCGGCGCGACAAACGACCGACGACGATGCATGAGAGGCGCTCCACAGCAGATGAACAGGGAATGAACCGAGCCGCCGGTAATTCGACGGCTGCGCCGAGCGCCCTTCGGTGTCAGCTACGGCAACGCGCCGTTTCTGTCGAACAGCACGGTTCGCGACCGCAGGTTTGTCGCCTTGGCTCACTCGCCATGGCCCGGTACACACCCGTGGCGGCCACGATCCCTCCGACCACCCTGTGAGCCCCTGCTCGTTCAGGATCCTGCACCAACCCCCGTCACAGGCCTTCATGGAGCTCGCCGAGCAGGCAGGCGATGCGTTCGGCGGTGGCCGCGTGACGTTCGGCCTCGCGGGCCCAACCTTGTTGGGCTGCTTCTGCGGCGAGGGAGAGCTCGGTGGCGTGCCGCTGGCGGAGTCGTGGGGCGTAGGCGGGGGTAGTGATGAATTTGGCGCAGGTCAGGTAGAGGTCGCATTCGCATGGTCCCTCGGTGGGGAGACGGAGGCAGTGCCCGAGCTCGAGTTCAGTCTTGAAGAAGTTGGCCTTGAGCCAGTCGACGGCCGTCGCCGAGAGGTGTCCGTTGCGGACGGCGGAAGCCGAGGGTCCGGCAATGGTGGCATCAGCCCCGAGGACGGCTTGATAGTCGGCGACTACTTCGGGATCGGCGATCTGTGCGTAGACGAGGGACATCGACACGCTGGTGTGGCCGAGGACACTCATGATCGTGTGGAGCCGGGCGCCTCGTTCGGCGAGCTGGGTCCCGACGGTGTGCCGAAATCGGTGAGCGGACACCGTTCGGCGGCCATCGGCTGTGAGCAGGCCGGCGGCGGCGCAAGCGAGGTCGAGGGGGTCGTCAAAGAGGTAGGTGACGGAGAGCACCCGTCCTCTGCGGGCGAAGAGCCGACGAGCAGCCCGGTCGAGGTGGTGACCGGGCAGGGCCCGGTCTGGTTGGGCGCGTCGGAGGGCCTGCACCTGGCGGATGGCGTCGGCTGCCTCGTCGTTCAATGGGATCATCCGCTCCGTGAAGGTCTTCCCGGCGGGGATGCGAAGGCGGGCGGTGCCGTCGGGGTAGGTGTCGAGGCAGTCGAGCTCGAGGAGCTGGATCTCCTGCCGGCGGGCGCCAGACCAGCGGGCAATGAGTAGCGCGGCGCGCTGGTAAGGGCAGGCAAGCGCTCGGATCGCCTCCATCAGCCGGGTCAGTTCGTCCGAGGGAATGAAGCGGGGAACGGGCTTCGGGATCTTGGGGAGGTCGCCGGCGATCATCAGAGGTCGGGCTGGCATGTCGGGCCATTCCCAGGCGGAACCGTCCCGGAACAACCCAAGCACGCCTTGGAGGTGGGCCCGCTTGTATGTAGTGGCGTAGGGCTGGCCGGTGCGGTGATGGCGTTGCTGGTCGAGCCAGACAGCGAAGGCGGTGCAGTCGTCCCGCGTGACCTCGACGAAGCTGGCGATGTCAGGTCGGGTGTCGACCAGCCAGTTGGTGAACCGCCGGAGGCCGGCCTCCAGGTTCTTGATCGTTCCGGGCCGGTCGAGTTGGCGGCGGGCCTTGAGATAGCGGTCGAGCGTCTCCGCCATCTGCGGCGGGAGGACAGCGCGACGGGCGGACAGCGGGAGGGGCTCCCGAGGAAGTTCGGGAAGCTGACCGGTGTGGAACAGCAGCAGCTGGAGGAGGAACAATTGAGAACCCCAGTTCCGTCGCTTGCTCGCCCAGGAGTCGTCCCCGCCGTGGAACCGCTCCCGGTCAGGGTGGCAACCGAAGCGGCCGATGGCGTCGGCGAGGCCGGCGAGCTCATCCATCGTCACGGCCGAGACGCTGGGGACGCCGGTGTGGAGCACGATTCGTGACAGGGCCCATTGCGCCGCCCGTTTCACCGTCTGGGCCCGGTAACCCAACTGCTCTCCGATTGCCGGCAGCGTGGTGTAGGCCTCGTGGAACAGCGGCTGGTCGAGGGCTTCGGCTTGGATCCAGATATTCAGGGCGGGGATGGCCAGCAGCCATTCCCAGTCGAAGGCCATCCGGCCGGTCACGCCGAGGAAGGTGAGGTAATGGCGTGCCTCATAGGACACGGGGTCGGTGACGTGGCGGGGTTGGCGGGGGCTTTCCCCAACGAGCCGTCCCACTCGTCGGATCAGAGGCTCGGCGAACCACTCCTCAAGGTCGGGGTAGCGGTCGACGAACGCCTGGCGGTCCCGCAGCTTCTTCGTCAGGTAGTCCCGGTCGCTGCTCACCGCCGTGATCAGGGCCGCGAATTCGTCCGCCGAGGCGTGCTCCCAACGGTGTCGGAGGTAATCGGCGTGGACGGGGACGGTCACGATGACGCTCCGTTCTGGCCGAGTGCCCGCCGGTAATCGGCCACGACCTGGTGATCCGACACCCGGGTGTAGACCCTGGTCGATTCCACCGAGGCGTGACCGAGCCGCCGCTGCAAGGTCAATTCCCGCATGCCGCCCTCCCACATTCTCGTGGCGTGCGTGTGCCGCAACGCGTGAGGCGTGACCCAGGGGGCGCGGATCCCGGCGCGGGTGGCGGCTCGGGAGAACAGGCGAGCCAGGGCCGAGTACGTCATCGGCTCGGCGCGTCGGGCGCCGCGGCCGCCAACGAGGAACACGAACGGCGACGTCGCCTCCGCCGGCCGCTCGTGGACGACGTAGTCACTCACCGCCGCCAAGGCTTCCGGCTCGAACAGATCAACCACTCGCTCGGCCCGCGACTTCGCCCGGACGCCGTGAGGATGGTCGTCTCGGACTCGGACGAAGACCCGGCGCCGGCCATAGGCGATGTCTTCGAGCTGGAGGCACAGCACCTCACCGGGGCGGAGCCCGCCCTGGAGCATTAGCCACACCATCGCCCGGTCGCGTCGACAGCCCAACACTTCGAGGAGCGCGCCCACCTGCTCTTCGGACAGCGGACGGGGAAGACGAACCGGCTGGCGGACGGCCAGGGTCCGCCGCTCGGACCGTTGCCGGCTGGCTCGACCCATGAACGGCCGATGCCGATCCGTCACGCGCCGCCAGCCGGGGTCCGGCCGACGTTCAATCGGGTGGCGACCATCGAACAACTCGGCGGCGATAGCCCAGTCGTAGAAGGCGCCCACACCGGTCAGGATTCGGTTCACCGTCGCTGGGGCCAATCGCGGCGAGCCCCGTTCGTCGACGGTTGCCAAGCCGAACCGCTGCACCCGGAGCTGCGCAGGCTCCGCTCGCAGGAACTCCAGCAGCTCCAGACTGGTCGCCGGACGCATCTCGGACCAGTGCACTTGCCGGGCCGACAAGAACCGCCAGAGATGAAGCAGGTCGTAGGCATAGGACGCCACGGTGTTCGGCGAACAACCCCGCGCCGATAGATGCCGTAGGAACCGACTGATGACCTCCACCGCGGCGCCGTCGTCGTCGATGACCTGGATGACCATCACGTCTTGACTTCGAACCTTCTTGACCCGCATCGTCGCCTCCCTGCCCGCCGCGGTCGGGGTCCGCAGTCCGGTCAGGCGACGATGCCGCCTAGACATCCGACTAGCAGGGACCCCCTGTCCAGATAAGGGAGTAGGCGACCGATTCGGCCTCGACCTCGGCCCGTCCCCGGCAACCAGAGCCGTTCTCGGTGCCGTCGTGGAGCAGGACATGGGCCAGTTCGTGAGCGAGCGTCTTGGCCGCCTGCGCGCCGTCCACGTCGGCCCGGACAGTCACCGTCCGGCCCCCGAAGTCAGTGACGCCGTTGGCCGGGCGGCAATCCGCACGGCGAAGAGCGAACCCGGCGGCGACCACCTGGCTCGCGAGCCGGTCCCACAGCTCGGCCGGAGCATCACCCTCCAGCAGGACAGGCCCAACCTCGGGCAGCGGCGGCCCGTCCGTCTGCGACACGTCCCAGACGTGGGCAACCGTGAACCCCCGCAGCACCCGGACAAGGCCGGGAGCTTCGGTCTCCTCGTCGCTGTCCACTGGCCGGCGGCGGGTCACGATCGGGGCGAGGATGGACACCCCTTTCTCGCCCCGGCGGACCTGACGGCCCAGCGCCTGCCAACGGCGATAGCCGGCAAGCCACGTGGCGTCCGGCCGCTGAGCCCTGATCAGCAGGCAATTGTTCGCCGAGTAGCGGTGCAGCCGGCCGGCCAGTATGAGCAGCTGCTGCCAATCCTCACCCGACACCAGGGACTCCACCGCCCTCGTCAGCCGCTCATGGGCTTCGGTCAGCCGGTCCTTGTTTGCCATGTCAACCCCCTCGGGTTCCGGGCCGGCACGGCGCCGGCACCTTCTTCCTCTCGGGAAAGCACGACGGGCGGCGGGGTCAAGGGTCAGCCGAAGGCTGAGCGAGAACCGGAGCGAAGCGGAGGCTCGCAGCGACCCTTGACCCCGACGACCGGCGGGCTACCGCACCACCACACGCCGGGAACCCGGCGGGAGGCCGACTACAGGCCGCGCCATGAGTTGCGCCCGGTTGAACGTCGAATTCGCCCCGTCGCGTCTGCGGCGCTTCGGCGCCAGTCGTCTCCAAGACACCAAGGAGGTGGATCTCATGAAGATCAGCGACTGGGGCGTGATGGTGGCGATGCCGACGCCCGGCATGGGGGTTGCCCTCCACTACGTCGAGGACTACGACGAGAACGAACCGGTCGTGTGGATGCGGGCCGCGTGCGGCTTGGAGGGCGAGGGTGTGATCCTCGACTGGTTCGACCACCTCCCGAAGACCACGAAGACCTGCAACTACTGCTTCGTGTCACTCCCCGCCCGCTGGCCGGTCCACTGACGCCGTCCGCATCGCGTTTGCGGCTGGCGGCCGCCAGTCGTCTCATCGAGCGGGCCGCCCGACCCGCACGAGGAGGCTTTCGTGGATCCCCGAATCTTGACTACGTGCGGTGGGCGACTCATCGCCAGCGCCGAGTTGGCCGACGCCTACGGCTACGACCGTGAGTGGTACGACCACGTCTTCCTGTTCAAGAACCATGGCGGCTACGAACTGCTCGTCGTCAGTCGCCATGAGCGCTATGACGACGACGGCGTACTGGCTCACGCCGACGCCCAAGTCGACGTCACGGCCCTGCCTTCGGCCCGGGCACTCGAGGACGTGGTCGCGGGTCGGTGGCCGGCCAGCAGCTTGGCCTGGTGGCGACTCCTCGCCCGGGCCCAGGAGTACGACCCCGATCTGTACCAGATCTGGATCCCCGAGCGGATGAAGCGCGACCTCGAACTCTTCAGCGTCCACGACCAGGATCTCGCCACCAAAACCGAATACGTCGGCGGTCATGCCCTCGACGCCCCCGGGCGCCGCGACGAGGACTGGCGCGAAGAGGCCGTCGCTGCCGTCGCCGACCAGCTTGGCGAACACGGCTGGCTGGTTCGACCCGGCCCGGAGCTCTCGGAGCACGTCGCGGCACGCCGGATCCTCCCGTTTGGGACCGAGGTCATCGGCTCGCTCTGGGCGACCCGCTACGGCCGCGAGGTCGCCCTGGTCGTCCGTGTGGACGACTGCGGAGAGATCTACGCCCGCCTCGCCGAACCGGATGACATCCTGGTTCCGCCGACTGGCGTCGAAGCGACGAACCCTGAGCCCGCAACCGTGGTCGATGTCGACGGGCGCCGACGTGATGCAATGCTCGTGAGAGACGCTCTTGAGGACCTTCTCGACGGGTGGGCTGACCGGGCGGGCTTCGAATCGGGGATGGAGCGGTGAAGCTCTCCCCGCCGGCCGCGCGGACAACGACTCCAGAGGGCGCGGGTCCGTGCGCCGCCTTCCGACCCCAAGGCGCTCGGGAATGACGGAAACTGCGGCGCGATGGCGCACCGAGGACCGAAGCGGGTGGGAGCGCCTACTCACGGTGGAGGACGTCGCCGAGTTGCTCGCCGTACCGGTCCGGACGCTCTACACCTGGCGTTACCGGGGCGAAGGGCCGCCCGCCCTCAAGCTTGGTGGCCATCTGCGCTACGAACCAGCGGCTCTCCGGCGGTGGCTCGCCGGCCAGCGGTAACTCGGAAGGCCCGTAGCGGGTCTGCCCGGTGGGTCCTCACCATCATCCGGCTGGGAAGCTCACCAGCGCCCTTGACCAGCTCATCGCCTGACCGGCATCATCGCGCCTCCGGCCAAGGAAGCGGGTGCCAGCGGGGTCCCCGTCACGCCGCCGGAAGACCGGTCGCACCTCATGACACGGACCAAGGTGACGGCAACGGTAAGGGGACGCTGCGATGGGCTACACCGAAAAGCTGCCGAACGGCCGGTGGAAGGGCTCGTACCGCACCCCGGACGGCCGGGAACGGTCCAGGACCTTCCCCCGCAAGATCGACGCCGACACGTTCTGGAGGAACGCCGAGGCTGACAAAGCCCGCGGGGAGTGGGTTGACCCACGGCTCGGGCGGCAGACGTTCGGCGAGTTCGCCGAGGCGTGGCGGGCGGCGCAGGTCCATGACGAGGCGACGGCCGAAGAGGTTGAACGGTCGTTGCGGCTCCATATCCTGCCGACATTTGCCGCCCGCCCGCTGGCGGCGATACGCCCGTCAGAGATCCAAGCCTGGGTGAAGTGGCGGGGCGAGACGCTCGCTCCGTCCACGCTAAAGGTGAAGTACCGATGGTTGGCGGCGGTATTCAATGCCGCCGTGCTCGACGGCATGATCGTTCGCAGCCCGTGTCGCGGAGTGAAGCTGCCGGTCGACAATGCCCGAGCGGTGGCGCCGCTAGGCACACAGCAGGTCCTGGACCTCGTTGCGGCGCTGCCCGAGCGGTACCGTGCCCTCACCGTTCTGGCGGCGGCCACCGGGCTGCGCCAAGGCGAGGTTTTCGGGCTCACGATGCCGCATCTCGACTTCCTGCGCCGGCAGGTGAATGTCCAGCAACAGATGAAGCATCTGGCGCCGAAGGCCCCATTCCTGGCCGCGCCGAAGACGCCCTCGAGCGTGCGGACCGTGCCGCTGCCCGACGTCGCGCTTGAGGCCGTCGCCGAGCACCTGCGCCGTTGGCCGGCGGAGACGACGATGCGCGCAGTGTCCGGGCGGGACGAGCTGCTGGTGTTCACGACCGGGAGGGGCGGTCGGCTCACCCGGGCGACGTTCAACGCGACATGGCGCAAGGCGGTAACGGCCGCCGGCCTCCCGGACGGCACCGGGTTTCACGAGTTGCGCCACTACTACGCATCGCTGCTGATCGCCTCGGGCGCATCGGTGAAGACGGTCCAGGCACGCCTCGGCCACAAGTCGGCCGTCGAGACGCTCAACACCTACGCCCACCTGTGGCCGGACTCGGAGGACCAGACGCGTCGGGCGGTCGACAGCGCGCTGGGTCATCGCGGGCTCTCCTCCGGGGCCGGGGGGGCAGTCGAGGTTGGTGCCCCGCGAGACAGCGCGAGCGAGAAAAAGTGAACGATCGTTACACCCTCTACTCGATCTCTCGCGGCCTATCCGCGGCCTACTCGACGGTAATTAGCCGCTGACCAGCACAAATACCCGGATTTACCAGTACTCCTCGAAGTGCAGATTGCCCTTGGTCTTGCGGTGATCGAGGGTGAAGCCCCGCTCGGTCAGGATCTCGACGACGCCGGTGGGGCTGGGGTAGGTCAGCTCGCCGGTCGCCTCGTCTTCTTTGGGGAGGCCGATCATGGCCGGGTTGCCGCACATGAAGACGTGGGTGGTGGACGGGTCGAGGGCGACGCCGTACTCCTTCTCGAACACGTCGTCGGTGATGAGGTCCTGGATGTAGCGCTTCGGGATTCCCGGCTCCCGGGTCGGCAGGGGGAGGTAGTGGAAGTTGGGGTAGCGGGACTCGAGCTCGCGGTGCTTGTCGATGTAGCCGAGGTCGGCCAGGTTGCGGACGGTCACGGCCGAGACGATCGGGCCCATGTGGCCCTTGCGGAGGAGCTCCACGATCATGGCGTTGTGCGGGGCCTCGCCCGTCCCGGTGGCGAAGAACATCACGGTGCCCCGCGGGTCGGTCACCGGCCCCAGCGTGTAGCGGCCGGCGACCTTGGGGCCGAGGTAGATGCGGTCCCCCGGGCGCTTCAGCGCCAGCCGGGGGGTCAGGCCCGGGATGTTGTCGGGCGTGGGCGGCACCAGCACGATGTAGAACTCGAGCTCGGTGGTGTCGCGCTCCTGGGCCAGGTAGCCGTGCTCGTCGAAGATGCGGTGGGAGATCGAGTAGGAGCGGCGCACCAGCTTGTCCCAGCGCTCCTCGAGGCCGGGGTCCTCGGCTTCGTCGATGCGGTCCTCCCAGAAGCCGAGACCGAGGGAGGCGTACTGGCCCGGCAGGTGCCCGACGTCGCCGTGGTCGGGCTTCACGCCAAGCACCCACAGGTCGGAGTGCGTCGGCTCGAAGTAGGTGATGGTGGCGTTGTAGTGCTCCTTGCGGAGCTCCTCGATGACGGCGAAGCTGCGGCCGTCGCCGTCCTGGCGGGCGGCCTCGGCCTCGGCCTCGAGGTAGGCCTTGAGCGAGGGGAACAGCTCGGCCAGCTCGGGGAGGACTCCGGCCGCCAGCAGCACCGGCGCCCCCTCCTCGTCGGACACCGGCAGGCCGAGGAACCACACCCGCCCCGAGGCCGCCGCCGCCTCGGTCAGGCCGACGTCGTCGGGCTTCACCGGCATGCGGCCCGAGGCGAACACGACCCGGTCGAACTCCAGGTCGGGGGTGCGGCGGTCGCCGAAGCAGGCCAGGGGGAGCCCGTCGTCCTCGGTGATCCGCTGCGGCACCGACCGGAACAGGATCGTGGCCAGCCGCTCCCGCTCCAGGCGGCGCAGTGTCTGCTGGCCGATGGGGGAGAGGCGCTTGGGGATCATGCCGCCGGCCGCCAGCACCACCCGGGCGCCCGACGCCGCCGCCTTCGACGTCAGCTCCACGGCGTGGTCGGTGTGGCCGACGATGAGGATGTCCTGATCGACGAGCTGCCCGGAGAAGCGGTCGACCTGGACGCGCTCCGACAGCGAGGCGTCGATCGGCGGCGTCCACACCGAGTTCCCGACGTTGGTCCGGTGGGCCACCACGCAGGCCCGGGCCCGGTAGACGCCCTTGGTGGTGGTGATCTCCAGCTCGTCGCCGGGCGCCGTGTCGATCGACTCGACCGACTCCCCGAAGCCCACGTCGAGCTGGTGCTCGCCGATGAGCTCGGTGTAAGCCACCGCCGACGACGGCTCCAGGATCCGCACCCGCCCGAGCCCGCCGCGCTGGGCGGCGATCGCCACCGACAGACCACCCGAGTTCCCCCCGACGACCACGAGGTCGTAGGCGGCGTCACTCCCGGTACCAGACGACATTGACGCTCCCGTCTCCCTGTAGGAGGAAAAGGTTAAGGGAGGCGGGCCGGAAGGCCCAAACTCCGGACGGGTGAGCCGCCCGGGGAGCGCCACCCGGGCAAAGCGACGGTCGCGGAGCGTGGGATCCGGGGGACGGGGTACCGTCGGGGCATGTGGATCGGGCGCGCCTCCCGGTTGGCCGTCACGCTGGCGGTCGCCCTCACCGCCGCCGCCTGTTCCGGCAGCAGGGCGCAGGAGCACGGGGGAGCGGTCGACCCGTCGAGCACCACGGCCACCGGCCTCCCGCCGGCCACCGCCGGTGCGGCCGCTCCGGGCGTCTCGGCCGCCGACGACTGGCTGACCTACCACCACGACGCCGGCCGCACCGGCGTGGCCGGCGACCAGGCGCCCCTCGGCGCCGTCAAGCAGGCGTGGCGGTCGCCGGCGCTCGACGGCAAGGTCTACGCCCAGCCCCTCATCGCCGGCGACAAGGTGATCGTGGCCACCGAGGGCGACTCCGTCTACGCCCTGGCCCGCGACAGCGGCGCCGTCGTGTGGCGGGCCAACCTCGGCCAGCCGGTGGCCGGGAAGTCGCTGCCCTGCGGCAACATCGACCCGTCGGGCATCACCGGTACCCCGGTCGTCGACGCCGGCCGCGGCACCGTCTACGCCGTCGCCTTCCTGGCCGACGGGCCCCACCACGAGCTCTTCGCCCTCGACCTGGCCGGCGGCGCCGTCCGCTGGCACCGGGGGATCGACCCGCCCGGCCTGGCGGCCAGGGTCGAACAGGAGCGGGCGGCGGCGGCGCTGACCGGCGGCCGGATCTACGTTCCCTTCGGCGGGCTGTACGGCGACTGCGGGCCCTACAAGGGAGCCGTCGTCTCGGCCGCGGCCGATGGGTCGGGCGACCTCACCAGCTACATCGTGCCCACGACCCGGGAGGCGGGGATCTGGGCCCCGGGAGGCCCGGCCGTCGACGGTGGGGGCCACCTCTGGGTCGCCACCGGCAACAGCGAGTCGGACTCCGGGTTCGACTACGGCAACGCCGTCGTCCACCTCGACCCCGGCCTCAAGGCCGTCGACTACTTCGCCCCGACGAACTGGGCGGCTCTCAACCGCTCCGACACCGACCTCGGCTCGGCCAGCCCCACCCTCCTCCCCGACGGGCGCCTGTTCGCCATCGGCAAGGAGGGCCTCGGCTTCCTCCTCGACGCCGCCCACCTCGGGCACGAGGGCGGCCAGAAGTTCTCGGCCAAGGTCTGCAGCGGCGGTTACGGCAGCGCCGCCGTGGCCGGCGGCCTCGTCTACGTGCCGTGCGTCGACGGGCTGGTGGCCCTGCGGGTGGCCGCCGACCGCTTCGACGTCGCCTGGCGCTCGCCGTCGCTGAGCAACGGCGCCCCGATCGTGGCCGGCGGCGCCGTGTGGGCCGTCGACAGCAAGGGCACGCTGACCGCCTACGACCCGGCCGCCGGCACGCCCCGCTTCACCGCCCCCCTCGGCCCGGTCACCCGCTTCGGCTCCCCGGCGGCGGCCCGGGGCCTGCTCGTCGCCGCCACCGGCAACGAGATCGTCGCCTTCACCCTCCGCTGAGTTGGCCGATCGCCGGGAATCTGGCGCATCTGCTTGACCCTGGGCCAAGCAGATGCGCCGAGAATCCGCCGGCCGGCCCGGCCGGGTGATGGTCAGGCGACGTCGGCGACGGGCGCGGTGAACTGGGCCTGGTAGAGCCGGTCGTAGGCGCCGTGGGCGGCCAGCAGCTCGGCGTGGCTGCCGTGCTCGACGATGGCGCCGTTCTCCATGACCAGGATCACGTCGGCGTCGCGGATGGTGGAGAGCCGGTGGGCGATCACGAAGCTGGTCCGGGAGGAGCGCAGCGCCGCCATGGCCTCCTGGATGAGGACCTCGGTGCGGGTGTCGACCGAGCTGGTGGCCTCGTCGAGGATCAGGATGGCCGGGTCGGCCAGGAAGGCCCGGGCGATCGTCAGCAGCTGCTTCTCACCGGCCGAGATCGAGCCGTCGTCGTCGCTCACGATCGTGTCGTAGCCGTCGGGCAGCGAGTGGACGAAGCGGTCGACGAAGGTGGCCTCCGCCGCCCGGCGGATGTCCTCCTCGGTGGCGCCGGGATTACCGTAGGCGATGTTCTCCCGGATCGTGCCGCCGAAGAGCCAGGTGTCCTGGAGGACCATGCCGATCTTGGAGCGCAGCTCCTTGCGGGACATGGCCGCCGTGTCGACGCCGTCGAGCAGGATGCGCCCGCCGTCGAGGTCGTAGAAGCGCATGATGAGGTTGACCAGCGTGGTCTTGCCGGCGCCGGTCGGGCCGACGATGGCCACCGTCTGGCCGGGCTGGGCCTCGAACGACAGGTCCTGGATGAGCGGCCGGTCGGGGTCGTAGGAGAACGACACGCGGTCGAAGCGGATGTGACCGGCCATGGCCGGAGGCAGCACGAACCCGTCCGGATCCCCGCTCTCCTCCTCGGCGTCGAGGAGGTCGAAGATGCGCTCGGCCGAGGCCACGCCCGACTGGAACACCGTGGCCATCGACGCCATCTGTGTCAGGGGCTGGGAGAACTGCCGGGAGTACTGGATGAAGGCCTGCACCGCGCCCAGCGTCAGCGCCCCGGCGGCGACCCGCAGGCCTCCGACGACGGCGATGGCCACGAAGCCGAGGTTCCCGATGACCATCATCGTCGGCATGATCGACCCGGAGATGAACGACGCCCCGAAGCTGGCCTCGTAGAGCGCCTCGTTGGTCGTCCGGAAGCGGGCCTCCACCTCGGCCTGGCGGCCGAAGGCCTTGACGATGTTGTGGCCGGTGAACGTCTCCTCGACCATGGCGTTGAGGGCGCCGGTGTGGCTCCACTGGGCGATGAACTTGACCCGCGACCGCTTGGTGATGAGCTTGATGGTCCACATCGACAGCGGGATCGTGACCAGCGCCACGATGGCCAGCTGCCACGACACGACGAACATCATCACCAGCGTGCCGACCAGCATGAGCGTCGACGTCAGCATCTGCGACAGCGTCTGCTGCATGCCCTGGGCCAGGTTGTCGATGTCGTTGGTCACCCGGCTGAGGAGGTCGCCCCGGGCCTGGCGGTCGACGTAGCGCAGCGGCAGGCGGTTGAGCTTGGTCTCGACGTCCTCCCGCAGCCGGTACATCGTCCGCTGCACGATCCCGGCCAGCACGTAGGACTGGACGTAGCCGAACAGCGAGGAGACGACGTAGAGGCCGACGACGAACCACAGGGCCCGGTGCAGCGAGGGGAAGTCGATGGCCTTCGGGCCGCCGTGGAGCAGGCCCTTGAAGATCACATCGGTGGCCCGGCCCAGCATCTTGGGGCCGAGGACCGACAGCGTCACGCTGGCGAAGGCCAGGACGACGACGGCCGACAGCCCGACCCGTTCCCGGCGCAGCATGGCCAGCAGCCGGCGCAGCGACTGCTTGAAGTTGGCCGTCTTCTCGGCCGGCATGCCGAAGGCCCCCCACCGGCCGACGCCGGAGCCCAGCCGCTGCTGGGGCAGCGGCGCCTTGGGCGCCTCGGCCGGGGTCTCCTCGGGGGTCATCTCGCCGGCGGTCTTCGTCGTCACGCCGCCTCCTCCTGTCGTTGCGAGGCCACGATCTCCTGGTACGTCGGGCAGGTCCGGAGCAGCTCGTCGTGGGGGCCGAGGCCGACGACCTCGCCGTCCTCGAGCACGACGATCTGGTCGGCGTGGCGGATGGTGGAGACCCGCTGGCCCACGACGAGGACGGCCGACTCCCGGGTGTAGGGCGCCAGGGCGGCCCGGAGCCGGGCGTCGGTGGCCACGTCGAGGGCCGAGAACGAGTCGTCGAAGAGGTACACGTCGGGCCGGCGCACGAGCGCCCGGGCGATGGCCAGGCGCTGGCGCTGCCCGCCGCTGACGTTGGTGCCGCCCTGCTCGATGGGGGTGTCGAGCCCGCCGGGCATGGCGGCCACGAAGTCGGCCGCCTGGGCCACCTGCAGCGCCGTCCACAGCTCCTCGTCGGTGGCGTCGGGCTTGCCGTAGAGAAGGTTGGACCGCACGGTCCCGGAAAAGAGGTAGGGCTTCTGGGGGATGAGGCCGATCCGGCTCCAGAGCAGCTCGGGGTCGATCGTGCGGATGTCGCAGCCGCCCAGCAGCACGCCGCCCCCGTCCACGTCGAACAGCCGGGAGGCCAGGTTGACCAGCGTGGTCTTGCCGGCGCCGGTGGAGCCGATGATGGCCGTGGTGGTGCCCGCCGGCACGGTGAACGACACGTCCGACACCACCGGGGCCTCGGCGCCGGGGTAGCGGAACGTCACGTGGTTGAACTCCAGCGACCGCAGCGCCGAGAGGCCCTCGACCGGCGCCGCCGGGGGCCACACCGAGCTGTCGGTGTCGAGGACCTCGGCGATCCGGTCGGCGCAGACCGCCGCCCGGGGGGCCATGGAGGCCACGAAGGTGGCCATCATCACCGACATCAGGATGAGCACGAAGTACGACAGGAAGGCGATCAGCGCCCCGATGGTCAGGTCGCCGGCGGCGATGCGGTTCCCGCCGAACCAGATGACGGCCACGCTCGAGCCGTTGATGATCAGCATCACGATGGGGAACATGAAGGCCATGAGCCGGCCGGCCCGCAGCGACGTGGCCGTCAGCTCGGTGTTCGAACCCTCGAAGCGGGCCGTCTCCTCCCGCTCCCGCACGAAGGCCCGCACCACCCGGATGCCGGTGATCTGCTCCCGCAGCACCCGGTTGATGGCGTCGATGCGCTCCTGCATGACCCGGAAGGTGGGGACCATGCGGGACACGACGGCGGTCAGGGCCAGCACGAGGACGGGCATGCTCACGGCCAGCAGCCAGGCCAGCCCGCCGTCCTGGCGGATGGCCAGGATGACGCCGCCGACCACGGTGACGGGGGCGGCCAGGGCGAAGGAGGCGGTCATCATCACCAGCTGCTGGACCTGCTGGACGTCGTTGGTGATCCGGGTGATGAGCGAGGGCGCCCCGAACCGGTTCACCTCCCGGGACGAGAAGCCCGTGACCCGGTGGAAGAGGGAGCCGCGCACGTCGCGGCCGAAGCCCATGGCCACCCGGGAGGCGTAATAGGTGGCCAGGAGCGAGAACGTCAGCTGGACGGCGGTGACCACCAGCATCAGGGCGCCCATCCGCCAGATGTAGGTGGTGTCGCCCCGCATGACGCCCTTGTCGATGACGTCGGCGTTGAGGAAGGGGAGGTAGAGCCCGGCCAGGGCCTGGACCGCCTGCACCCCGATGAGCAGGAGCAGCAGGTTGCGGTACGGCCGCAGGTGGCCCCGCAGCAGCCTGATCAGCACCTTTACCCCCTCGTCGTATTCACCAGTGCCTCATTGCACTGAGTGCCAGTTTAGGAGGATCATCGGCACGTCGGCCACCGAAATAAAGGCCCGATTTCGGACGGGTGGTCCGGGACCGGGTCAGGCGGTAGCGTCCGGACGAATCGGACGAATCGACCAGGAGGGGGACGGCCCATGATCCGTGTCAGCGTGATGTATCCCAGGACCGAGGGCGCCAGCTTCGACATGGACTACTACATCAACAAGCACATGCCGATGGTGGCCGAGAAGTGCGGCGACGCCCTCAAGGGCATGTCGATCCTCGAGGGCCTGGCCGGGATGCAGCCCGGCGAGCCGCCCGCCTACGTCTGCGTCGGGTCGCTCACCTTCGACTCGGTGGAGGCCTTCCAGAACGCCTTCGGCCCCCACGCCGGCGAGATCATGGGCGACATCCCCAACTACACGGCGATCGCCCCCCAGGTCCAGATCAGCCAGATCCACAAGTAACCCGGAGGCGCTTCCGTGGAGACCATCGGGGCGCGGGCGACGTTCACCGGGATGGAGGAGTCGACCGCCGAGGACTGGGCCATCATCGGCAAGAGCTTCGTGGCCCACGGCCGCGGGCTGGCCGACCGGGTGCTCGACCACCTCCGCCTGCTCGACGGCGACTTCGGCGGGTTCGCCGTCGACCGCCTGACGCACTCCCTCCAGACCGCCACCCGGGCCTTCCGGGCCGGCGAGGACGAGGAGTACGTCGTCTGCGCCCTGCTCCACGACATCGGCGACACGCTCGGCTCCTACAACCACGCCGACATCGCC